>JAABUK010005956.1_pt1 | contig 18532 bp, 21 predicted proteins | sample 5559141 | NCBI WGS metagenome assembly JAABUK01 (sample SAMN10711869, study PRJNA513367) | rock metagenome | isolation source: Antarctica rocks | place: Antarctica: Victoria Land, Pudding Butte nord | collected 2016-01-03 | reverse complement strand
CCCTGTTCTGCCCTGCCCTGCCCTGCACTGCCGTGCCCTGCCCTGCCCTGCCCTGCCCTGCCCTGCCCTGCCCTGCCCTGCCCTGCCTTGCCCTGCCCTGGCCTGCCCTGACCAGCTCTGCATGCAAGCACCCTACAGTAATTCACATACCAAATTGCAACCCCTCATCTCCCAATGGCTCTGCATTTTTGTCATTAACCACAGTCTTGTCCATGGTTCATCTTGCGGCTGGCATGCCCTTGCAGGCTTTGCTGGAGCTGTCAGCAGGCCAGATTGTTGACCTCATGCATCTGAGGCGCCTCTATCTCACCAAAAGGGGCTTGCTGGCGCTGCAGCGCAAGGAGCTTGTGCGCTCCATAGCGGACGCAGACGCAGACCATCTTGTGCATCCTAGTGACAACTGCGCCAAGGCGGCAGATGTGGGTGTCAGTTTGCAGGAAAACGCATTCCAGGATCAGCAGGTGCTGTATAGGATTGCTCGGGCGACTTGGTGCAGGGTGGGTTCCTACACATTGCTCCCCCCCCCCCCCTCGGCCTGCCATTGCTTTGATGCATTTTGTTGCTGGACCGCGCCGCGCTGCGCTGTGCTGTGCTGTGCCGTGCCGTGCCGTGCCGTGCCGTGCCGTGCCGTGCCGTGCCGTGCCGTGCCGTGCCGTGCCGTGCCGTGCTGTGCTGTGCTGTCCGCTGTCAAAAGCTGCATGCAGCACACATAGGTATCATGCCAAAACGTTCTGCCATGCCCAAAGCAGCCCCAGGTCAGCTGTTGCCGTCCAGCAATTGCACAAGGCTCATCTCATCAGCTTGTGAAGACGCATCAGCATGTAGCTACTGTGAGTGTTGGGCATCAATGCTCATCCTCGAGCTGTGCTATAACATGTACACTGTCTGTGCTACATCTGAGGCTGTGCTGTGGATGAAACAGTAAACAGACTTCATGCGAAAGACAATGCCGGCACATTTTCAATCAGGCAAGTGCATGAAGAGAAGCGTGAGACAAGGCTGTGGGTGCAGGTTTTTTCAGTGCGCCAACTTGCCTTGGTCATGGTCCATGCCTATCCCTACATGCCAATCTTGGAGCCCTTCATGGACACCCTGGCAGCCAATCACGGGTACCCTACTAACTCAGATGTGGCATCAACTGCTGCTCCCATGGTGGCTGAGTGGAGAGACTTTGATGTATATTCCAACCACCTTCACAATACTATGTTTGCGCTGAAGGAGCGAAGCCCATATATCCCCTTGAGCCGGCATGTTGCTTCGCGTTCTGAGGGCAGATCAGCAATGCCCGTTAGTGCCACTCCTGCTAGGCAGCGCTTTGTGCTGACATAGCTTTCAGGAGCAGTTGGGCTGTTAGCCTTCTGTTCAACACCTGATCACATACCTTTTTGTCCTATTTCTTTTGGTTGCTAGACAGTGTCACATTGTTGACTACTGAAAGCAGCCTTTTGTGGCAGCAAGTCTGCACTGTAGACAACTAAGCTTTTTCTTCTTCTTTCTTTTGGCATTGATTCCTGACATTTTATTGCTTTGCTGACTCTTCAAGGTTAGACACATGCTATATTCGTGTATTTGCCATGGACGCTCATTTGTTGCTAGCCTAATTGTCATTACTATACCCTATCCAGTGGTGGAACAGTGACTTGGTAGACTGCATTACTATTAGTTCTGTGTGCATGATGTTCTGAAGCTTGCCATCAAGCCGGTGATGTCTTGCTTGCAACAGACGTGTACATAAGCCTCCCACGCTGCTCCTGGGGCAGCATTGAGGTGCAAGAATATGCTGCACATGACGTCAACGTGGAGCAACATGTGTACAATGTGCGCACTACTTTGTCAGCATTTGCAGACTCATATCGCACCCATGTGGCATTGCATGAACACTTTCCTCAGACACATTCCACGTTCCCATGTTTAAAAAAGAATCACTTTGCTGATGATACCAGGTGGAGACGAAGGGCACTTTCAGCAAACCTGGCAATTGTGCAACAGAGCTTTCAGCATTTTTCTCAGCCGCTGCAAGTGTTTGCAAGACTTGTAGCATACCAGAAGGAAACAAAATCACAACAGCAAACACTACTACTCTGACCACAATCTGTCTGCACTGTCCTGTGGCGAATTTCCGACACCTTGGCAGTCCACATGCAGAAAACAAAGCACACATCCTACAATACACATCATCCCAGCTGCTTCTGCAAAATTATACAAAGAGACCAACACACCAACTTCACCACTAGCAGTGTCACAGCTTTTCCAAATCATCAGACCCTTCTGCAGGGTACACAATCTCATAGTGTCCTGGCCTGTAAATCAGCCACAGCTTTTGCACATCTGCGTCTGGCTGTGTTCTAGCAGGAGCAGGAGGCTGCCCAGCAGCTGCTTGCTGTGTGCTTGCGCCTGTTGGGGAGCTGCTGCCGATAGGAGTGGGCTCAAAGGTGTAGATGCCTGCTGCACTGCCAGCTACATCAAGTATCTTGAGACGCACAGGGAGTGTCGCCACCAAGGCTTTCACCTGCAGATGTAGGGCATTACCGCACATCATGCCTTATATGTTGAGATGACATGAAACAGCCAAGCCTTGCAAGATTGTAGAACGCTCTCAAATGCAACAAAACTAGCAAGATGGCGTGCTATGAGCTGTAAACATGAGCAGAAGTAGCCTGCCTTGTTGCAGAGCAACAGCCCTGTTTCAAGAGCCCTGTGAGCAAGTTTCACGTCATATACAGCTGAATCCATGCAGCGATCAGCACATGAACAGCATGTTACACCAGCTCGCTTTCCTGTTCTTGTCTCGTTGCGGAAGAAACAGACACACCTGAAGGTGCTCTACTTCTGCTCCCATGACCAGAACAGCCTGGTATACAATCTCTTCCATGCTCAGCCCCCTACAAATCAATCCACACATTCAAACCCGCTGTCTTAGGGCCTCATAGTGGGAAGTCAACATGCGCTAAGCACGGCACTTTGCCATTTGACAACACCATAGAAACTATACATCAAAGGTGTTGGCGTGCACCATATTCTGTGAGGCCTGCAGACCTCAAGTTTGGGCTGATTTAGGGCTTAGGCCAAACCCTATGCAGGGACCAGCCATGAAAGCACAAGGGCACATGTGCAGTCAAAGCTGCACATACAAGGACAGATGCAAGGCTCAAAGAAACAGATCATGTTTACAAAAACACGTCAGCACCCTAATTGAAAGCCAAACAGCTCAAATGCAAGTTGCAAGGTATGTGCTGTGCAGCCACAGCGGTCTGTCCTGTTTTGTACATCTTACGCAAAATTGCATAGACTGTGTGCATGAGGAAAGCGCATGCACTGAATTTATGAGGTCTGCGCACGCCTACCTGTAAGCATCAATGCCAGGAACATACGTCATGTAACGCGTCTCATTGGTGAACAGCTCCAGAGCTGTCACGGCACGCAGGAAACACACAATGGACTGATCGACCTTTGGCTGGCACAAAAGCTGCTCCATCCCTGCTGGCTGAAGCCTGCCATCACCCAGCAAGCAGATCAACTCCTGCACCACCCAGAATGCATTTTCTTGATAGACTGATCTCAGATACATGTTCCAAAGGATACACTGCTATGGCAGAGCTTGGTAGGGTGCCTGGATCATAGAGATGTTGTCTCAGTTACAGTATGCAGTCAAGCAATGCAATTCAGCACAATGCAGTGCAGTGCAATGCAGTGCATGTGAGCCCAAGCAGCAGAACAGCAACCCTGCTTCAGCTGTCCTTGCATTTGATTTCACTACATAACATAATAGGGTGCTGTATAACGCTAGAAATTGTAGAGTATGTCGTGGATTGGGTATCATTGGAGCTCAGTCACAAGTGCTGTTGAGTGAACCAGAAAGAGAGTTCATGACAATGCATGCAGACCTGGCGGCCTCACAAGCTTCACAACATGATGCAATGTTTGGTATCAGTGTACAGCGAAGAGTACAGTCATGGACAGCACGTCCCTCTGACATACAGCACACTGTGCAGCAGCAGAGACATAATGTCAGCATGTCCCTCTGGCATACAGCACACTGTGAGGCAGCAAAGACATAGTGTCACTCATGAGTGATCACCCTGAAGTAGTGGTAGCCCATCCTGGCGTGCTTGTAATAATCATCGCTGATGCCTTGCCAGCTGGTCAGCAGCAGCTTCTGGTGGGCTATGACAGCAAGCAGCCGTCTGTGCTTGGCACGCCTGTTGCTGGCAGCCAGGTCCTCCAAGATTGCCACCAGCAGGGCTCTGTAGAAGCAGTTCCCATCTCCTGCAAGGTGACATTGTTGTTGTCAGCACTGAAGGTAGTTTGTACGGCATGCATTCTTCAGTTCGTTGGGTGCTGGCAGCCAGGTCCTCCAAGATTGCCACCAGCAGGCCTCTGTAGAAGCAGTTCCCCTGCACGGTGACATTGTTGTTGTCAGCACTGAAGGTTCTTTGTACGGCATGCATCCTTCAGTTCGTTGGGTGCTGGCAGCCAGGTCCTCCAGAATTGCCACCAGCAGGGCTCTGTAAAAGCAGTTTCCGTCCCCTGCAAGGTGACATTGTTGTTGTCAGCACTGAGTGTACTTTGTATGGCATGCATCCTTCAGTCAGTTGGGTGCTGGCAGCCAGGTCCTGCAGGGGTGCCACCAGCAGAGCTCTGTAGAAGCAGTTCCCATCCCCTGCAAGGTAACATTGTTGTTTTCAGGACTGAAGGTACTTTGTATGGCATGCATCCCTCAGTTCGTTGGGTGCTGGCAGCAAGGTCCTCCAAGATTGCCACCAGCAGGGCTCTGTGTAAGCAGTTCCCATCCCCTGCAAGGTGACATTGTTGTTTGCAGAACTAACAGTACTTTGTATGTCCAGCATCGTCCAGTTTGTTGGGTGCTTCCAGGCTGGCCACGGTTGCTTCTTTCATGTGTCTGTGAGGACTGGCGCTGGGCAGCGTGCGGCGCTGAGAGGTTCTGCAAAGCCAGCTTGTGGTGCAGTGTCAGGCACAAGCCAGGAGCTGCTACATGCAATTGGGCAAGTGTTTTAGCAATTGAGAAAATATTCATGGCAGCTGCTGTCTAAGGACTGTTGTTGGTGTGTGAAAGAAGCTAGAGGGCAGCTGTTGCCACGGTTGAAGCTGTACAAATTCCATTCACAGACTGACAAGCACAGGGCATGTTGACCTTATTAACTAAAGATGGCATAGGCAATGGACAGGGGCTGTACTGTGTGTGAGTAAAACAAGACAGAAGCTCTGAAACAAACATACTCACATGCTGCAACAGGACGACCAACACAGGTTGAGACCCAGCATGCAAGCAACAACACATGTGTGAGCCAAAGGTGCACGTGCTGACCTCTAATGCGCTTGAAGTATGGGAAGCGCTGCATGAGAGGCAGCAGATTGCCACAAACCCTAGGGCTGCCCTCATAGTCCTCCACCAGGGCAGCTAGGGGCAGTTGGTCACCGACCAAGGGCACTTCAACATCCTGCAGGGCTGCTAGATCCACGTCGCCATGGCCACCGCCAGAAGCTTCCTCAGCAGCTGCATCAGCAGCTTCTGGGTTGTCCTCAAGCTCTAGGGTTTGCAGCTTGCGAGCTAGGGCTTCATCCTTGTTGATCTGGGCTGCCGTGCCTGGAGAGGGGTCAGGGGGTTTGCGGCATGAAGAGGTCTGGATGGCTGGTGGGGTGGCTTGCACTGAAAAAGAGGCAGGAGCCGCAGATGGGCTGCGTGGGGACTGCTCCTCTGGCAGAGCTGCTGCAGATGGCCCTGCCTCAGATTGCCCTGCCTCAGACGGCCCTGCCTCAGATGCTGATGCATCAGGGCTGTTGTGGGGCACAGGCTTAGGACTGAAGCTGCCCAAATGCCCTGTGGCAGGACTCTGAGCAGCTTGTACTGCCCCAGGGCTGTCATGGACAGGGGCATGCCCATGATGCCCTGGGTGTGTGATGTCAGGCGAGCTGGGGGATGGGGCGGAGGGCTCAGGCAAGCTGGGAGATGGGGGGTCAGCATGCTGTTCTTCTTCTTCTGGCAGAACGGGATCAGCATACTCTGTGACATCAGAAACGTCTGAAGCTGCAGAGGAATCTGTAGATGATGAAGAGGAGGGAGAGCCTGGATGTGATGATGGCATGGAGGGCTGCTGACTGGAAGCTGGCTCAAACTCAGCAGGGAGAAACTCATGGCTCAGGCTTATCCTGATAGCCTCTCTGAGCTCAGGGGATGATCCTGAGGCCTGCCTGCTGGGGCTCTGAGAGGTTTGGGGCTCTTCCGTGTCAGCCCCGAAGCCTGCCGGCTCTTGGGATGCTGAAAGCAACCCTGGAGGGAAGTCTTGACTCAAGCTGAGCTGGATTGCCGCATTGAGTTCAGGAATGGAGCCTGCGAGCTGAGCACTTGTGCCAGGAGACAAATCTGGCAGTTGCAGGCTGCCCTGCTGCTGGAAGCTCTGCAGTGGCATGCTTGCTGCTTGAGGGCCATACGAACTAGAAGCAGATGTTGAGGGCTGATCAGGGAGGCCCTCTTGCAGGGCTGAAGCATGCACTTGTGGTCTCAGAACAGCAGAAGATGGAGCAGACTGAGTGGAGGGATTCTGAGTTGAGCTCTGAGATGAGGATGAGTGTGGAAGAGCGGGTAAGGGCTGTTGTGGAGCAGCAGGGCGCTGGGAGGAGCCCTGAGTGTGTGTGGTGGAAGCTGAGGGGGAGCAGAGGTCCTCATCATGATGTGGCACCAACACAGAGGTTGCCAGCTGTGCAGCCACATGACGTGCTTCTGCAGGCAGCTGTGTAGATGCTGACTCAGCATGTGTTGGCTCAAACCCGGCTGAGGCCGACTCGCCAGGCTCATGAGCTGACTCAGCAGGGTTGGCATGTGCCTGAGACATGGCTTTGTCTGATGGACTGTCAGTGATAAAATCATTTGCTCGCTGCTCAGCATATGCTCGTTGCTCAGCATCTGCTGGCTGATGCAAACTGTGCTCCCCCAAATGAGGCTCTGAAAGCAGCCAACACCATGTAAGTTTGAGAGTCATCACTCACAGAAAATGTCAGTTGATCCAACACAATCACCCAAAGATAACAACACCCACTTGGACATCAGAAAGCTTGTATCTTGATGACTGAGGGACCATGTCAGGTGGCAGAGGCAAATGTATGCATTCAAGAAGGAATCAGTGTACTGCCATGAAGCAGGATCAGCAGCAACAGAGCACATTGACACACGCTATGGTTGATATGCTGACTGCCAGACCAGGACCTCATACAGCTTGTATAGCTGCTGACAGCACACAGTTGCTGCTCACAAGTGCAAATAGCGTGCTCAAAGTGCTGCACACAGTGCAGCAAGCACAGCATCTCACGGTAGGATTGCCCACCTTTGGTGCCAGAAGACTTGGCCAAGGCATGAGCTGATTGTGAGCCCTCAACATCATCTGGTGCAGCAGCATCTGAAAGGGGTTTGGGCGCTTGTACACCCTTCACCCCAGCGCCCGGCACCCGTAGTCCCCCTACCCTTGCCCCAGTCCCTGCATGGTCCACCCTAAAGCCTACACTGAAGTGGTAAACCCGCTGGAGTTGAGGTGATGGGCACAATCGTTTGTCTCTGCAATGCGTATGAAGCAAAGAAACATGCACAAAAGAAGGCAATGAGGCAGTGTGATGATAGTGGTGTGGCCATCACTTGCCTGAGTCTTGCTTGGACCCTGACTCCAGCCTTGGAGCATGACCAGTGTCCAGGCTGTGCGTGTGAAGCCCAGGCTTGGGCTGACTGATGGGCTTCCTTAGGGATCTGTGTATGCGCTGCAGCATTGCCTCTGTGGACTCAGACTCCACTTGCTCAGGCCCAGCAGCTGACTCAGCAGCTGACTCATGCCTGAGTGTTGACTCAGCAGGTGGCGCATCCCTGATCTTTGGGAAGATCCCCTGGGAGCTGCTCACAGCATGGCTTGCACTGCTGCTTGCCAATTCAAACTGTGCACGCTGTGCTGTGCCTGCTGCGCTGTGCAGTCCATGCCTGCTAACTGATGAAGAAGCACGGTCAGGCTGCTGAGCAGACGCTGCGCCCTGTGAGGGCTTTAGTCCTAGGGCTTCTAGGTCTGACAGCCCTGGCAGCTTGCTGCTCTGCCTGTGTGCATTCCCATGCTGACTTGGCCCTGACTGTCTGCTGTATCCATACTGCTCATCAGAGGCACTTCTGTCCTGCCTGCTATCAGCCATGAGCGGGTGCCAATCACTTGAGCGTGATGCGCTTGTAGATACACTGCCTGGTTCCTCCTGCCCTGCTGCCCCACTGAGCGTCTGTGTATCTGACGTATGCTCAGTTGCATTGAAGGCACTGCGTCTAGGAGCAGAATCAAGCCCGAGAACTCTAGCTCTGGGAATGGCGCCAGCTGTGCTTTCCAAGGCTTGGCTGACCTCATTTCCAGGCAGGAGGGCTCTGCTTGAACCATAGGAAGCACGCCGCCACACAGGTGTCTCTTTAAGCAAGTCACTCTTGAGGGACACATCAGCATCTTCAGGCTTTGACAGGCTGAAGATGTGCCCAGGGTCGCCAGATTCATCACAGCTAGCAGAGGGCAGGTTTAGAAGCCCTGCTGATGACTGATGGGACAGCTGGCGCCTAGGTGCTGGTCTGTCAGCAGCGCTCTGTTGGCCTTCAGCGTAGGTGAGCCTGTTGAACTCTGCTGGGAGAGAGGAAGACGAGGAAGAGGTGCGCCTCTGAGGACTTGTGATGCTGCAACACCACAAACACGTGTAACGTGCAGAGGGCAACATTGACCCCCGGTGACTGGTAGAACTGCTTGTTACAGTCAGCAAGACAAAATAGTATGGCAGGTGTTGACATCCCAGTTGTGCAGATTATCATGCACCTATAGGCTTTTATAGACTGGCAGGGGAGAAAATTTCTTCAACAGGATGACATGATGACTACAGGGGGCAGCAACGCCAGCACTCTGCTTAGCTTGTGCAAATATCTGATCCAAACATCACAACATTCTTTCAACACCAAAGCATGCTTTTATAACACCTTAACTCTGCATCTGGCTGCATGCCTCAAATGTTATGCAGGTATGGAACAGAGGCTGTATTTCTATGGTGTGTCCCACCTGCGAAGTTTGTCACCAAGGCTTGCCATGCTGCTGGATACTAGCTGCCCTCCTAGCTCCAGGAAAGCCTTGGGGTTGCTGTTGGACCTCCTTGGTTGACTGTGCAGGCTGCTGCCGGCCCCCTCCGCCTTCTTCTTCTCCATCATGCTCAAGAAGTCTGGAATCTCTGAGTCACCTGCTGAGGAATTGCTCTGCTTGTTTGCTGAGGACTGTGGCGCACCCCAGGAGTGTGAAGCCTGGGTAGCATATGGATGAGAGGCAGATGTGTTGTTGGTAGAAGATCTCCTTAGGGAGGCATCAGGCTCTGTCAGCCTGAAGCTGGCACTGCCGAGGCTTTGGCGGGAAGCAGCTGTGGATGGCAGCTTTGAATTTGAACTGGTGACAGTGCTTCTGCCAAAGGAGGGGTTGTATGCAGGGATGGTCTGAGATGAAGTTCGCCCAGGGCTGGCAGGGCGGGAGGCAGACCTGCTCATGCTGTGTCTGTATCCGCTCCCGCCATAATTTGAAATTTCAGCAGCGCCAGACTGTGACCTGTCTGTGCTAGAGAGCCTCCTGGAGGATGGCTCGCGGCTCAAAGACTCCCGAGTCGAGCGGAGGCTGGCAGAACTTGGCCTGCTGCGTTCCACACTCATTGATCGACTCTGGCTGCTGTGAGAGTCGGAAATGGAGCTCTGTCGCCTGATGTGCTTCTGCTCTGCCATCTGGCTTCTGGTGAGACCAGTCTCCGATGGGAGCTTCCTTGTGCCCGATAGGCTGAGTGTAGATTGGCGGGGGTCTTGCAGGCTGAGCGCATGTCTGATCTGCTTTGAACTGGCAGAAATTGGGCGTGCATAGCCTGCTGCATCACCATAAGCATTATGTAGCGGCGATCCAGACTGGTAAGTGCTAGCTGCACTATACTTGTAGTTTTGCTGCCTTGCAAAATGCTGAGCGTCTCTGGCATCTTTGTGGCTGCCTGTGGTAACCAATACATGAATCAGTGCTTAGTCTCCAAGTGGCCACGAGCCCTACATGTTATAAGGCCGCTGAATTGATTCAACACTGCTTCCTACCTTGCATACTCTGCCTTGTCAGTGTGCCACCTAGCAGGTGTTGCAGTCATCTTTGCGAAACATGTCGCTTACAAGTAACTACCTGCGACAACTTGTGCTGTTTCAGATAAGCAATGTAGCACGGAATGAACGCCACAAGTGACGCAGCTCTGTGCCATCAACCAGATCTGACTGTGCAGGCTCGGCCAGCAACTTCAGCAGTACTCTACAAGAGGATCTTACCTCTCACCGCATATGAGCTGAGTCCCACGACCTGAAGCAGACCTGCGGTAAGGTCGCTGTTTTATGGTTGCTGCTGCAGCAGAGCAGTGCAGCTGTTGACTCGGATCACTTGTGCCTGGTCTGGCGTACACCGGAAGCAACGTACAGCGCTCGCGTATTGATCACCCCGGAGTGCAGTCTTTTACCATCAACGTGTTGCGCCTCGCTTCAGCGCCAGTGCCGCTTGACATGCTCTGCACTCTGTCAACGAAGCCATGTAGGAATCTGGTCTGCACTGGAATCTAGCAGTGTCCAGAGATCTTCCTCCACAGCAGTTGACAAAATGCACGGCCTGATTATGGTGTGCGATCTGATGCGACGATTTGCTGCTGTCCAAACGAGCATATCAGAAAGCTACAGAGTGACACCAATTTGCCTGATGTAACGCAAAACATACTATGGTACGTTTTCTGTGACACTGAATCAGTCTTGTCAATGTTGTACAGGAGCTTTACCCTGTTTTAGCACCATATATGTATTGCTCTCAATACAGCTGAAAATCCATAATGTACATAGCGGGATCGCAATGCAAAGTCACTAAATGTCAGCTGCAACTCTTGCATCAGTCTGCAAAGTCTGACAACACGTGAATACAAGAACACAAGAATACTTCATGAATCAAGGGACATACTTGACATCAGCTGCAACCGACAAGTACCCCTCATTGAAAGCAATACTGGGCTGCTGAATCTGAACATATGGTATGTCTGGCAAGGCAAAACCCTTCTTAAGCAACTGACCATTGATCCACTTCTGAGCAATGCTGCTAGCCAGCCATCGTATGCTACCCTGCAAAGCATCATCTTTGACAGGCCCAATGTCACTACTCAAGGTTTGCACCTTGATGCTGTCAGACACAATCTGCACCTCGACCATTAACCTCCAATCACAATCTGGCTGTCCAGATTCCACCCAGATTTTGGTGGCAACAATCTCAGACTGAATTGCCAGCTCAAATAATGGCTTTTCCGCCAATTCTGGGTCCTCAGAGTCAAGCGCAAACAGCAAAGTTGCGTTCCCACTGACAACAACGCCACGCTTTGCAGTGATTGTGGTCAACAATGGTTCAGCTGTGGCCACATCTAGGCTCATGTTCTGCCCAGGGTATTGTGCAGGTAAATTGGGCACAACCCCTGCCCAATTGTCTGTCTGCAGAGCAATTGGCACATCAGCGCTCCTGAAGTGCTTCTGCAGCACCTTACGCTCTTGCAGAACCCAAGTGAAGCAGTCAATGATTGACTCATCAATGTCAGCGATGAACATGGGAGGCTTGTCATCTTTGCTAGCAGGGCTGATCCAGGTAGAGGCCCTCTGGTAGGGGCACTCCTTGGAGGGCAGCCTGAATCTGCCCCAGTCTTTGACTGTGATTCTGTCTGGCTCTACCACAGGGTCTCCAGCCAGTGAGGTATTGAATTGCAAGCCTTGAAGGTCAACAATGGTTGGAATGCCGGCAAGCAGTTTGTCCACCTCTACGGGCAGTGTCTCTGTCACTTGCCTGCATAGCACATACACAAAGTGAGTTTTCATCCTGTCATGCATTCACTTCAGTACACACATGGTCTCATCCCCAAGGGTTAGATACATGCAATGCTGAGTAGAATTATGTAGTATTGCCTGTGTAGCAAGCATGTAAACATGCCAGCATCATGGTCGCTGTAAGGCAAGCACAGCAAAGCAGTGGTGCACTCACTTGCTAGACATCAAGATGTGCTAAACATAAAGTCCCATCTTTCATGCAGAACATACTTCTAGTGCATCATCCTGATTAAACACCACAACTTACAGACAGACCATGTACGCAAGCAAAGGCCATGAGCATGAGATAGGAACAGCATGCCAGTAGTGTGGGGGCTTCAGGCACGCTTTGCATGCATGGTCAGCAAGCACAATGTAGGGTGTCAATGTGACCTTCTGCAAGCATAGCGGCACAATCTCTGTCATCAGTCACAGGGTAAGATTATGTCGTATGTTTCGAAGGCCCCAAACTTTAAGCCCAACAACCAGTCACAGGAAATGTAAGTCATCATGCTCACCTGCTGACTTCATCTGTGATCACTCCCCTGAACTGTCCCTCAAAAGCAGTCAGAAACAGGTTGTAGAGCCAGGCAGCTGAAGAGTGGCTGGTGTGGACATCAATCACACCAAAGGCAACCTGTGCCGGCTCTTGGCTAATGATCATGGGATGACCAGTGGCGTCAGTCTTGGGGATCAGCTTGTACTCCACAGCACCATCCTCAAAACGCACGTCAGCATCGCCACTACCACTGACCTTGGGGAAGGAGGTTTTGTAGTAATGGAAGTGGCAGGTCACGTAGGTTTTGAGGCCATTAACAACAAAAGTGACTCCGCCTTGCGCGTTTGGGGAGACGCCTGTGCTTGTTGATGTTATGTCCAGAGACTGTAGCTTGATGTCGCTGAGATCAAGATTGACAGTGCCAATCACAGGGATGTCCCAGCTGGTATGGGTGTCTGGCAGCTTCAAGCTGGCGAATTTGTCATGGACTAGCTGAAGCCCAACTTCAGAGGCGTAGTCAAACAGGGTAGTTGTGGCAGTGCCTATGATGGCTGGCTGGTAGCTGACATCTATTGGATTGAGACCAGCTTGACCAAGCTTGGTCTGAGTCATTTGCTGGCTGCGGCTGCCCCAAGGACTGGCGGTGGCTACTTCCAAGCATAGCAGCACAGTGTATGCTGCTCTGTACAGGTGGCACGCTGACATGACCTCAGCTTTCTAAACCTGCAAGGTTGCTTTGACGGTCAGCAAATCTCAAAAAGTTTGCTGAGGTGGGGCATCCACCAACTCAGCGACTTTGTGAAGCTCATCTCACCGGTGCCTTGGATGAGCCGTGCAGATCACGACCAACACCCAAAACTGTCTGTGAGATTAGCGCTGACGGAACTGCAAGGTGGCACCACATTTTCGCCTACAAGAGGGACGACACATTGGGTGACGGTGCTTCCGCAGGCGCTTTGCAGATCGAACCAGCAGATCGAAGGTAGGTCAAGAATAGGTCAGAAGTCAGAAGTTGACTGGGTTGACCGATATGTGCAAGATCTTCCAAAGTTGACACTGCTTGTGATTTGCCTTCCCTCTGCGGAAACAGCTAGTCGGAGAGACATCTTGCACGGTGCTCAATAATACTTGGACACCACGAAGCCAAAGCTGTATCTAACGCATTTTTAAAGATCACACGTTCGGATCGGTGCCGCTGAAGGCTGGCCCAGCAATGTACAAGTCTTGACCTCCCCATGAGCAACAACTGAAGCAACGACATGCAATATACTCAGCAGCAAAGTGTGCAGACATGCCCTTCACTTCGACAGCATAAGCCTTTTGGCACAACCAGACCTACCAAAAACCGCAGGTTATCACGTGCATCTGCTCGTGCACTGGAGCAGCAACATTTACAGGTCAGTAAAGGCATATCTCAGCTTGAAGAAGGCGATCAGCTCACACAAAAAGCACTACTTACTTGACACAAAAAGGGCGACATGAGATTGACCTTGCAGAGCTTCCCAACAGACTACCCTACAGCAGTACGCCAGGCGCAGAATGCTACTCTTGCAGCTATTGCAGATGGCCACAAACTTATTGAGGTTGAGTTCCCAACCTCCAGCTTGCAAGGTGTATCAGGTCAGGACATACAGCTTGTGTGCCAGTTCACAGTCTTTCTTCAAATGCATGTCCCGCTCCCACAACTTGCACAGACTGTTGCTCTGACAGCATACACGATATGTTTTGACTGTAACTCTACTTGGATTGGCGACAAGACCATGATCCTTCTCTGGGCAGGAAGCAGCTTTCTGATGGTATGCTGATGCCTTCAGGTGATGCTGAAGGATGCAATGAGATGACTTACAGTATGGGCTACCTAAGACAGTTCTGCAGATCTTTTCAACAAAATGCAGCTGCCACACGCATCTTCTTCCCAGACAAAAAGGTGAGCCCAGTCGACTGAGACAACGAAGCAATCATAAATGTCATTGCATCTGATCTGAGCCTTGTATTTGCTGCCGTGGACTGTTGGGTGTTTTGATCAATGCACAAAGCAGTTCTGTACGTCAAAGCTTTGAAAGACCAAGTGCATGAAAGGACACACAACACAGCTGTTGTACATGCGCAACACCCCTGCCGACTGACATCATGAATGACACATGCTTGTAGTCCAGGAAATGGAGGTTGCCAAAACAGGCAAGGGTATAGAAGAAGAAGGTGGCGCAGTCTTTGATGTTACCAAGTTCCAGCTTGATTACTTGACAACGCCTTCTGGGTTGTTGGACATTGGCATCGACTTGACCAAGGTGGACATCACCACCAGGACTCGCCCAGCGGATGAGCTTTACATCATTGCTTACCCACATTTCAATGTCAATGGTAAGTCAGCTGCAAAGTGTAGTATCCCACTGGAGCAAGCAGACTCACCTCAGATGCACTTCAAAGCTCATGATCTTGCCGTAAAGCATTTGGATGTAAGCAAGCAAAGTGTCCCCTACACATCGTATGTTAGCATCGCAAAGGCAACCTCCTTGATTCCAATTAGAGTAGAGCCTGGTGGGACTCAGCCCTTCATGAGCCAGCCTCAACAAGTGGCATGTGTAGTGCGCGCTTGTCTGTATGGTACTTTCTCACACAATTTTGCAAATGCACTTGCACACACACACATTTCGCCAGCAACTCTCGTCACTCTTGGCACTAGTCCCATTCATCTTCATGTTGCTTTTCTTGTGAATTGTGCTCAGTCTTTGGCCTCAGCTGAGACATGAGTCATGAATGATACATCTGCAGAGATAATTGCAGTGGATGAGCTGTACCAGAAAATTGCCAAAGATGCCAAAAGCCCGATTGTTGTGTTCAATGGAGAGCTTGACAGGATACGCAGCGGCTACTATCCAGCCCTCTTCTTCCCAAAGCTAGGCAGATTAGCCAAGACCTTCATCCCTCAGTTTGAGTCTGCATACTACATTCATAACTTCAAAGGCAACAGAGGAGGTAGGTGTACCTGTTATCTCACGTCTGTACAAAGAATATGTGGTGTTGTCCATGCATGATAGGCATGCACATATGGAGTGATGTGCCTGAGCCTCCACAGAATCAACCACTTTGCCATTTTTTTGCTGCAAAATGCACACAGTCATAAAGACAAGTGGCACATTTGCTTTCAAAGATTGCTGTGTAAGACGTGTTGCTGACACGCTGCCTTTTGCAATGCAGGCGTACTGTTCAGAGCGTATCCTGATCCATGGCAAGTGCTGAGGCGGCACGGCGACAAGCTTGAGCTAATCCATACTCAGGAAACAATGCCAGTTCTCAAGGATGTTGCTCTTAAGATCCTGCCTGCATCATGATGCATGGAGGGCATAGTGTGTCAGTGGCATTGATGGTATCAGAAGGTGCACAACATCGTGTAAATAGTTAGTAGAACTGCAATCCACTCTATCAGCAGGCCAGGCTGGCTGTTGCAGGTTAGGTTGTAGCATTTTTCCTGGCAGCGCTCTCTGCAAACTGTACAGCATACAACCAGGTCCATGCTAATCAATTGTTTAGGATGGCGCAAATCACAGACTCAAAGCCAAAGCGTCATGCTGTTATTCTCAGCTTGTTGTAATGGCTTACAGCGTTTCCTTTGCGGGCATGCATGCACAACAGGCCAATATGCTGTGACTTTCACACTGATCAACAGTGTGCAAAAATGCAGCTGCAAAATAGTATGTTGTCAAGTCACGTCGACAAATTACATGCATGCATATGCGCACATGACTCTGACACAGACTGGGCTTGATCAGAGCTCAGCTGCAGCTGCACTTGTGCACAATGTGATGTCCTGGAAAGAGATGCAGCGCTGGTCACGTAGAATGTGCTGTGCTGTGCGTTCACTTGATAACCACCGTCACCCGAACTGGGAAAATTTTGGGATTGCCCTCACAGGGGCTGTGTTCTTTGAAGGCTGGACCTGAGTCCCAGGTTTAGATTCTGCACCATCCTGACACATGCAGTGAATGACTCCAGCAAAATTGTTTCAATTTATTGGCATCCCGCAAGTTTGTTCGCCTTGCAAACAGATCAGCGCTTCACCAGTCGATCTTCTTGTCAGATAAAGAACAGAATTCATGCTGTGATCCTGCCGGCTTGCCGGCTCTTACCTTGTTTGCCGCGAAGCCTGCGTTCCTGCTGGATCACAGTTGCGTACAAGCTCTTCGTGACAGGAGTTGAGCGTCATAAGTGAGTGACCGAGTGTCTGCTGCTGCTGCTGCTGCTGCAATGTCTCAGAGCAAGTGTCCATGGTATTCCAAGCAAACCGATGTTGCGCACTCTGACAGGTACTTCGTGCCTGCAATCAGATGGCTGGAAGCAGTTGGTCGGCCTGTCCGCGTGAGATCCTGGTTCAGTGTTTTGCAACGCAAGCTGATAACCTGGACAATGTGTCAGCTAATGCCACCTGCCAAGCATGGCATGATGCCCTGCTGGCAGCGGCTGAGTTGATCACAGCTATGTCTGTCTGCGATGGTCCCCTCAGCAACCAGACACGTCTTCTTCACAACTTCCCCAACTTGCAGACTGTCAAGATTGTTACGGCTGCTGGGTCTACCAAAGGCTCTGATTTTCACACAGACTCCCCAAACAACGGACAGCACTCACAACAGCAAGCTGTCTGGCTTCCCATATCATGTACATGCCTGATAATGGAAGACTTCAGCAACGCAGGCAGCTCGGAAAACCTGAGCAACTTGCAAGAAGTGCACATTCAGGCTGCCAGAATGCCTTTGATGTCGTTTGCTAGCTTGGGAAGCTTGCATAATTTGCTGGCGCTGACAATAGCAGGGGGCAATGAGCCAGGACAGAAGGCGCTCATCTCCGGCAGCATTGTGGATCTTCCTAAGGGCCTCACACATTTGAAACTCAGGCACTGCACTTTTTCTGAATGGGCAGCACTGCCTGAGCTGATTGCAAACTTGTCTTCGCCACCTCTGTGCCTCCGCTTTGGCCCTGAAGCCGCCAAGCATTTGACGGCCTTACATCATCTGGAGTTGTCCTATCTAGATGTCGATTTTCGGGGCAAGTTTGCTGACACGAGGCATACGCTTGTGCTAGAAGGTAGCATTGTACAGTTCACAGCAGAGTTGACATTCTTGCATGCAGCAAAAGCTCTGCACACTCTCAATTTGAGCAAAGCAAGATGCAGATGGCAGGATCCATATTTTAGAATTGGCCATGTTTTGGCAGCTGTACCATCTCTTAAACATTTAGATGTCACACATTGCATGCGTGTCTCTCAGATAGATTACTGGTGGGCAAACAGGACTAGTCAGTTGTCAGCTTTGGTTTTTTCACTACAAGACAGCTGTGCATATCATTGGGACTGCTTTGGAGCTGAAGTACGCAAACAAACAGGCACTTTGCTGCCTGCCATGCACGCCACCATGTCAACGAAGGTGCCTAGATGCCTATGCGTTGATTGGCTTGTACACTTAGAAGTAGACATGATGGACAGCTGGCCCTTTGCCAAGGTATATGACCGTCGAAACCAGGCTGCGTCATTCTGCAATTTGCGCACTCTTCACTTTTCAGCTTGCTGCCCATTTCTGAAAGAAATTGTTCGGATACCTACATCCATGAAACTGACGGAGTTATATTTGTCAGTGAGTCTTTGCAATAGCATTTTTGTGGCTGATTGTACTAGCCTGAAGACTTTAGGCATCGCCTATTCAGGCATCTCCCGAAAGGCAAGCTTGCCCAAATCCCTGTCAAAGCTTTTCTGGCCCATGCCTGTCGCAGCCACCCCACATAACGCCTTCAGCTCATTCACCAACTTGCAGACTCTATATTTGGGACATTCAAGTTTTGTCAGATTACCACAGCTGCCAATTTCTCTCACGGAGCTAGATCTGAGCGGCAGCAAAGTGGTAGTTCTCAACAGTTTGCCTACACTGACCAACCTGCAGAAGCTGACATTACCAGCAACACCATCTCCAGCAGGATTGCAATGCCTGAAGCAGACAGTGAGGCTCAAGCATGTGGCCATTGTGAAGCGTGAAGGTAGGTCGCTAGCCTGCCTGTTGCAATGCTGCCTTTTTAACCCAACATCTTGTTCTTGGCCATGCATCTAAGTATGCCATGACGTCAGTCATTGATTGCCAAATGTGTTTTCT
>JAABUK010005955.1_pt1 | contig 18534 bp, 2 predicted proteins | sample 5559141 | NCBI WGS metagenome assembly JAABUK01 (sample SAMN10711869, study PRJNA513367) | rock metagenome | isolation source: Antarctica rocks | place: Antarctica: Victoria Land, Pudding Butte nord | collected 2016-01-03 | reverse complement strand
GAGTTTCCAAGCGGCCTATTCTTAAGTTAGAAATATAGGTATTAATTAAGATCTATTTAATATACTATATAGTTTATAACTAGAAAATACTATTACTTTATCCGTCCTCCGGAATATAAGTTAGTATTCTGATAACCTACTACTCTAGCCTACTACGTAGAGGGGTTATTAGGCTAGGCCGATACTATAATATTTATAGAATAGCTTAGAAGATAGCTTATATAATAAATACTATAACTTATACTTAATTAAAGATATTCATAATATTCTAATCTAGTAAGACTATCCTTTTAAATAATCTTTTTTAAGGGGAGAATATTAAGACTATTAAATTAATCTATTAGAGATAATTAGATACTTTAAGTCCTCTATTATAAGTACTCTAGGATTATTCTTTCCTATCCTTACTATAGGATTATCCTTTCGCGTCCTTACTAAGTAACCTAAGTTCTAATAATCTTAGGCTAAAGAGTTCTAAATCCTATAAAGAAATATAAGTAATATTAATAAAACTTTCCTACTAGCCTATTAAGCTTCTATGCCTCCTCTAGCTCCCTAAGACTATATATTATAACGCTCTTAGACTAGTAAATAATTACCTTAGCGTAGCTAGTATCCTAATAATAGTAACTTACAGCTCCTAAGGTAATATTATAGTAGTTATAGGCCCTATATATATTATCTTTAATATATATAATTAAAGCTAGTCCTAAGAGTATAGAGAATCAATTAATCTTACTAGCTCTACTAAGGGTACTAGCATTCTTATAAGATTAAGTAAGTACTTGAAAGAGCTTATATACCTTATTAAGCCCTTATTAAATATCTCTTTATAGAGATATATAGCTAGAAGTAGTTAATTAAGTAAAGATAACCTATATACCTTATATTAGGTAGGTATATACTAAAGTAAGCCTTAATTATTTTACGCTCCCGCTTTCTTAGGACTAATAGACGGTGAGATTATTTAATTATACTAATGTATACTCTATACGTAATATAGTCTTACCTAATTTATAATATACTATAGTTAGGTAAGCTATAGCCTTATATATTATAGATACCTTAGGTTATCTAGTATATAGTATTCACTTAAGATATCTCCTTACCTCCTTAAAATAACTAGAGAAATAGTGAATTTTACTATAGAGGACGCCTATTTCATAAATTTAAATTATTTCTAGAGTTAATATATTTTCTAGGTACTAGGGTATATATCTATTAAGCTTATTAAGTATAGCTTAAAGCTACTAGCGCCTAAAGAAGATATTAGTATTAAATAGTATAAACTCTCTATAATAGCCGTTTAATCTTTAATTAATATAAGGAAATTCCAGATACTCCGCTTCTAACCCCTATCTATATAATAATATATAGGAGAGGATCCTCTTTTATAGTTTAACTCTCTCTTATAATTAAATACCTATTAGAAAGTATATTCTAATACTCTTAGCTATTACTATAATAGTACTCTTCTAGTCTAATATTAAATAATATAAAGCTAATAAGTAAACTTTAATAATATATACTATTAATAATACCTTTTAAATATTAATTTCCTCTAGAAATAGTAGGATATATTTAAGTAGAGGTAATATTAATATTATAATAGAGAAGGAGTATAAAGGCTCTAAATATTAGTTTATAAGGAAGGTATAAAGGATAACCTTTACTACTTTAGACTTCTATTATATATAATCCTTATTATAGGTTATTTAAGTTAATAACTATAAGTCTACTAAAATATACCTAGTTTTAATTATTAATTAGTCTAAATAAATAGCCTTAAGTTAGTAAAAATTATATACTACTTTATTATATATCTTCTTATTCTAGACTACCTTTATAGTATTAATATTTTAAAGAGTAACTTCTCTATTCTCACCCTAAGTTAATAAAGGCCCTCAGGCTCGTTCTAAGAGATACTCCGGTATCTTAGATTAGCTAAGAAAAGATAGAAGTGTTACTAGAGCTTATAAAGCAGGATTAATACTATAAGATTAATAGGTAGGTATAGTTATTACTATTAAGTTTTAACTGGAAGTATCTATTTAGTCGACTACGCCACTAAAGATAGATATACTTAGGTACCTAGAAAGAACTAGACTATAATAGGTAGATATAGTTAAAGATATAGAATAATTCTATATAGTAGGATAGATTATATATATTCACTTACTTATAATATTATATAGTAGAGTTAAATTACTATTTATATCATTATTATTAATTATATCTAATATAGGTATAAGGATTCCACTATTAAAGCCTAGCTTAGGTAGGCTTACTATATTATCTTTACTAAGGTAATAAGAGGTAAGTAGGATTACTCCTACTTACTCTATCTCTTAATATTTATCGCCGACGTTTAATAGAATACTCTTATTATAAGGGATTAACTTAAGATAGGTCTATATAATAGAGTAACCTATATTATTACTTTCACTACGCTTATACTTTCTAGAGGCTTATTTAAGTAGGAAGGTTATATTAGGACCTATATAAGTTAGTTAATAATATTAAGTAATAGAGAGATCTATACTTATTTTATAAAGGCTAAGGTTATTTACCTTCTCTTCTAGGATATAACTTAAGAGTAAATTATAATATTATACTATATATTTTATAAGGATTATACTCTAAAATAAGTTTAACCTTTCCACTATATATCTTATTATACTATATATAAGGAGTAAAGTATATATAAGGCTAGCTACTCTTAAAATCAGCTATAATAGCTATTTATATATTATACTACCCTTATAAGTCTCGCGAGTCTAAGAAGAGTTAATATAGCTACTTCTAAGCGCTTCTAGGAATATACCTACTTCCTTTAAAGATACTCTATACTTATTACTTAGTACTCCTATAATATTAATTATCTAGGCTTTTTCCTAGAGTCTTATATAGTAATCTTTAAGTTTAGTATCTACTTATAGGTTCTACTAAGTTATAAGTTCTACTTCTAATAAATATAATATGCTATAGTACTTAATAATAAGCTAATCTAGCCTAATATCTTTAATATCCTTAAAGGTATCTATCTATATAAATTTTAATTTCTTAGGGGTAGAGAATATAATATAAGTAGGATATATAACAAGGCTAACTAATAGTTAGTAAGGCTAGGATAAACGTAATATAAGGCGTAAAAGAACCTTAAGATAATATACGCTAATTTCTAATTAGGAATTATATTCTATGAAAGGTCTCTTTCTAACTCCCTCTTAAAGAATTAAGTTTATATTCGCCCTTAACTTCATTTTACGGTGACTCCTAACCTATTAGACGTAGATATGTTATTATCTAGTATTAATTCCTAATATTAGCTACTAAGTAATCTAGAGGCCGTCTAAGAAAGGATAGTAAGTGAATAGATTCTTAATATAGTCTTTTCTCGTGCTTAAGCTATAGACCGACGACGTTAACTTACTAATAGCTAGTAACGAGAGGTGATTACCTAATATATAGGTAATATATAGCTAGTAGAGACTAGTAGTAGCTAATAGTAGCTAGTAGTAGAGACTAATATAATCTAAGTAAGTAGTTATATTATTACGGTGATAACTTTAGACCTATATTATATAAAAAACATCTTAAGGCTTTATACTATTCTATCTATCTAATAATACTCAATTATATAGTATATAAGCTCGTATCTAATATAATATCCTATCTTGGAAGTATATAGCTACGGGGTATTAATACCCGTAGAATATTATATATAACTAGACTTATATAAAGCTCGCTACTATAGGTACTAGTAAATAAAACTCTTAGAAGTTCTTTATAAGACCTTAATTACTCTACTATTAAAAGATTCTATAACTTATTAGAGAAGCTAGAAGATAGTATTAATAGGCCTCCTATCCTTAGGTTACTACCTAATTTAATTAAATTATAAAATTAGTCTTATTCTTTATAATAAACTTTATAAATCTTAGTTAAGTTATAAACCCTTTATTCTAATTTAATAATAATATATATATTCTTAAGTTCCTTCTCCTTTTAATATTACTAAAATTCTATTAAAGCGCCTATATTATACTTTTATTTCTTATTACTCGATTTTAAATTAGATACTAGGTTTATAGGTATTTATATAAGGCTATTAGGAGTCTAAAAGGAGTAGCTACTCTATACCTAAGAGTATATAATATTATAAGATAATAAGGCTAGCGGTTTAACTAATATTAGAAATAATATTAAATAAGTTAATACTTAATAGGTTATTAAGGATTACTAGGGTACTACTATATTATAATAAGGGGCAATTAAGAGGTAACTATTATAATTAAAAGAAGATTATAAGGTATATTAACTTATATCTTATAAGTATATTAATTATAAGGCCTCTATACTAGATATCCTTAGCTTAGGTGAAGAGGTGGAAAGAGGAGGTAATAAGAAGGATTTAGGCTCTATTATATTAACCTCTTAATCATAGATAAATATTACTATAATTTAATAGTTATTTAAAGATATAATTTTTAGCTTGACCTATTAATTAATATTCTAGTCTAGGCTTATCTAGGAATTAAGTCTATCTAATCTACCTAAAATAATTTAAAATAGGCTAAGTGGTAAAGAAGATATAAATTACTCCTTTATTAAGAGGCTCTACTAGGCGTAGTTAATTAAATTAGATTAAGAATATTATAAATATTTAAGGAGGAATATAATTATATAGCGCTTAAGGGCTTAAAGGATATTATATTAAAAAGTAGGAGAACCTAGAGTACTAAAGCCTTCTAGGATTTTAACTAGAAATACTCTATAGCTATTACGCTCTTTACTTGATAGGTACAAATAATAAGAAGATTAATAATTATTAAAGTATTATTATAAGAAGAGAAGAGAGAAGTTAGGTAGGTATAAAGATAGGGAGTATAATATTATTAGTATTATAATATAGTAAGTAATTATTACTTACTAAATCCTCTATCTTATTTTATTAATACTAAACTCCTTTACTATCTACGCTAATTATCATGGAATTATTTTAAGTGTTAAGATAGTTCACTTTATTAGAATAATATTATAATTAAGGGGATATCAGATTTATATATATTTATAAGGCTATTATATATACGGGCTAACTAGGATACTATTTATAAAGTATAGTAACGTGGAGCTATTAATGATACCTAAGAGCTTATTAAAAAAGTTCCTAAAATATAGGAGTACTAAGATAAGTTATAAACTATTTAATAGATAGTAAACTATTTAATAGATAGAAAATGGCTGAGCGTAGGAAATTAGCCCCTAGTCCTAACGCGAAGGATTTAGCCTAGTCCGCGTGAAAGCTATATTCCTTTATAGCTGAAAATAGCGCGGTATATTACACCTTACCCCTCTTTAAATAGGATAGGATAAGGCTATTAGGCGAGGTAGAGCTTATACCCCTATCTAGAGATTTAGTTCTTAGAGTATAATATTACGCGCAGGGGGATATACTTAGTCTAAAGGTTATATACCTCTAGATCACGCTATTAAGAGTACGTATATATTTTACTTAAAAATCCCTCCTACTATTCTTATTACCTTCTCTTACTTCTAATTTATCTAAACTATCTTATACTTACTATAGTTATAATAGTAAATATAGCGTTATGTTTACTAGAGACTAATTCTACCTAGTTAGGCTTTAAGGATATTAAAGTTAGCAAGGAAATTAAGACTACTTATAGCTTACTAGGAATAAATAGATAGGTAATATACTTTATATTCTTAGCTTTAGAAACCCTCTAACATCTTATAACCTTTTATAGATACCGGAAACGCCTCTAGGTTAGCCTAGAGAATTACGCTCCTACTTTAGTAATAGGTTATAGACTCTTATTTACTTCTTTATAGATAAAATCCTACTAGAGGATTTTAACTTAGATCGGTTCCTTTTAGACTTAGGTATTATAATTAATACGGTTCCCTATATTATAGAATATAAGTATACTAGGTCTTATAAACTTATTATTATAATACTATATCTTAACGTACTCTTAAAGAAATTTTAGGATTTTAAAATAGTTATTAATTACGATCCGTTTAAGCTAGCTAAGGAGGATATATATATCTATAGGATCTAGGAGGCTAAGAAAAGAGCTTAAATTAATATCCTAACTAATACTACGGAAATAACCCGTAATAGATAGGGATATAAATTAGTAGAATATTATTAAAGAGCTATTAGAAAGGCTAGCCTTATAATAGAGCTTAAGAGAGTAATCCTAAATTAGTATATTTAAGTAAGCTATCCTTATATCTACCTTCCTATATACCTACTAATAACGCCTAGTATTCTAATCCTTAGATCCTTAAGTATTTTACGTAAAACCTTCTATTCCTTTATCTAAACTATTATAACTATTATAACATCCTTTCTACCTTTAATATCCTTAAATAGGACTAGAACGAGTGGCTCTAACCTTTTTAGAATAGTTATATAGATCTATCTAAGCTATTAATAGCGGCGGACTTCCCTATTAAGATCTAAGAAGGATTAGAGTAGTAGATAGTTTTATTATTCTAGAGCCTTCTTAAATCTTCTAGTAGTAAGGTAGATGATTAATAGTATAATTTTAGAATTAATTATATGATAAGCTAAAATATATCCCTCTACGCTAGCTTTCTAGGCGTCTTCTATTCACGTGAATTTAGATATTTTAACCCGGAAGAAATGTAGGGCGCGCTTTCTAAGTTAAAACTTTTCGCGGAACTTTTAAAGCCAGATATTCTAAATATACTTAAATGGAGTCTTTATATAATAGTATTAGTACCTGTCAGGCTTCTAGACAACTACTAGGTATAGTACTATCTAGAGCTAAGGCTAGCGTATACTAATAATAAGCCAGAATCTTCTATTATAAATACTATGCGGTTTTAGTATAGGCTAGGTCAATTAAATCTATTTTTACTTATAAGTCACCTTATATATACTAAAGAATAAATACTGAAAGAAGATAGTAAGTATACCTACTACTAACTTCTATCCCTTTAGAAAGAAGAGAATAATATACTTATACTTCTTACTTAAAGCTCTATATATTATAGTTAAACCCTTAAAGTACTAAGTAATTAGATAAAATTAGAAGAGAGCTTAAATCTATATTAATAGCTAATCAAAGACCTTTAACTTAAATAAATACCTGAAGTATATACGCTAATCCTAGCTACTTTATTATACCGCGAGTAACTCCTTCCTTATACTCTGAATAATACCGCTAAGCCTATTAGGGGTAGCTACGTAGCGGACTTTAATACTATCTTAAATGGCAAAGATATTAAAAATAGGTAGATAATCTTTAAATAGATAATCTTATTACTCTTACGTATACTATATACTCTCTATACTAGTGAAGAAATAGTACGACTTCTTACGGAGGTCCTTAATAAAGATATATTGTTACTAGAACTACTAGATAGTATTATAGACTAGTATTACGCTAGAAAACTTCTTAGATAGGACTATAATAAAGCTTTTAAGGACGCTAGAGAAGGACTCTTAAAATCCGTGGAGGTAATATTAAAGAGGGATAGGAATACTAATACTAAATAGATAGTAATACTAAGATTACCTCTACAGCTAGTTAGCGCACTATAAATAACTAGGACTTTCCTTATATAAGTAGATATTTTTATCGTTAATATTAGTATAGATAATAAACTATTTAATCTTTATATATTAGAGGTTATCATTTCTTAAAAGGCTAAAGATTAGCGTCCTTTAAATAGCTAGACTAACGCTAAATAATTAATTACTTCATAGTTATTATCCTTCTAATCCTTATTATCGCTATTTTCCTTATTATTAGTCTTATTATCTATATAATCCTCGCTCCTAAGCCTACTCTCATCGCTCTCTAAAAAAGTGTTATCCTTAAAATACTAAAAGCTATCCCTACTATCCTCCTTACTACTATTATTCCTACTCTTAATATTAGTATCCTTATTATCTTATTTTTTAGGTTCGATCTTTATATCTTTCCTATATTCTTCTTATTTTAGTAGTTCCTTAATATAGGAATAAATAATTTCTAAAGATATTTTAATAAGCGTTAGGCTTTTCTCTCCCTTCTACCTCCTATATTACTTCGGATTAGTTAACTTAGTTAAGAATTAATTCCCATGCTTTCATTAATTCTACTAGAGGAATGACGTAGTACTAACTAGTAGGAGGATATTAAGACTCGAGTAAAGGAAAATTAGCTAGATAAGGTAGCGTACTTAGAATTCCTCCCTCTCTAGTAATCTTATATTTCTTTGCCTCTCCTTCCCGCGGAGAATCATCTTATCTACTAAACGAGATAGATCGCTTACCCCCCTTACTTAATAGGGGGTAGGGAGTACGCGGTAGGTCCGCCTCATAGTATTTAGTTATTTACTGCGGTGGTTTAACCTTCGGAGGTTATAGAGATAATATACTAGGCCTTCGCTTTAAGCCTATAATACTTGATTACTCCATTTTTATTTATAACTAATTAAATAGTTTAGAAGATAGTGTAAATAATATTTTTATCTCTGATAGATTTTTCTATTATTATTATCCTACGAGTCCTCTTAATAGTACCTAACTTCATCTAGTTCTAGCTCCCCTCTATTCTAGCTCCCTTTCCTCCTTTTTACTAACTTCGCTTTTAGCTCCCTTTAATTCTAGCTTCCTCCATAGTAACTAAGAGAGTAATAGGATAGATTTCTAGTTTAAGGTTTAGAAAACCACTAAACTAAATTAGACTTCCTAGTATTAGTTTAGCTTAATAAGACCTTCTTTATAATAATACTATATTAAGGTATATTATATAAAATTAAAAGCTAGGAGATATCCTAACTACGGATACTTAAATACTAGATAGTAGTAGAGGTATTAATAGTCAATTTTTTTATATTTTTTTCCTTTTAAGTGGAGTCTAGCGTTATCTTTTATTAATAAGGTAGTTAGAAGTAGATACTAGAAGTAAGAACTAGATACTAATATAATAAGATTTAAGAATACTAAACTAAAAATAGTTTATACTATTTACTATAACGTATACTAAAAGTGGTCTATACTATAAGACGTAGTCTATACTACTAGCTATAGTATACACCTAAAGTAGTCTATACTATAAGACGTAGTCTATACTATCAATTATAGTATATACCTAAAGTAGTCTATACTACTAGCTGTAGTCTATACCTAAAGTAGTTTACACTACGAGTTATAGTTTAAACTAACTATAGTACGTACTAAAAGTGGTTTATACTATAAGGTATAGTTTATACTAAAAATTATTTATACTATTAGTAAATTCAGTAGCGCCGATTTATTAACCATCTAAAAGATCTTATATAGTAGAAGGAAAACCTATTTATAGCTAGGTGGAATACTTTAAGTTTATCTATATATAGGCTAACGCTTACGTATTATTTATTTAGTTAATAATCTATTTCTAATAAACTTAATCTATTATTTAAATAGCCTTATATAAGCCTTTATAAGTTATCTTAGATTTCCTAAGATCTAGATACTTTAGTATCTATTAGTAAATTATTATCATTAACTAGGCAAGGAGCCTTACCTATAATAAGTATTTTACTACCCTTGTTCCTTTCCTTTAGCCCGCTTAGCATTTTTTTCATAGATACTAGCTTTACTTCACTAGGCCCTAGAATACTATCTATAAGTATATCTCTATCCTAATCTTCTCCTCCCTTTTCTATTATTATAAGTATTACGTCTAACTTATTTAATTTATACTCTCTTAATACTTCCGCTTATAATATATTATCTAGATTTATCATCCCTTTATAAGTAGAGACTCGCCGGTATTAACCCTCATTTAAGGAGCCTTACTTAAGATATCTAGACGTATAGATAAAGATATATAACATCTAGATAAGTTAATAATACTAAGCTTAGGATGAAATTCACAATTTATATATATAGCTATCATCTAATATATCTTCCTTTAAGGCTTAATTCAAAATCTCTTACGCTAGTACTCTATCCTCTACTAGTATTAGCAGCTAATCTACTAATAACGACTAGCGCACTTACTAATATTTTCTAATTACTAGACTAAGCGAATTCGCTATATATAGGTAGTAAAGTCGTTATAGCCTTAGATCAGTTATTATAGATATAGTAACTAGGCGACTATTCTAAATCCTAAAGTAATTATAAGAACCCTTTTATATTCTCTTAGAGGAGCGCTAGCCTTATACGGACTAGCGAATAATACTATATAGAAATTATTCTAATTAGATCCGCTTTTATACCTAGCTAGCCGCTAAATTTTAGAGGTAAACCCTTTCTAAGGGTTAATTAGTAAGTCTAGAACTATCTACTTATCTTCCTTATAAGATACTACTATAAATAGATAACTTTATAGGAAGAATTAAAAGCTAACTAATAGTATCTATAAGTTAATATATTATCCTAGGTTAACCTTTAATTTACTATAGATAGTAAGGCTTATTTTAAAGCTACTACTAGCCTTAGTAATTACTACTTATAGGAGGCGTCCCTGAAATATACTATTCTAATATAAAGTGGTAAAGAGCTGAACTATAGATATAATATTAAAGATCCCGCCTAAGATATAGAGATAGACTTTATTAATAAACGATTTAGAACTTAGATAGTACTAGAGTATATATCTAATTAGGAACGCTAACGCTTAGTGGGTATAAAGGAAGAATTCGTATAAAAACTTGTAGATAAAGTATAATAAGAGTATTATTAATAAGCTAAGTAAAGAGATATCCTACTAGTTTATAAGTAACGTATCAGCGGAAGTAACTATATAACTTACAATAAGTAAATAAAGGTTCCTAGGCACGCGTAGAGAATATATAGGATCGTGATAAACGGCGGTAAATATATATAGCGCGACGAGTACGAAAGATATTATCCTCGCGAAGCGGTGGATCTATTAGTAGTTAGATAGTAATAGACCTAATAAATCAGCTAAGAAACTCAGGTAAAGACTAAAGAAAAGCGGCGCTATATTAATTATTAAAAGAGTTCCTATCCTATCTCCTACTTTATTAAAGGAAGTTACGTAAAAGGTAGTATAGAAGATATTAAGTAAGATATATAAGAGCTAGAGCAGAATATTAGTAGGACTCTATAGCCCTAAAAGATGGTAATATTAAATAACTAATAGATAGGTAAGATACCTAGATATAATGATTTTAAGTAATTAGAGAACTTACTAGATAAATAGAAAACCTTTTATAAATATTAAAAGGAGGAAGATACTATCTATAATAATAGTATAGATTTAAGTAATCTCTATAATAAACTAGTAATATAATAAGAATATATAAGGAAAGTTAGAAAGAAGAATATAAGGAAGGAATAAAGTAATAAGGATTAACTATATATATTAAAGGATATCAAGAGGTATTAGATATAATAATAAACCTAAGTCTAAACTTAGCTAGGAGGAGGAAGTAGGATTAGGAAATAGCTCTATAAGATCTAGAATTAATTATAGAGTATCTAGAACTAACTACGGAATAAAGTATTATAATATCTATAATTATTACTATAATTACTAGAAAGATAGACTTTAGGCTATATTTAAGATAATAGCTTATTTATATTATAGATTTAATAGTATTTCAGCCTATAACTAGTACCTATATATGAAGTAGCCTAATAAGTTAAAGATAGGATATAAAGTATAGGATTATATAGGAAGTTAATAAACTATATTAAAAGTAGGAATATTACGGCTTACTACTCTACTATATAAAATCTATATAATAAGACTTAGGTAATTAATACTAATAAGCTAAGGTTATCCTTCTTCTAATTATAGAGAAAGGTATACTTTAAAAGTTAAGATTCTTATTATTTAGAGAGGACTAAATTTACTAACCTATAAAAGCTCTTCTATAGAAGTAGATATAATCTTTAATAAGAACTCTTTAGTTATAGAAGATTAATAATGTAGATTATTTATTATAACCCTCTTATACTTTTCTAATAATTATATTATAATATCTTTAATAGCCGAGATATCTAGATACCTCCTAGTTTTTTTTAATATAACTATATAGCGCTCCTATATACTAATTTTAACCTTACTATTATCGTTTAAAAGGATAGATAAGTAGGTAATATTACTATATACTAGGTCCTTAGACTTAAGGAACTTAATACTACTTGATACCTAGACTTATTAATACTAGCGTTTAAGTAAAATAGGCTAAAATCCTACCTAATTAACTATTAATACTATGTAAGCCTCTTTTAGGTAAACGGGGGCCGTGATAACTTAGACTAGGGAAATTAATATATATTTGAGAATAATATAAAGTTCGGCTCTAAATTTATAAGTATTTATATATCTAATAAAATACTCCCCTTATACCTGAAGGAGTATAGAGAGATTAATATTCCTACTTAAGCTTAAGAGCTTTCTTATAGCGATTACTTTTAAAGGTAGATAACCTTTTATTACTTTGAAATCTAGATATTTCTTCTTCGCTATAGTAATAAGCCTACTAACCCTAAGATTATAGCCTTTATTATATAATTACTAAGGGGATTCTTCCTTTACCTTAAAAGATACCTTTCTATTTAACTTCCTAATAGCGCCCGTTTTTCTAGATATCCTATTAATAGGAGTAGGTTAACTAGAAGGATAAAGACTACTTAGCGGTAATAACTCTACCTTTCTAGTATCCTATTTAACGCTAAGCCTTTTAGAAATTAAATATTTTTAGTCTATAAAATTAGTAGTATATCTATTACCTTCTTTATTAAGATATATTCTATTCCTTTTTAATTTAGCAGCGGTATCATTATAAGTATTCAATAAGTCTAGGATATTTCTAGATAGTAAGGGATTACTACTAGCTGATAGTACATTATTTAAAATAAGTGGAAGGGCTTAAGGATATTTTATATTAACTTATATAATCCGCTTAATAGAGTAAGAAGCTATTCTAGATATCGCGACAGAGTATTATTAATAACCAATAAATAAAGAATAAGTAGGAATAACGTAAAGTATAGGGACGGAAAGTATATAATAAAGGATATAGGGGAATTATTTAGAATATAGTAGAAGATCAAAGGATATACTATTCTTATTAAAGGATAGTAGAGAGCCGTTTAATAATTAAGATAGTATCCACTTCTAGTATCTTAGGTTATTAATTACGGCGGTATATCTATCTCTTATAAGGTATTAGCTACCCTAGTTCCTAGCTAGTTTAATCCTCCTTAGACCTAGTTATAAAATCTTAATAATAATCCCTTAATATTAAAGCTTCCCTCCTATAAACTTAAGGTAGTAATACTAATCATCTAATAATACTCCTATAATATAATATACCTAAGTATAAGATTAAGAAGAAAGCCTAGATTAAGAGAAGTAGACTAATCATGAAGGCTTAGTACAAGTTAGGCTTAAGTATTTAGATTTCTTAAAAGCTAATCCCGACGTGTATAATAGATCTAATATAAAGAATTTAGTATTAATTTTTAAAGGTAGAGGTTACTTTCAGTAAGATAGCCGGTATTACGTGACGGCTATAATTAACCGCGAATAATTAGATCTTACTACCTACTCTATTAGGATCTCTTCCACCATATTACTTAATAACGCGTAGACCGAATAGTCTAAACTATAACTACCTTCAGGATTTCGGCTTAAATATCTCCACGGTCGGTATCAGGTTTAAGCGGGGAGAGAGATAACCCCTCTTTAGCTTTAGTAGACCGTAGATCTATACCTAGCTAGTATAATCGACTTAATCCTAAACTAAGTAGAATATCTCTTACTTACCCCTCTAGATTTAAGCTATAATTTAAGGACCTACCTAACTAAGTAACTATCTAACGAGAAGAAACCTATTAATAGTGAAGTATATTATAAGATCCGTTAATATTACCTTAACCCGCGTGCGGCGGCTTAATAGTAGGTATATCTAATAGAGAATAAATAATAGGAGTTAAGGAGGCTATTATAAAGGGAAGACTATATAGCGGCTTTCAATATTCTATTACCTTTTCCGGGTCTATAGCTAGACGGAATGCGGTTCAGCGTAATAAAGGCTATAATTAGTTTAAAATATAATAAGGTAAGCTAGCCCTTCTTATATATTATAAGCTTACGAGACTATTAAGCCGCAGGAGATATTTCACTACCTTAAATATATTAGGAGATTCTAGACCGACTTAGTTTAATATAATAAGTATAATATATAGAAGGTGGATTATACTATAGTAAAGGCGCTTAAACTTAAAGCGCTAGGTATATTAAGATCTAATACTATAAGTTTATACTATTAACTAAGAAAAGGGGAGATATTTAGCGTATTTAACTTAGGCCGTTATATAGAGATTTAGGCGAAGCTATAAGTATAAGAAGGTCTTATCCCTACTCTTTAGACTTTCTTTAAGGACTTTAAGTATATTAAAGTATACGCTAATTAGGTAGGAAGCTTAGTAAGGGTACCTTCTAAGGAAACTCTATATACGGCGATAGCGCGGAGCTTCTCCGAAATAAATTAGAAGAGAGGTAGATATATTATCTAGGAAGCGGAATTAGCCTTTACTTTTAGATCTAGTAATACCTAAAACCGCGTAGCTCTACACTACTAATAAATATTTCTCTACGTTATATAACACCTTCATAAGTTATTACTAAGGTCTACGAAGTTAGAGCCTAAACCTAATAAGAGAAAGATCTAAATAATAAAGGATCCTAATAAATCTATACTATATAGATTAGCTAACTTAGCGGAGTAGCTAAGATTTAAATTAGAGAAGATTAGCGATTTAAAGGTAAAATACTCTAATTATATAGGCGGATAGTTATTATCTATATAATTAAAGTCTATATACGTTATTAATAGATTTAGAGAGTATTAGGAGAGAAGATATATCTTTAATTAGGTATATAAGTAGAGTAAGGAATTTCTTTTCCTTAATAATATATATAATATTAATAAAAGCTAAGGGAGTAGTATTTAACCTATTTTTATAAGGAGATCTATTTATCTAGCTTACTTTAGTAGACGGGGATCCTATTTAGAATCTAAATTAAATAATTAGAATAGAGAAAATAGTAATAAAGAGTAAGAATAATACCCCTTATAAGAAGGTATAAATTAAATATATAAACCTTAAGAGTAACTAGATATAAAGAAAATATAAGAGGATTAAGATATAAGTAAATAGTAAGATTATATAGAGTAGCTAGGAGATATAAGCTATCTATTTAAAAGTCTATCCTATTTATAGAGTATTTAAGGAAATTAGGAACCTTAATTAATAGATAATATTAAAGAGCTAATAATATATAATAATAAGAGAGAATAGGATTTAGTAGCGCCTTTTATAATTTTATTAAGTTTTTATTTAGATAAGATCTTACCTAAAGAGGGCCCGCTTAAAGAAAGGGTCCTATTTAAGGAAACTCCTCTTTAGCTAATTACTTCAGCGCTTATAGAAACTACGGAAAAGGATAATATTCTTTAAGAATAGTTTAAATTCATCTTTCACGACGGAGATAATTAAATTATAATAGAAGAATATTTTTTTAATCTATTACTTTCCTCTTTAGTAGAGCTTATAGTAGAAAAATATACTAGGGAGGGATAATATCTATTTAATATAGCTCTTTAATTACTATATCCCTTAGAGTACTTTAAAGCTACTATAATAAATAGTATATATATCATTCTTCTATTTCTAGTAGGAAGAATTTATATATCCCCCTAGCTAGCCGTATCTACTTCTTAATTAGGTAATAACGCCAGATTATTTAAGGATAATACTAGAAAGAGAGTTACTAATAATAATATCTTAACGGAAGATTAGGTATAAAAGAAATAAATTCTATAACTCCTATTTATATACCTTTATATCCTTTACTATAATTTAATTCTTAACTAATATTACTACTGTTAATATACACTTTTATCTAACTAACTATATATGCGTCGGTAAGTCTATGTATAGCATTGATCTAAGGAATGGCTCTATAGTTACTATCTAAGTATAGTACCTTATTAAGCGATTTAAACCCACCGTTCTAAATACTAGATTTAAATAGCTCGTCTAGCTAAGAGGATATAATCCTTATAGTCTTATAACGTCTTACGCTAATATTTAAATTATTCATTCCGCGCGATTACTGTTATATCTAAAACCCTAGTCTCCTTATTTAATATTCCCTAATTTTAAACCCTGATTAAGGTACTTAATACTATATACATTATATTACTTCTTCTACCTCTTGAACTCGTTTATTAAAGTTTATAATTAGTAGGCCTAAGTCCTTTATTAGTCCCTTTAGGCGATTCTCTTTAATAGCGAGCTTTCCTAATAATATTCCCTGTACCTCTAGTATAATTTCTTTTACATCTAATGCTTTTAAGACTTCTAGGTTTAAGGTAGATAGTTTATTAAGATATTTACGCCACTTCACCTAATTTTAGACGCGGAGCTCCTTCCCTTTTTAAATTTTATTATCCTAAGTAGCCTACTATTTTCTTCAGGGGTAGTTAGTCTTTCTATATTCAGTCGCGGGTCTTAGTCCTCTACTTACATTAAGCCTAAGATTCAGGCGTAGTAGGTAACCTAGGTATAGTAGATATAATTACGACGTGCTAGTAGATTATACTATATTAGACTTATAGAAGTAAGTCGCGGATTAGGTTTCTATAGCTTTAACTCTAAACGCGTCTCTCCTAGAGAATCTAGCTATCTAGGCTAATCTATTCCTGAGTAATCTTCGCCCTTTTATTATATTATTCAATCCTTCCTCTTATAGGGTATCTAATTCTAGCTTAAGTATCTACTTCTAGTCCCTTCTACTATATCTATCTTTGGCTCCGCCTCCCAGCCTTTAAATTTAGCACCGCATCCATTTTTAGCATCGTCTACTAGTATCTACTTCTAGCTACCTATACTATTCTCTCTTAATACGCTTCCCCATGAATTTTATTTATAGACTCCATATAGAATTAGTACTTAAGAGGCTTTATAAAGGCTAGGAATTACTATTATATCTATAAGCGAAGACTTCAGCTTTATAATCTCCTATTCCTATAGATCTTTTAAAGGTACTTCCTAAGTTTATATATATTTAAAATATATACGCTTTCTAAGTTATCCTTAAAGGTTATAACTTATTAGTATATAAAGCCCTTAGAGTTCTAATAGCTACTATTAATTTTTACTATATACTCTTTTACACTTTATTTCTAATAGTAACTTCTTCCCTCTACTAGTAGAGCTGGAAAATATTTCTTTAGCTATAAGATAATCTTTTAGCTTCCTAAAATTTACCTACAATTTACCTACTTTAATTATAAGGGGAATCTTAGAGATATAACTATTAAGCTAGGGAAATAGATTAACTAGTATACTTTATTTAATAATTAACAGAGTGTAAGATTCATTAATAACTAAAAAGCTTAAAATAAGACTATAAATATTTAAGGATAACTATAGATTATTAGAGATATATATCTTCTAGCTAGAGATATATAGTTTATTAGTACTATTAAGAACTAGGAAAGAAATAAGATTAAGATTAGCTTACTATCTCTAGTCTCTATTAGAAGTTTATACGCTATAGTAGCTATTAAAGAAGTATTTAGTATTAATATATTTCATTTAATTAGGTCTATTATAATCCATTCCGCTTATCTCTGAAAGTAAGGGTAGTATCTATATCCGGCTAATATACGGAGAATAGAACTTATTTTTATAAAAGTTAGAGAGTAAGTTACTAGTATAGTTAGAGAAGAACGCTTTTACTTAATTATATAGATAATTAATTCCATATTCATAGGCTAAGATAAGTTTTTCCTATATAGACCGCGGCTAGCTTTCAAGGGTTTAATTTACTTTAAATTCTATTAACACCTTCGCTATTATAATAATCTCATCAGGATAGAGACTAGACTCTCCTCTACTAATATCAATTATAGGTATAGTAAAATCATAGCCTAATTCTAAAGGCGAAGGGCCTTAAAGTAGTATATAGTGAAGGGGTAATATTATCCTTACATCTATAGCATTAATATCTACACCTTCACTTAAGAAATACCGCGTATATCTCTAAAGTCCTTAGTAGCATAATATATATAAGGGAGTTAGTCCTTTTATTAAATTAACTAAGCAATTTTTTAGATTACTTATATATCTAGAAATAGTATAAGTAACCTTTTCGTACCTTATAATAAGTATGAAAAAGAGGGGTATCAAGCTCTCTTAGACTCTAGCCTTAGGATTAGCTCTAACTTTAAGCAATAATTTCACTATAGTAAGATAGCCCTTCTTAGCTGCTAAATAAAGAGGGATTCAGCTAGCTTATAGCCTACTTCTATTACTTCTCACCTCCTATACTTTAATATTAACATCTACTCCTTAGTGAAGTATTTTACGCCCTATTAATTCATAACTATACTCCGTAGCCTAGAATAGAGTACTATATCTCCGATATTTTATATTATAGCAATATAAATAGTTTTTAAAAAGATTATAAAACCGCCTCCTAACACGGATTAAAGAATAGATATCTT
>JAABUK010005954.1_pt1 | contig 18535 bp, 13 predicted proteins | sample 5559141 | NCBI WGS metagenome assembly JAABUK01 (sample SAMN10711869, study PRJNA513367) | rock metagenome | isolation source: Antarctica rocks | place: Antarctica: Victoria Land, Pudding Butte nord | collected 2016-01-03 | reverse complement strand
TTCCGCCAGGACATCGCGCAGTTCGACATTCCCGCGTCGCAGATTCTGCTCGATTTGCTGCTGGTCGAACTGACCGATACGAACGCCGACGAACTGGGCTTATCGCTGTCATACGCCAACGGCGGACGCGGCGTGTCGCTGCTGCCGGGAACCGGCTCCAGCAGCTTCAGCGCGATCACGACACTGAAAAGCGGCTTCTTTTTCGAGTTGCGCGCGCTGCAGCAGCAAGGCAAAGCGCGCGTTCGCGCCAACCCGCGCATTGCGACCGTTTCGGGACGACCGGCTTCGATTTTCGTGGGACGCCAGCAATATGTTTTGACGCCGCTGGATAACGGCACCAACAACATCAGCGCGGGCGTGCGCTTGAGCGTGACGCCCTATACCGGCGGCGAAAAACAGGTGCTCATCAACGCCGATGCCGAAGTCTCAACGCTTTCCGCGCCCGACCCAACGACACACCTGCCGGAAAAAAGCACGCGCACGGCCAGCACTTCAGTCCGCATCAACGACGGACAAACGATTGTCATCGGCGGCTTGAAGCAGCAGGAATCGAGCAATATTCGCACGCGCGTGCCGTTCCTGGGCAGCCTGCCTTTGATTGGCAAACTGTTTCAAACCAAAAGCGTGCGCACCACCAACACGGAACTGGTCTTGTTCATCACGCCACATATCTTGTCGGATACGGGCCACTTGCCTGCCGACCAGGAAAAAATACTGAAAGAGCGCTTCTTGGATAGCGACTTGAACGCGCCGCTACCGCCCGCGCCCGCTTCGACCTTCGACCTGCCATCGAGCACTCAATCGAGTACTCGATTGCCGCTTTCGCCCCGTTCAACGGCGCCAAGTGCGTCAGCGCCAAGTGCGTCCAATGGTGCGGCACAATAAATAACGCAAGTTGCCGTTGGCAAGGCCAGCGACTGAAGTCGCTGGGCACGCTGGCAACCCTATTTAGAAACCAAGATGCGCCAATATTTTCTTGCGGTTTGCGCCTTCTCTTTTGCCTCCGCCTCCGCTTGCGCCTTCGTGACGGCATGGGATGTCAGTCCCTGGTCTCAGCGCGTCTCAATGTGTGGGCGGGTTTGGCGCGCCAAACCACTACGATGCGCCTTTTTCCTTGCGTTTCTGCTGCTCTTTTCGTGTTCTGCACAGGCGCAGTTAGCGACTTCGTTTTACAATGTGACCGGTATTCAGGCGACGAGTCTGCCCAATGCGATTCGCGTCGTGATTCAAACCGATGGCACGGCTTACTTTGGTGGTGACCTGCGCGACTTCATCAATTTTGACAGTGGCTTTGACCCCAAGCCGGTTCGCTCGTTTCGTCTGCGCGTTTTAGGCGCACGCGCCAAGCTTCCGGCGTATGTTCCGATTGGCCAATATCCGGTTGATTCCGCTGGCGTTTCGATCGCGCCCGCGACGTTTGAAGCTCCCTTTAATAATTACGGAGCGCCGCAAACCGAGCCGCATGTCGACATTGAACTGCGTTTTTTCGTGCCGGTCACGGTTCGGCAGTTCAGCGTGCGTTCGGGTGATCCGGGAATACGTTTTGGCGAAACGCTGGGGCCGAACGATGTCGATGTCGAGCCTTCGCAGGACGGGCGCGCGATTGTCGTCACCATTTTTACCGACCGCGCCGACACGCGCAGCGCCGCCCTGCTGCAGCGTTCGCCCAAAAGCGAGCAAAAGCATCGATTGGAAGTTTCCCTGGATGAAGATAAAAAACTTCGGCTGGACGTTTTGCACACGCCGCTGCGCGAAGTGCTGCACGAAGTCGCGCGCAAAACAGGCACGCCGTTTTTTACATCGCCCGAAGTCGAGGAAAACGACCTGTCGATGCTGCTGCCATCCACCTCTTTGGCGGGATTCTTGGAAACGCTGTCGCGCGGCTGCGGCCTGAGCGTTTTGCCGCGCGAGAACGGCGGTTTTCTCGTCGCGCGCGGCTTATCGAGTACTGGAACGACGGCCAATGGCGCCGCGCAAGAGCTGGAACTGCAACGATTTCCGCTGCAACATTTATCTGCGGATCGCGCGCGCGCTTTGCTGCCCGATTTTCTGCTGTCAGCAGTTCGCGTTGACCGCGACAACAACACGCTGCTGGTCTCGTCCTCGCCGGAAATTGGCGCCAAGCTGCGAGCCGACCTGACGCTGCTCGATCAGCCGCGCGCTCAGGTTCGCATTGATGTCGCGGCTTACGAATTTTCTTCGAGCGAAGACGCCGACATCGCGTTGGCAGCCACATTTTCGGATCGCAATGCGGGCATCAAGTTCGATTCAACGACTGGCGCTCTGGCATTGAACCTGGGCGGGCAGCAAAAGCGACAGTTTGCCGCGAGCGTGCAGGCTTTGCAAAGTCGCGGTCGCGTGACGTTGCGTGCCAAACCGTTTCTCGTCGTCGCGTCCGGCGAAAACGGTTCGGTCTTCCTGGGGCAAACACGTTATGTCACGGTTTTTAATGGCTACGAAGTGAACGCTTTGCAATTGCAGATCGGCTATTCGCTGGGCGTCACGCCGCGCGCCGGCAGCGGCAATCAGATCGCGCTGAATCTAAATCCACGTTTTTCCACAGTCGATGCGATTGACAGCCGCACGCGCCTGCCGACGCTGGGCATCCGTGAGTTCAGTTCAAATGTCGATGTGCAGGATGGCGATTCGATCATCGTCGCCGGCCTGGATTCCGATCTTGACTTTGCAAATCGCCAGCGCGGCGCCCTGACGGTCAACACGACGCGCCGCAACAAGCAAAAGACCGCTTCAATTCTCATTGTAACGGCGCATAAAATATCTTGAGCCACAAAGGACGCAAAGAGTTTGAAGAAGGTCGCATTTTAACTAACCGCGCACGAAGTGAAACGGAGAGAGCGGGCTTTGGTAACTTGAGACAAGTCCGCTCTCTCCGTTTCACTTCGTGCGCGGTTAGTTAAACGGAGTTTTGAAAATTCTTTGTGTCCTTTGTGCTCTTTGTGGCTAATTTTCTGTAGAAATTATGATTCATTCTTCTTTCGAGTACTCGATTCGCCGCTTGGCCTTTGTCAGCGTGTGTTTGTTGTCGCTGTTTGCCAGTCGTCCCACACACGCGCAAAGCCGCTCTTACACGACAATTAGCGCGGTCGATGTGACGCCGCTGTCGAACGGCTTGCAGATTTCGATCAAGGCCGACGGCATTTTGCAATACCGCGACGCCGACCTTTCGGGCCTGAAGATGCACTTGTATTTTCCCGATGCGCGCAACGGCACCGGCAAAAACTTCTTCAACATCAACCGTTATCCCGTTTCCTATTTGCAGCTTTCGACACCGCAGGGCGCCGCCAGCGGCATCGGTTTGAACCTGGATATTTCCAACCTCAACGCGACCAATGCGAGCGTTTCGACCGGCTCGGATGGTCAAAGCGTGTTGTTGACAATCCAATCGAATCGCACCATTGAAGGCGGCGGCAAAGGCGGCGCTTCTGGTACAGGCGCAGCCGATTCGGGAAGCAGGCCCGACACTTCGACGCAGGTTCTCTTTCAGAACGGCCTGTTGTCGTTGCGCGCCGTCAAGGCCGATATTCAAGGATTGATCGGCGAAATCGCGCACAAAGGCGGCATTTCGGTCGCGGTCGATGACGCCGTTGATCGCAAAGTCAGTCTCAATTTAGATGGCGTTTCGCCCGAAGAAGCCTTGCGCGACATCAGCACGGCTTATGGTTTGGCGTTGTCGCAAAGCAATGGCGTTTACACGCTGAGCGAAGGCGTGCCGACCGACCTGGCGACTTACAACGCATCGAGTACTCAATCGTTTCGGATGCAGAACACGCAGGCGCAAAACGCTTCCGGTTTGCTGCCCAACTTCCTCTATTCCTACGTCAAAGTCAACAGCGAGCAAAACGCGGTCGTCGTGACGGCGCCGTCGCAGATGCTGGCGAAAATCGGCCAGGACTTGAAAAAGATGGATGTCGCGCCGCCGCAAATCGCGGTCGAAGCGATTGCCGTCGAACTGACCGATTCAACCGATAAAGACTTGGGCATTTCCTTCGGCAATGCGAAACAGGGCGTTTTCTCGACAACTGATAACGGCGGAACGCTGTCCTATTCCAACATCGGAAACCTGCCGTCTTCGTTCGCTTTCAACCTGCGCGCGCTGGAAATCGCGGGCAAGGCGCGGGTGCGAGCGCGTCCGCAAATGGCGGTCACCAACGGGCGCACGGCGAACCTGTTCATCGGCGCGCAGCGTTTCATCCTGACGCAATATAACCAGTATGGCCAAACGCAAACGCGCATCCAGAGCGTCGATGTCGGCGTGAAACTATCGGTCACGCCACTAACCGGCGGCAACGGCGAAATCACGACGCGCATCATTCCCGAAGTCTCGAACATCACCGAACTCGATCTGCAAACCGGCCTGCCCGTTTTGTCTTCGCGCCGCGCTGAAACTACCGTTCGCGTGAAAGACGGCGAAACGATTGCGATTGGCGGCCTGACACTCGATCAGGAACAAACCACCAAAAGCAAAATCCCGTTCTTTGGCGACTTGCCTCTGGTCGGTGGCCTGTTTCGTGGCCGCAAGAAAACTACTGTGCGCACCGAACTGGTAATCTTCGTTACACCACGCATTTTGAAAAACACCGACGCTGCGCCAAGTGCGGATTTGCAATCGGGTACTGGAATCGCCAAACCATAAGCGCAAGTTGTCGGATTCAAACAAACGAATCTTCTCATCACACCAAACAGAAAAGGACGAATCGAGTACTCGATTCGTCCTTTTCTGGTTCCGGCCTTTGCTTTGACCATCACTTCTTGTCTTTGCTGGCGGCTTGCTTGGCGCTTGTCGCGTCGTTCTTCTTTTTCTGCGCGCCGGTGTCTTTGGTTTGTTTCTGCGCGGCTTGCTTTTGCGTCGCCTTCGGAGATTTATCGCCCATGATCTTGACCTCGCTTGCGTTTCGCGGCGTTAGAAGACGCCAAACGCGAAGAACAGTATAGGCCAGAAGATGGCGGATTGTTATATGGGGCTGGCGAACCGGCGCATATCGAGTACTCGATAGCCCTTTCACTTTTTTAATGATGCCGTTTTGCTCTTGATGTGAGATCAGTGTGACACTGAGATTCTCGTCGTGAACCCTGCGGTCGCGGATAATGGCGGAACCATCCTGGGTTTTGGCGGCGTTCTTTACTTCGGTGGCCAGCGATGCAATTTCCGCGTACGATGAAAAACGATGCACTTCGGCGCTGACGATGCCGATAGAAAGTGACAGCAAACCAAAGACTTCTTCCTCGCCTTTGCGATTGTGCGCTGAGTAGAAGCCTTGCTCGAAATCCTGATCGCCATGAAACTTGCGCAAGTGGCTTTGAAAGCGTTTCACGACTTCCTTCGCTATTTCAAGTGAAGCGCGCGGGCGTGCAAGGATCAAAAAATCGTCACCACCGATATGTCCGGCAAAATTAAAATCATTCGCCATATCGTGGTTGAGAGCCGCTCGAATCTCGCATGCCAAGGCATCAATCACGCAATCGCCGCGCTCGAAGCCGTAAAACGTGTTGTATGGCTTGAAGTTATCGATGTCGATGTAGCACACATCGAAGTGCATGTTTTGCGCGATGCGCTTCTCGATTTCGCGGCGAATCGTTTCGTTTCCGGGCAAGCCCGACAAAGGGTTCGAGCCACGCGCCAGACTAATGCTGCGCTGCGTGATTGATTGTAATAACGCGCTGATCGCGACGGTTCCCAGATATTTGCCGTTACTGGTGACACAAATATCGTTGTAGGTCGCGTTGCTTTCGCGCGAGTGCATGCGTTGCGCCACTTCTTCGAGAGTGACGTTGGACTCGACTGTTGTCGCTGTTACATGGTCGGCCAGTTCCATAGCGTTTTTGTAAGCCGAGAGAGCTTGTCCATAACCGTAGCGACCTTGAAGCTGCTGCTCGAAAAATTTTTTGCGCTGCACCATTCCGAGTACTCGAGATTCGTCAACGACCGGCAAACTCATGGCGTCGGGGTTTTCAATGAACGCAACGCGCACTTGAGGCATCGAGGACGTGGGACGAAGCGGCGTCACACGCTGCGCGATTTCGCCGATAAAGCATTGCTCATTCGTGCCGCAGGTCACAACTTCCCGTTTCGGCAACACAATGCGCGTTTCACTCGGGAGCAAATCGGCGGTGGGGCGCGCCAATGCGTAGCCTTGCAACAACTCGATGCCCATGTTGCACACGATGTTCAAGTCGTCTTCGCTTTCAATGCCTTCGGCAACGACTTTGATTCCCAGACGATGGCACGCCGTCACAATCGAATCAACAAGATTGAAGCGGACAGTGTTCTGTCCAATGCCCGACACAAACATCTGATCGATTTTGACAAAGTCGGGTTCGAGCGAGGCCAGCATTTTCAGGCCGCCATAGCCCACGCCGAAATCATCAATGGCGATTTTGTAACCCTGACTGCGGTAATATTCAATTGTGCGATAAAACAAATCGTAATCGTGAACAGCGGTTTCTTCGGTGATTTCAAAAATGATCTTGTCTTTTGACAAACCGTTGGTTTCGGCGAGAATGTTGGTTAAGCCGACTTGATGCTGCGGATTTATCAGAGTTTGCGGACAAACGTTGATAAACAAATAGCAATCGGATGCGGCCAGGCCAAGTTTGGCTGCGTTCACGATGGCGTTTTGGCGACACGCCGTATCAAGCGACGCAACTACATCAAAACGTCGCGCCGCCTCGAACAGTTGTGGAATGTCGACGAGAACATGTGGATGAAGACGCGTCAAAGCCTCGTATCCAAAAATGCCGCCCGTCGCAGAAGAAAATATCGGTTGGAAATGAATGCCCAGCTCGTTTCGCTTGATAAGGTCTTGCAAATCTCCGGCAGAAAAAAGCTCTTCGTCTTCATTGTCCTTGGAAACACCGACTTCTTTCGAGGGATTTTCCAAATGTGAAGACGCAACCGACACAAACCGATTTGTAACAATTTCCGAGGAAGGTATATCTTGCATCATGATGACTACTTGTTTTTTGATCTTAAACTTGCTTGCGAACAAACACTAACTTCTTACCACGAAACACTTAAAACTGAATTAAATAGGAGTGCAAGCAATTAAAGCTTTTGCAAAACTTGCAAAACAAAAAACACAGACCGCAACGCAAAAGGGAGACATCGAGTACTCGATGTCTCCCCTTGAACGCCAACGGCCTACAACCTTACTTCGACTGGCTTTCCAACGCCGCCTGCGCTGCCGCCAAACGCGCGACCGGCACGCGCTTGGGCGAACAACTCACGTAGTTCAAGCCCAGTTTGGCGCAGAACTTTACGCTGTCGGGTTCGCCGCCGTGTTCGCCACAAATGCCCAGCTTGATGTTGGGGTTGACCGAACGCGCATCGTCGACCGAAATCTGCATCAGGCGACCAACGCCGGTCTGGTCAATCGAAACCGTCGGGTCTTCCTTGTAGATTTTGTTCTCGATGTAGGTCGTCAAAAACGTGCCCGCATCGTCGCGGCTCATGCCGTAGGTCATCTGCGTCAGGTCGTTGGTGCCGAACGAGAAGAAACTGGCCTCTTTCGCAATTTCGGCGCTTGTCAAAGCGGCGCGCGGAACTTCGATCATCGTGCCGAACATATAGTCGACTTCTGTCCCTTCGGCTTCCTGCGTGGCTTTGGCGACGCGCTCCAGATCGTTCTTCACGAACGTCAGCTCATTCACATGGCCGACCAAGGGAATCATGATTTCGGGATGAACGTCTTTGCCTTCTTTCTTGACTTGGGCCGCCGCGCCGATGATGGCCGCGACCTGCATTTCCACGATTTCCGGGAAGACGATGCTCAAGCGGCAGCCGCGCAAGCCCAGCATCGGGTTCTGCTCGTGCAGTTCATCGACTTTGCGAAGCAAGGCTTCTTTGACCGCATCGGGCGTGCCTTTGGTCTGCAAAACCGCGACTTCTTTGGCCAGTTCGACCTGGTTCGGCAAGAACTCGTGCAACGGTGGGTCGATCAGGCGAACCGTGACCGGCTTGCCGTCCATCGCGCGGAAGATGCCGACAAAGTCTTCGCGCTGCACCGGCAGCAGCTTGTCCAGAGCGACTTTGCGCGCGGCGGTATTGCCCGCCAGAATCATTTCGCGCACAACCGGCAAACGATCTTCTTCCAGAAACATATGCTCGGTGCGGCACAAACCGATGCCTTCGGCGCCCAGTTCAATCGCCTGCTGCGCTTGTTCGGGTGTGTCGGCGTTGGTGCGAACGCCCATCGTGCGGAAGCTGTCGGCCCAGCCCATCAGCGTGGCGAAATCGCCGCTTTGTCCCGCCGCTTCGACTTCCAGGGCGCCCTGATAAATCACGCCTTCGGTGCCGTCAATGGTGATCCAGTCGCCTTCGCTGATGACCGTTCCGTCCGGCGTCGTAAAGCTCGTCGCGTGATGACCGTCCATCTTCATTTCCGAGCAGCCGCAAATCGTCGGGATGCCGAACTGTCGCGCGACCAGAGCCGCGTGCGAAGTGCGTCCGCCGCGGCTGGTCAATACGCCTTGAGCGGCCAGCATTCCCTTCAAGTCGTCCGGCGTAGTTTCCTGCGAGCACAAGATAACCGCTTCGCCCTTGCCGCCCTTGCCCAGTTCCGCAGCTTTCTCCGACGAGAAAACGGCCATGCCGACGGCTCCGCCGGGGCCTGCATTCAAGCCTTTGGCGATGCGCTTGGCTTTGGCTGTGTCCTTCAAACGCGGGTGCAGCGCCTGCTCCAGGCCGCTGGGCGCGACCATTTTGACCGCGGTTTCTTTGGAGATGAAGCCTTCGTTCACCATTTCGACGGCGATGCGAATGGCGGCGGTTCCGGTGCGCTTGCCGCTGCGGCATTGCAGGATGAACAACTTGTTCTTTTCAATGGTGAACTCGATGTCCTGCATGTCCTTGTAATGGTTTTCCAGGCGGCGCGCGTTGGCGATCAGTTCGTCATAAATCGCTTTGTTGTTGTGCTCCAGTTCGGCGATTTCTTTGGGCGTACGCACACCCGCGACCACGTCTTCGCCCTGCGCGTTCGGCAAATATTCGCCGTAAATCACGTTTTCGCCGGTCGCGGCATTGCGCGTGAACATAACGCCCGAACCGCTGTCTTCGCCCAGGTTGCCGAACACCATCGATTGCACGTTGACAGCCGTGCCGATGTTGTGGTCGATCTTTTCCTTGTTGCGATAGATGATAGCGCGCTCGTTGTTCCACGAACGGAAAACAGCGGTAATCGAGGTTTCGAGCTGCTCGTAAGGGTCAGAGGGGAACTCGCGGCCCGTCTGTTCTTTGAAGAACTCTTTGTAGGTTTCGCACAAGGCTTTCCAATCGTCACCCGTTAGTTCGGTGTCTTCGACTTTGCCCAGCTTTTCTTTGTGCTCGGTCAGGATGTGCTCGAAGCCTTCTTTGCTCAGGCCGGGGTAATCGGCTTTAAGTGTGATGTCGGAAAACATCATCAGGAAGCGGCGATACGAGTCGTAAGCGAAGCGCGAATTGCCGCCGCTCGCTTCAACCAGACCTTCGACGGCTTCATCGTTCAAGCCCAGATTAAGCACGGTGTCCATCATGCCGGGCAGTGAGAACTTGGCGCCACTGCGGACACTGAAGAGCAGCGGGTTTTTGGTGTCGCCAAACTTTTTGCCGATGGCATTTTCAACATCGGCAACGGCGGCTTTCACATCGTCCATCAGGCCGGCGGGAAGCTGTTTGTCGTTAGCGTAATAGCTGGTACAAACTTCGGTTGTGACGGTGAAGCCGGGCGGGACGGGCAGACCAATGTTGGTCATTTCGGCCAGGTTGGCGCCTTTGCCGCCCAGCAAATCTTTCAGTTCCTTCTTGCCTTCACGGAACAGCCACACACGTTTATTCGACGACGCAGAAGCGCCGTTTGACGACGTTTGATTAGTCACAGTTTGGGGTTTCCTCCGGGGATATTGTCCGTTTGCAGGATAGCACACGCGCCAACTGTGCGGCAACGAAATCGAGTACTCGATGGCCTCAACGCAGGTCGCTCACATCCCACAGTTCCAGACGGTCGTCTTGCGGAATGGCGAGCAATCTGCCATCGGGCGAAAACTGCATTGTCTCATCGTTTCCATATGACTGAGAACTGCGAGATGTAACGTTTCCTTTTAAGAGTTTGCCGCTTTGCAGGTCACGAACCTCCACCGTTTTATCAGTCTTAATTGCTATCATATTGCCGTGAAACGCTATGGCTCGATAGTAGAATTCGACAGTAGAATTCGACCAAATCGTTACGATCTCGTGTCCACAACAACCGCCCTGTCTTCATGTCGAAAGCTTTGAAATAAGTTCGTGCCCTTTGGACAAATGTGTATTGACCATTGAGCATGGAAGTTGCGTCGGGCGTAGCCCATGAAGCCAGTAAAACTTTTCCATTGGGCGACAGCCGGTAGCGTAATGGTGATTCTCCATAGCCACCTGGTGTCATACGTCTGGCTAAATACTGTGTGATAGCAAAAGAATTGGTCGAATGTGAATCGGTGCGCTGCGCTTTCCATTGAATCTGAAAAACTGTTGCGCTCGGGGTTGTGCTAACCACGGAAGTTGGTTTTCGCACAGCAAATATGCGAACAACGGTCTTGCTGTTTGCCGACTTCAGTTCTTTGGCTTTGGAGATAGAGGGGATCTTATCGCCGGCATCGAGGGATGAAAAAGACAATAGTTGTCCAGGCATTTCATGGTCTTCATGCCCGTTTTTCAACGTCAATTTATATTGGCTGTCCGTGAGCGTTTGGGTCTTGAAATTAGCTGTGTTCTCACCAACCTCTGCAACAATGTCGGAAGGTGAAGAGAAGCTAAAAAAGCGAACGTAAGGCACCCATCTTCCGCTTATATTCCACGACCCAACCAACCTGTTGTCGTTGATGCTCCAACAGTCAACGCGACGTTTAGAAACACCATACCCCGTTTCGGCAGCCACTATATATTTCCAATCCGAAGAGAAGGCCACGGTATCGAAAGTCATTTTGTGGTTTAGGTCTTTGCTTTTCGTCTGCGGATAAAACACTGCATAAGGTCGGTTGTTTCCATAATCGCGCCGTTCTTGAACAAATCGTTTGACTTGCGGCGCGAAGTTCATCAGCGCCAGGCCGCCAACCACCAACAGCGGCGCCAACAAAAGCAGCCATTCCAGACGGCTCCACTTTTTTTTCGTTTTGCGCGGTGTCGTTCGGGTACTCGATTCCATACTTTTTCTCCGCTCTCGTCTCACGTTATAATATCTCATTCCCACAAGACAATCTGACAATTCGTTCCTCCACCAGGCAGAGAAACGACGCGCTTATTGAACGGCATTTTTTACGATGTCGCTGCAAGTCCGGCCAACGGCCCGAGGCTTGTGGCACAAGCGCAGACACTTGTTGCATTCGTGAAAGCGCTGTTGATAATGATGTCAAAAGTCGCTGCACACGTATTCTTTTTGGCAGGTGATTTATGGAATCTCAGCCGATTGTTCACGCGCCGACGTCTGTCAGCGCACCTTCTGCAGTTGTGCATTCGGAATATGAAGACGAAGCCTCAGGTGTCATCGAGTACTCGAAAGACGATGCGCGCGGTCGGGGCGTGACGTTTCGCGTCGTCGTGTTGTCGCTGCTGCTGGCCGTTGTCTTTGGCTACGCGCTGCCGGTCATCGACTATAAGCTCAACAATACGTTTCTGGGCGGAAGTCACCTGCCGCCAGGCGCGGTTGGCGTGCTGCTGATTCTCGTTCTGGTCATCAATCCTTTGTTGCGCACGTTATCCAAAGGTCTGGCACTTTCGCGCAACGAGGCGCTCACGGTTTACATTACCTGTTTGTTCTCGTCGCTGGTTCCCGGACATGGCGCCGAAACCTTCATCGTGCCGAACATGGTGGCGCCGTTTTATTTCGCCAAGCCTGAGAACAAGTGGCTGGAATGGATTCAGCCGCATCTTCGTCCCTGGATGACGCCGGCGTTGAATGCCGATCACAGCCTCAATCGCGTGGTTTATGAAGGCTGGTTCATCGGTTTGGGCAAAGGCGAAACAATTCCTTGGACGGCGTGGATGCTGCCGTTGGCGTTCTGGGGCACTTTCATCCTGGTGTCCTACGTCATGCTGGCGTGCCTCAGCGTGATGTTGCGCGCGCAGTGGGCCGAGCGCGAAGCCCTGGCGTTTCCGCTGTTGCGCGTGCCACTGACACTCACCGAAGACCTGGATCGCAACGACCGATTCGCAACGCTGGGTCATTTCTTCCGCGACAAATTGATGTGGACGGGTTTTGGCATCGCGGTTTTCGTGCAATTGTTGCGTGGCCTGCACCTTTACTATCCCGAAGTGCCGGACTTTCCGCTGGGCATTGGCATGGGCCCGATGTTGACCGAAGCGCCGTGGAATCAGATCGGTTCGATATGGCTTGATGTTTATCTGTCCGTCGTCGGCATCACTTATTTTCTGGCCAGCGAAGTCTCGTTTTCGCTGTGGTTTTTCTACTGGCTCATGAAGTTCGAGATGATCGGCGCTTACCAGATGGGCTATGCTCCCAACTCTTTGCCGGCTTCAGGTGGTTTGCCTGGCCGCGACTTTATGGGTTATCAGATGGGCGGCGCTTATCTGGCTTTTGTGGCGTTGACCTTGTGGACAGGGCGCGAGCATTTCCGGCACGTCGTGCGGCGCGCGTTCCGGCGAGTGCGCGCCGGTGAGGGCGAGCGAACCGAAGTCATGTCTTATCCCGCCGCGTTTTGGGGCTTCGTGCTGTCGTTTGTTTTCATAACAGTTTGTTCGGTTGTGGCCGGCGTGCGATTGGATGTCGCGCTGGTCTTGTGGTTCAGCTACCTGATCTTCTGCATCGGCTTGACGCGCGTCGCGGTCGAGGGCGGCCTGATCGCGTTGCAGCACGCGACCATGCCTTTGACGGCGGCTGCGGCCTTGATCAAGCCGCTGGACGCGAGCTGGCTGAGCCTGGAATCGGGCATGGTGCCTTCGGCCTTGTTCCAGGCGGGCATTGTGGCGCACTTGCGCGGTTTTTCGATGCCGTCCTATCTTCACAGTTTCAAACTGGCGCATGATCAGAAAATCGCGCCGCGCCCGCTGCTGGCGTTGATTGCCGCCGTCGTCACAATTTCGCTGGCGGTCAGTTTGTGGACGACGGTTCGCCTGGGCTATGACAACGGCGGCCTATCGCTGAGCAACCGATGGTGGGCGCAACAAGGCTCGCTGATGTCGGTTCAGGCGCTGGACAACCTGAAGAACCTGGACAATTCCTCGGCGGCAGTGAACTGGTCGTTCCTGGGCGTGGGCGCTCTGCTGACTTATGGAATGATGCTGGCGCGCTCGCGTGTGATGTGGTTTCCCCTGCATCCTATCGGCTACCTGGTGGCGCTGACCTATCCGATGGACATGTTCTGGGCTTCGATTTTTATCGGATGGCTGTTCAAAGGCCTCATCATGCGCTTTGGCGGACACGACACTTACCGTAAAGTCAGCCCGCTGTTCTTGGGGCTGGTAGTGGGCGACGTCACCATGATTTTCTTCTGGATCATCATCGATGGCTGGCAAGGCCGCACCGAACATTTGTTGATGCCCCGCTGAAATCTTCCGGCTAAAAGCCTTCGCAAACGAATCGAGTACTCGATTATCATTCTGTCAAGCCGTTGCGCACAACGATAGTACCGGCTTGATAGAATGGGCTTTGCGTATTCCGACAACAATAACGGGGTTTGTTGTCAAGGTAATGAGAACTCGAAATGAAGAAGAGACCCTCCATCGCCGTTCTGCTGATGCTACCGGTTTTTGCTTTGATCGGTTGGGCAGCAGCGTTGAATTTTAACCAAAATAACCGCGCGGCGATTCACGAAGAACCCTTGATTCCTCTGCATCCGATTCCGCTGGACAAGAAACATGTTTCAGCCGAAGTGGTGCGACAAGTCTCCGAGGGTTTCTTGAGAGCAATGACTTGAATGATATGCCCGCTATCAAACAACAAAAAGAGCATTTGCGAGATCTCAATTACCGAGTGCGACCGATCCGACGGCTTTTTTTTATTTGTTGGGCTATAGCCTTTATAGATTTTGCTATATGTGTGCCTTTAGGATTGTTGGGTATCATGAAAATTACTCTCACAGGACCTTTCTAGTTTGACATATAGGAGAGATATGATCCAACAAAGACCAAAATTAGAAGCGTCAGTCCCGCCACCCCAAGATTTTCTTTTTCAAGATGAAGTGGTTGAACTTAGGTCGGGTGCCGGAGATAAAATCGCGGCGATATTAATGCTAACACTGGGGCTGCCAGCTATCTTCTTCATATTCACTACGGATATGGGTCTTTGGGGGGTACTCATTGTTTTGCCTTTTATTTTTGGTGCTGCTGGATCGCTCTACATCGGCTGGCAACGTTATAATGGCAAAGACAGACGAACTGACATCAATCTCCTGATGTTGCTTTTTCCTCTACCACTAAGGTGTTTCGGGTCATATGTGCGTGCTGATGCAAACGGCATTATCCAACGCAATGCTTACGGGAGTAAGTTTATGACATGGAAGCAATTGGCTGATTCTCATTTAGAGGTATCTCAGGACGTCAAGAACCTTGAAAGAGTGCTGCTACGTGATGCACAAGGAAAAACGGTCTTTTTTGCAGATGTCGATTTTGTCCCACTTGAAGATAGGAAGAGACTTGTGCTTTTTATTGAGGCCAAATTGACCACAACTCAGTAGGCGAGATTAACAGCGGGCAGCACGATGGACAGCGAACTCATACAGCGGTGGGTATTGGAGTTCAGTCTATTTGTGAGATAAGTTTTTCAAGTGGCAACTCAAAAACAGAGTTTTGTCATACCCACCCGGACGCTCTTACAAATTTGAGAAAATAGAAATTAGAAAATGCCAGTTACTGCTGAACAAAGGTCAAATCGATCTGACAACCTCGGTTGATTTCGCTCTCAAAGACCCGGTTCATCCTTTTTTGCAAACAAGTTCTTGGTACGTGCAGTGTCGTCTTACAAAATCCAAAGGCCCCTCTTATCAAGGCGTTTTAGGTGTGCCTGGATCAACGGGTATGAAACCTATTAGAGTGCCGATAATTACTCCAATCAGCGTTCGCTAAGGAATAAACTGTGATTGCGCTGTGCATGGCTTTGCGATAATATAACGAACCACCCTGCTGCGTGCGTGACATCTGATACAGGTTTGAGCCTACACTCACCATGAAGGGAGCCTCACTCTTTTGCCGGGACAACGTCGGCTGATACCTTAACCGGTTGTTTTCTTCGGCGGAAACGCTTCGGAAATAACAGTCGTGTTGCAAGGGCAAGGAGCGGCACCCACCTGCGATAAGCGGGTTCAAAAACTTGACGATGCACGGCGTGGCGGGGCTTTTCCCCGAAAGATGAAGGCGGAAGGATGAAGGATGAAGAAATTCATTGCTCGTCCTTCCGCCTTTTGCGTTTGTTGACGAACCGAACCCCAAGCGTGAGCGCGGGGCTAAGGTAGCAGTTACATCAGCCCCGCACTCACGCTTGGGGTTCGGTTCCACTCGTTTTTATGTCACTTTTCCCCGACGACCAAGCCGCAACAAGCGCACAATCGAGTACTCGAACGGAGACTTCGGCTGCGCTTTTCTCGTCGCTGCCATTGGCGGCGCGGATGCGGCCTCGCGGCTTCGATGAGTTTGCCGGCCAAAAGCATTTGGTGGGCGCAGCGGCACCCTTGCGGCGCGCGGTGGAAGCCGACCGCGCGCCGTCGGGCGTTTTTTTTGGGCCGGCGGGAACCGGCAAAACCACGCTGGCGCGCTTGATTGCGCAGCTTTCACAATCGCATTTTGAAGATTTTTCGGCTGTGACAGGCGGCGTGGCCGATGTGCGCAAAATCATCGCAGCCGCCAAAACGCGACGATTGGAATCGAGTACTCGAACGCTGCTTTTCGTCGATGAGATTCATCGTTTCAACCGCGCGCAGCAGGACGCTTTTCTGCCGCACGTCGAAGACGGAACCGTGACGATGATCGGCGCGACAACCGAAAACCCGCTGGCGACGGTTAATACGCCGCTGCTTTCGCGTTGCCGCTTGTTCCGCTTCGAGCCGCTTTCGGATGAAGATTTAATCGCGTTGCTGCAACGCGCATTGAGCGACGAGCGCGGTTTGAAAGAACGCGAATTGGAAGTTGAGCCGCGTGTGCTGGAACACATCGCGCGTTGCGCTTTGGGCGATGCGCGTACAGCTTTGAACGCGCTGGAAATGACGGCGGACCTGGTGACTGAGAATCGAGTACTCGATCTGGCTTTGGCCGAAACTGCGGTTGGCCGTCGCGCGCTGGAATACGACAAAAGCGGCGATTCGCATTATCACATGGTTTCGGCTTACATCAAGTCGATGCGCGGGGGCGACCCGGACGCGGCGCTTTATTGGATGGCGCGCATGTTGGAAAGCGGCGAAGACCCGATGTTTGTGGCGCGTCGCCTGGTGATTCAATCGTCCGAAGACGTTGGCAACGCCGATCCGCACGCCTTGATGGTGGCGATGGCGGCGCTGCACTCAGTCGAGAAAATCGGCCTGCCGGAAGCGGCAATTCCTCTCGCGCAGGCGACGGTTTACGTGGCAACCGCGCCCAAGAGCAATGCGTCCTATGTCGCACTTCATCGTGCCCAGGATGCCGTCAGAAACCAACCGCCCGCCGCCGTGCCGCTGCATTTGCGCGCCGCCTCGCTGCGTGGCGCGCGCGAACGTTTGGGAGAAGGCGAAGGTTACATTTATCCGCACGATGAGCCCGGCGGCCATGCGAAACAGGATTATCTGCCGCCCGGTTTCAAGACGCAGCCTTACTATGAACCGACGGATCGCGGACACGAAGCGCGCATCGCGGCCCGTTTGCAGATGTGGCGCGATGTGAGCGAGGAAGCTGGCGAGAACGTTAAAGCTAAAGAAGTGTCGTAAAATTGGGTTTATCCATTAGCGCCGAGTGTTGAAGTGCGGGAACAAAGTCTTAGCCAACGCTTTAGAGAACAGTTTGTCATTCTGAGCAAAGCGAAGGATCTGATAACAGTTCGCACCAGATTCTTCGCTTTGCTCAGAATGACAAACTGTTCTTTCCTCAAAGTTCGTAAATTGTTCTTTCTACAAGTGTTTGCTGAAGTTTCAATTGTTGGCGTTTGGCCTGCGAAGAGCGTTGGAGAGCAGGGAAGGGGAATTCATGGATCTCAAGCTGCGTACACAAAAAATAGGCGGAGCGACTGTGGTTGAAGTGGCCGGAGAAGTCGAACTGCACAGCGCCGGGCAGTTGCGCGACGAACTGCAGCAGGCCGGAGAAGGTGAGCGTCCCTGCGTTGTGGTCGATTTGTCGCGCGTCTCGTTCATCGATTCGACCGGTTTGGGCGTGCTCGTTGGCGCTTTCAAGCGCGTGCGCGAACGAGGCAGCCTGTCCATTGTCTGTCCGCAGCGCAGCATTCGTCGCATTTTCGAGATCACCGGCCTGATGCAGGTTTTTCCTTTTCACCAGAACCTGGATGAAGCGGTGCGAACCTGTACGGCTTTTGTCGCAGGGGATTCGCCCGCGAACGCGCAATTCGCGGCGCCTGCCGGCAGCGAACGCTTGACGGCGTCAACGACCGCTCGAAGTGCTGCATCGAGTACCGGATTGCACTCCTCACCGAGCGCCATCATGCCATCTGCGGCGGATATGCAGCCGATACTTCCAAGCGCGACAACGCCAAGCGTGACAACGCCAAGCGCGACAACGCCAAGCGCGACAACGCCAGACGAGGAGGAGCGATGAATCAACCGCCCGCGCCGCCTTCAGCCAAACCTGAAATTGCGCTTCAGATTCCGTCCGATGCCGAGTATGTGCGCGTTGTGCGCCTGGCCGTGATTGGCGTCGCCAGCCGCATGGCATTTTCTTACGACGACATCGAGGACATCAAACTGGCGGTTTCCGAAGCGTGCAACAACGCCATTTTGCACGCTCAAGTCCCGACCGAACACGCCGAACAAAAAGCGACAACCGAAGCCTTTTTAGCCGCCGATGCCGAGTCGTTGACCGAAGCCGCGGTTTCTCTGGGCCGCCAGGAACATGGGGCGGAAGCGACCGCGCCCAAGCCGCCCATTGTGGTGCGATTGTCGCCTTTGGTCGACCGCCTGGAAATCAGCGTGGAAGACGGCGGGCAAGTCGCTTCTTCGACGATGATCAAGCGCAGCGCGCGCAAGCCGTTTGAAACGCCAACCCAAACCGAACTGCCCGAAGGCGGCATGGGACTTTTCCTCATCGAAAGCCTGATGGATGAAGTTCATCACCAAAGCGGAGCCGGTTCCAATACGGTCATTCACATGACCAAATATCTGCCGCACCTGGTGGAAAGCAAAGCGCTTGACGACAAAGCTGCCGCCGACAAAGCTGCGAGCCAGGTGGCCGCTTCTTCGCCGGAATCTATTTCAAGCGCGTCGGACGCTGCACCTTCGGACGCTGCACCTTCGGACGCTGCGAAAACGGCTTCGCCATCGCTTTTCGCTTCGGGCGCAATGTCGCAGCATTCGTCTTCTTAGTTTCATCTTCAGGTTTCGCTTCTTTTATGTTTGACCGTTTTTTGCCATTGGAAGCTTCGTT
>JAABUK010005951.1_pt1 | contig 18552 bp, 6 predicted proteins | sample 5559141 | NCBI WGS metagenome assembly JAABUK01 (sample SAMN10711869, study PRJNA513367) | rock metagenome | isolation source: Antarctica rocks | place: Antarctica: Victoria Land, Pudding Butte nord | collected 2016-01-03 | reverse complement strand
GCCGAGGCCGAAGCGCTGGCCCGCGGCCAGGCCGAGGTCTTGCTCGCCGGGTCCCGCAAGGACCGGCTCGCGGAGGTCTACCACGCCTTCGCCCGCCGCTTGCTGAAGCCCGACGACCCCGTGACCCCCGCCGACCCGAAGGCCGCCTACGACCTCCTCGTCCAGGCCCGTTCCCTGGCGAAGGGCGACGCGCTCCGCGCCCGGTTGCTCTTCGCCCAGGCCCGCGCCGCTCAGGCCGCCAACGATCACGTGAAGGCCGCCGCCGACTTCCAGGCGTACCTCAAGGAGTACCCCGAGGGTGCCGACCGACCCGAAGCCCGCTTCCACCTGGGCGAGGCCCAGCTCGCTTCCGGCCAGATCTTGCCCGCCCGTCTGACCTGGGCGGACCTGACGCGCGACCTCCGCGGCGACGAGGACCGGCCCGGCGGGGGGGCCGACGGGGTCCGCGCCAGGGCGCTCTACGCGGTCGCGACGACCTACGGAGTCCCCGCCCCCGGCGACGACACGGCCCTGAATCTCGGCGTTGCGGCGCTGCGGCGTTTCCTCGCGGCCTACCCCGCGCACCCTCTGGCGGTGAAGGCCGCCTACCAGGTCGGCGCCTCGTACCTCGCCCGCGGCAAGAGCGAGGATGCGCTGGACGCGCTCACCCGCTTTCTCAAAGACAAAGGCCCCCGAGTTGAGACGGACGAGGCGCGACGCGAGTTCACCGCTTTGGCGATGACGGCGACCTTCCAGGTCGGCCAGGTCTTGCAGGGGCAGGCGAAATTTGAAGAGGCGGTCGCCGCCTGGAAGGGCTACCTGGCGAAGTACCCCAACGGCCCCCAGAGCGCCGACGCCCAGCGTGCGATCCTTGACACGCGGCTCCTGTCCGCCGCCGATCACCTGACCGCGGAGCGCTACGACGAGGCCCGCTCCGCCTGGCAGGCGTTCGTCACCCAGAACCCCCTCGACGCCCGCGTCCCAGGCGTCCTCTTCCAGGTCGGGGCGAGCTTCGAGTCCCAAAAAAAGTACGACGCCGCGGTCGTCGCCTGGGAGCCCCTGCTGAGCAAGTTCCCCGGCAGCGAGCCCGCGGCTCACGCCGGGTTCGCCATCGCGCGGATCTACGAGGACGAGAAGGGTGAACCCGAGGAGGCCGTCGCGCGATATCGCAAGGTCGCCGTCGAACCCTGGCAGGCGCAGGCCCGGCAGCGCGTGGCCGTGATGGAGGCGAAGGCAATGACCGTCGTCACGCCCCACACCTTCCGCTCCGGCGAGAAGCCTCACCTGAAGGTGAGCACGCGGAACCTCGAAACGCTCACGTTCAGCGCCTACAAGCTGAACGCCGAGAGCTACTTCCGCAAGAAGCACGCCCTCGGCGGGGTCGAATCGCTTGACATCGGGCTGGTCGCCCCCGACGCCGAGTGGTCCGCCCCGGTCCCCGGCTACGCCCGGTACAAGCCGGTCGAGGCGTCGTACGACCTGGATAAGGTGGACGTCCCCGGCGTCTTCGTCGTGAAGGTCACGGACGAGAAATCCCTTCAGGCGACGACCCTCGTTGTCGGCAGTGACGTGGACGCGGTGGTGAAGTCGTCGCGCGATCAGGTCCTCGTCTTCGCCCAGGACATGAAGACCGGCAAGGGCCGGCCCGGCGCCCGAGTGCTCGTGGCGCAGGGCGACGAGGTCATTTTCGAGGACAAGACCGGTCCCGACGGCGTGCTCCTGAGGTCGTGGGACAAGCCGCGCGACCTGGGCAGCGGGCTGGCGTACCTGGTGCTCGATGGGGCCCACGTCGCCGGGTCGGGCCTGGCCGTGCCGGGCTCGGTGGCGCAGGGGCTCTCGCCGCGGGCGTACCTGTACACCGACCGCCCGGCGTACCGGCCGGGCCACCGGGTCTCGCTCCGGGGGGTCGTCCGCGAGGTGGACAACGGGCAGTACGCGAACGTCCCGGGGGCCGCGTACAAGCTGGAAGTGGCCGACGCCCGGGGCCGGCAGATCGTCTCGAAGTCCGTGACCCTTTCCGACTTCGGGACCTTCCACGAGCAATTTCCGCTCGACGCCGGGGCGCCGGTGGGGACGTATCAAGTACGGCTCTACCGGCCCGGCAAGAGCGATTTTTCGGGCCGGTTTGAGGTCCAGTCCTACCAGCTCCAGAAGATCGACCTGGCGTTCGAACTGAAACAGACGGTGTACTTCCGCGGCGAAACGGTCGTGGCCGACCTGGTCGCCCGCTACCAGTACGGCGAGCCGGCGTCGGGCCGGCCTGCGGCCGTGCGCCTGCCCGACGGCCGGGTCGTCCGGGGCACGACCGACCCTTCCGGCAAATTCCACGTCGAGTTCCCGACCGAGGGGTTCGCCGAGGAGCAGACCCTCCGTCTGATCGCCCAGTTGCCTCAGGACGCCGTCGGGGCGGTCGCCGACGTCGCCCTGGCCGTCCGCGCGTTCGGCGTCTCGGTGGCGACGAACCGGGACGTTTACCTCGACGGCGAGACGTTCCAGGTCAAGGTGAACGCCCGCGACGTGAGGGGCGAGCCCACCGGGCAGGAACTCTCGGTGGCGCTGGTCAAGCTCGTCGCCCGCAACGGCCGAACGACCGAGCGAGAGATCGCTCGGAAGCCGCTGACGACCGACCCGAAGACCGGCGAGGGCCTGGTCTCGTTGAAGGCCGATGACGAGCAGGGGGGGGCTTACCTCGTCCGGGTCGCCGGGACCGACCGGTTCGGCAACCCGGTCGTGGCCGACCGGGCCTTGACGGTCTCCGGCAAGAAGGACGAGACGACCCTGCGTGTGCTGGCCGACCGGCAGGCCTACAAGGTCGGCGAGGAGGCGGCGGTCAACCTCCACAGCCGGGGCCGCCCTGGCACCGCGCTGCTGACCTGGGAGGCGGACCGTATCCTGTCGTACCGGGTCGTCACGCTCGCCGACGGAGATAACCCGGTGGGCTGGGTGGTCGACGGCGCGCAGTTTCCGAACTTCACGCTGACCGCCGCGCGGATGGCCGGCGAGGCGTTCGACGAGGCCCGGCTCGACGTCCGGGTGGAGCGCGACCTGCGGGTGACGGTCGCCCCGGTCAAGCCGGCCGTCGGACCCGGCGAGGAGGTCGCGTTCGACGTTTCGACGGCCGACCAGATGGGACGTCCCGTGGCCGCCGAGGTGTCGGTGGCGCTGGTGGACCGATCGCTGCTGCGGGAGTTCGCCGACGCGCTGCCTCCGATAGGCCCGTTCTTCTACGACCAGACCCGCACCGGGGCGTTCGCGACCGGCGCGACGAACACGTTCCGGTACGAGCCCCGGACGACCCCCGTGGCGCAGGCGGTCGTCGAGGAGTCGGAGAAGCTGGCGGCGCTGGCGAACAACCTCAGCGTCCACGGGGCGGTCACGGACGAGGCCCGCAAGCAGGTGGCGCTAAACTCGCAGTTGAATTACTCCTTCTCGACCGGGACCGCACAGCCCCTGAACGCCCCGGCGGCCCCGAACGGGGCGATGGGGGGCCTCGCACTGGGCGTGTCCGCCGACAGGGCGCCCGCGCGTCCGCCGGGCGCGCCCGAGTCCGCGGCGGCAGCGGCGTCAATGCCGCAGGACGGCAAAATGGCGATACACGACAAGATCACAAACGGGGCCACATCCGGCCGCGCCTATGCCGATATCACGCCCGAGGACATTCGGGGCGATGCGCGGGTCACCGGGCGACTCGCATCCGACGAGTTCCACGGCCTTTTTCTGCCCGGAGAAGCCGGGTCCGCGGGGCCGGGGGTCGATGGCCGTCGGCGGGAACAATTGAGCCGAGGCGGCAAGGCGGTGGACGCCCCGGCGCTCCAGTCGCAGGCGAGGGCGCTGTTCCAGAAAGGTGAAGGTCTCGGGCGTGTTGCCTCCCCACGCGAGCGGTTCGTCGAGACGGCGTACTGGAACCCGGCCGTCGTCACCGGCAAGGACGGCAAGGCGCGGGTCACCTTCCGCGCCCCGATGGCCCTCTCCGGGTACCGCTTCTCCGCCCGTGGCGTGACCGGGTCAGACACCCTCGTCGGCCAGACCACCGCCGACCTGACCGTCCGTAAGGATTTCTTCGTCGATATGAAAACCCCCGCCGCGCTCACCCAGGGGGACAAGCCGCGGTTCGTCGCCCGGGTCCACCACGCCGGGGTCGTCGGAAAGGTTAAGCTCAGGCTCACGGCCTACTCCGGCGACCGCGAGCAGGTGTACCCGAAGGCGATCGACGTCACGGCCGACGGCGTCAATGAGGTCATGTTCGACGCCTTCGAGGTCCCCGAGGGCGACAACGTGCGGCTGTCCCTGACGGCCGAGGCCGGCGACCGCAAGGACGAACTGGTGACCGAGGTGCCGGTCCGGCCCTGGGGGGTGCAGGCGTTCGCCTCGGCCTCGGGCACGGCCTCCGACGACACCACCGTCTTCGTCGGCCTGCCCGCTGGCCGGGCGTACGAGAACCCCGAGATGCTCGTGGTCCTCTCGCCCACGCTCCGGAGGATGCTGGTCGAGCTGGCCCTCGGCCGCGACTCTTACGCGCTGGGCGGTCGCGCCGCATCGTGCATCTTCCCCGCCCCGCCGTCCACGACGGCCGACCGGGCCTCCGACCTGCTGGCTGCGACCTCCGCCCTGGACTACCTACGCTCGTCGCGCGGCGCTTCGGCCGCGCCCGAGGCGGCCCGCCTGACCGACCGCGTCCGCGGCCTGGTGACCGAGCTGACCGCCTTGCAGGGCGACGACGGCGGCTGGCCCTGGGTCGGCGGCGGGACGCCGTCCGGCAACGCCACCAACAATACCAAACCCGAGGCACCCAAGAGCGACCGGATGACCTCGGCACGGGTCGTCTGGGCGCTGGCCTCCGCCGAGCCGCTCGGGTTGCTGACCGACCCCAAGGCACTGGACAAGGCCGCGGCGTACCTGACCCAGGAATTCGCCAGGGTCGGCGCGGGGGACCACGAGACGCGGGCGATGGTCCTGCACGCCCTGAGCACCCGTCGCAGGGCGAACTTCGAGAACGCGAATAGCCTGAACCGGCTCCGCCAGGGGCTCCCCGACGCCGCCCTGGCGTACCTCGCCTTGACCCTGGTGAACCTCGACCGCGCCCCGCTCGCCGGAGAGGTCCTTGACGTCCTGGCAACGCGGGGGAAGGCCGAGTCCGCCCCGGCCGGCGACCGGCCGCGGAAGTCCTGGGGCGGCTCCGGCCCCTCCCCCTGGAACCGGAGCGCCGCCGAGACGACCGCGCTGGTCGCCCTGGCCTACGCCAAGGCGCGCCCGCAGGCTCCCGAACTTGCGGCGGCCGCGGAGTGGCTGCTGGCACACCGTCAGGGGTTCGGCTGGCAACCCCACAAGGCGAAAGGACCCGCACTGGCCGCACTCGCCGCCTTCTACGGGAAGGCCCGGGGGGCCGAAGACCGCTATGACCTGGTCGTCACCGTCAACGACACCGAGGTCTACCGCGAGCGCGTGGTCGGCACCTCCGAGGGCAAAGCCATCCTCGTCCCGGGCAAGGCGTTGAAGGCGGGAGACAGGAACCGGGTCCGCCTGGACATCGACGGCCGGGGGACGTTCGGCTACTCCGCGACCCTGACCGGGTTCGCACGCGACTTCGGCCCCGACCAGACCCAGGCCAACCGATCCGCGCTGATTAGCCGGCGCGTCTACCTGCCGGCCGAGCCCGAGCTGGAGGGCAAGGCGCTGCCCGCGGGTTTCAACGCCGCGGTGAACCCGTCGACGTTCGAGAACCACGTCACCCAGGTCGCGCTCGGCGGCAGGGCCCGGGTCCGTATCGAGGCGTACCGGGCCCAGCCGGCGAACCAGCCCGAGTGGGAACGAGACTTCCTCGTGGTCGAGGAACACCTGCCCGCGGGCGCCACCCTGATCGAGGGCTCGGTACAGACCCAGGCCGGCTCGCACACCCTGGCCGACGGCGTGCTGACCTTGTATTTCGCCCCCGACCAGTGGCCCGGCCAGACCACCTACGACGTCCACGGCTACCTGCCCGGGGAGTACCGGACGCTCCCCCCGTCGGTCCGAAGCGCCTACGACCCGGGCCGCTCCCACCTCGGCCCCGCCGGCGGGCTCCGCGTGCTCGTTCCGGGCGAGGGGACGACGGACCCCTACCGGGCCACACCCGACGAGCTTTACGCACGCGGCAAGGGCCTGTTCGACCTCGGCCGGGTGGCCGAGGCCGCCGGACCGCTGGAGGAACTGTTCAACGCCTACACCCTCCGCGACGACGTCGCCAGGGACGCCTCTCGGATGCTCTTGCTGGCGAGCATCAAGAACTACAACGCCCGCAAGGTCGTGCAGTTCTTCGAGGTCGTCAAGGAGAAGGCCCCCGACCTGGTGATCACGTTCGACGACCTGCTGGTGATCGGCCGGGCCTACCGCGACATCAATGAGTTCGAGCGCGCGTACCTGGTCTGGCGGGGCGTCGCGGAGGCGAGCTACCTGGAAGACGCCCGGGTCGGCGAGGCGCTCCGCCAGCGCGGCAAGACACTCGAAGGGATCGCCTACCTCCTCGACCTCTGGCGGGAGTACCCCGACAGCGCCTCGATCGAGAGTGACTTCTTCGCCCTCTCCCAGGTCCTCGCCCGCCACGCCGGCCAGGCGGTTAGTGAGCCGAACCTCCGCCGCGAACTGGCCGACGCAGGGGTCACACGCTCGATGCTCCTCTTGCAGTCGATCCGCCTCACCCAGACCTTCCTGGCCCTCTCCCCGAAGAATCCGCTGGCCGACGAGGCGAGCCTGGCCCTGGTGGGCGACTTCCTGGAACTGGAAGACTTCAACGCGGTGGTCAAGCTCTCGGCCCGGTACGCGACTCTGTACCCGAAGAGCACCTTCCTCGACAGCTTCCAGTACAGCGAAGCGCTGGGCGAGTTTCACCTCGGCCATTACGACCGGGCGGTCGAGGTCGCCGGGGCGATCGCCGCCGCCACCTACAAGGACGCCGCCGGCGCCGACCAGCCCAGCCCGAACAAGTGGGAAGCCGTTTACATCCTCGGCCAGATCCATGACGCCCGCCGCCAGCCGGGCAAGGCGGTCGGGTATTACCGACAGGTCGCCGAGAGGTTCACCGACGCGGCCGACGCGGTCACGTCGTACACCCGTAAGGCGCTGAAGATTCCCGAGGTCACGGTCTTGCGTCCGGCGTCCCGCCCCAGGGTCGCCCGGCCCGACGCCCCGCCCGACCCCGCGGTCGTGCGGGCCGCGGACCAACCCCCCCGCCCCCCCGGCGGGAAGCCGGCCCCCGGGGCGGCCGACGGGCTGACGCTGGAGTACCGCAACATCGCCGAGGCCGACGTGAAGGTCTACCCGGTGGACCTGATGCGGCTCTACCTGAACCGCCGCAACCTGGACGCGATCGCCGGGATCGACCTGGCCGGGATCACCCCGCTGGTCGAGACCACGGTCAAGCTGGGCACGGGAGAGGACTTCGCGGACAAGCTCCGCGCGGTGGACCTGGACCTCAAGAAAGAGGGGGCCTACCTGGTGATGGTCCGGGGCGGGAACCTGTACGCGTCGGGGATCGTGCTGGTCACCCCGCTGGAGCTGGAAGTTCTCGAAGAGGCGGCCGGTCGTGTGCGTGTGACGGTCCGGGACGCCGCGACGGGGGACTTCGTGCCGAAGGTGCAGGTCAAGGTGATCGGCAGCGGCAACACCGACTTCGTGTCCGGGGAGACCGACCTCCGCGGCGTCTTCCTGGCCCAGGGCATCAAGGGTGAGGCCGCGGCGGTCGCCCGCAAGGGTACCGCGCAGTACGCCTTCTACCGGGGCTCGACGGAACTCGGCGAGGCCGCCGTCGTGAAGGAGGCGCCTCCCACACCGACTGACGACCAGAGCAAAAAACCCGAGGCCGTGGCTCCCTCCAACGCGGCCGCGCAGCAGTCCCTGGGGGATAACCTCAAGTCCATCAACTCCTCGAACCAGCTCCGCAATTACGAACGGCTGGAGAACCGCTACAAGGCCCCCGCCCCCGGACCCCAGGGGCAAGGCGGGGCGGCGGCCGGCGGGTTCCGTTGAACGCCGGGGCGCGTCCCCCGGCGGGTTCGGGCGGGGGTCGGTCTCCCCTGGTCGGGCGTGTCGGGCCGGGCTATAACCGGGGCTCGGCCTCACACCACCCTCAGGAGACTCACATGATGCTTCGTGCCACGACGTTCTGCCTCGCGCTGGCCGCCCTGACCGTCCCCGCGTTCGCCGAGGCGGCCGACACGCCCGGGCCCGCCACGGGGCGCGCCCGGGTCTTCGAGATGAGGACGTACTACACGGTCCCCGGGCGACTCGACGCCCTCAACGCGCGGTTCCGGGACCACACCTGCCGGATCTTCCAGAAGCACGGCATGGAGATCGTCGGCTTCTGGACCCCGCAGGGCGAGAAGGACAAACTCGTCTACATCCTCGCCTACCCCAGCCGCGACGCGGCCAGGGCCTCCTGGGACGCCTTCCGCGCCGACCCCGAATGGAAGAAGGCCCAGGCCGAGAGCGAGAAGGACGGCAAGATCGTCAGCCGGGTCGAGTCGGTCTTCCTCGACCCGACCGATTACAGCGCGATCAAGTAAGCGTAGGGCGGATGGCCGAGGGCGTGTCAAGTTTTCGGCCATCACCCATCAACGCTCCGCGATCCGTCCCGCGTCATCCCTTCGCCCTCATGACCGCCCCAGGGTCTCGCTCACGGCGAGCTGGAGGCTCTCCCCGAGCCCCTTCTGGCGGATCAATTCGAGGTCCATCCGGCAGGCGAAGAGGGCGGCGATGACCTTCGAATCCCACTGGAGCCCCGACCCCTTGCGGAGGATCTCGTCGATCTGCGACGGGGTGAGTCGGCGGCGGTAGGGGCGGGTGCTTGACATGGCGTCGTAAGAGTCGGCCACGGCCAGGATACGTGCTTCCCAGGGGATGGCGTCGGCGGCCAGGCCGCACGGGTAGCCGGTCCCGTCGAGGCTCTCGTGGTGGTGCCGGACTCCGGGCAAGAGGTGGTTCAGTTTCTTCAAGTCGGCGAGGATGTGGACGCCGATCTCGACGTGCGCCTGGATCTGCCGGTACTCTTCCGGGGTGAGTGGACCCGGCTTCTTGAGCACCGCGTCGTCCACCCCGATCTTGCCGACGTCGTGGAGCAGGCCCGTCAGGTAGAGGTCGCCGCGCTGGATGGGCGACATGCCCAGCTCCTCCGCCAGCCGGACGGCGATCCGCGCGACCCGCTCGGAGTGCCCGGAGGTGTACGGGTCCTTGGCGTCGATCGCCGCGGTCAACGCGCGGATGACTCCGAAGAGCAGCTCCTTCAGGTCGGCGTAAACCCGCGCGTTGACCTGCTGCGACGCGATCATCGACGCGACCGGCTGGAGGAGCTGGGTGTCGGCCGCGGAGAAGTCGCGGTCGTCGGTCGTGTTCAGTGCGATCAGCCAGCCGACTGTCCCCTGGGAGTCGGCCGCGGCGGCCACCGATCGCCTCAACTCGGGCTCGACCGACATGACCCGGTCGTTCACGAGGAGCGTGGGGGCCTTGTGGTGGGGACCGGGGATCAGCGTCCGGTAGCCGTCCCCCTTGAGGCGGCCCACCTCGCCGGAGGCGACCACGGGCTCGGAATGGTGGCAAGGGACCCAGGCCACGGCCTGCACGCCCATTGCGGTCCGCAGGGCGTTGGCCGCCATCACCTGGAACCGCTCCGGCGGGTCGGAGATCCGGAGCCTGCGGATCAGGCGGGCGACGATCTGGCGCTCACCCACCTCGGGCTGCGGACGGGCGGGGCCGGGTGCCAGTGCCGAACCCGAAAGCTCCTGGCCGGGCGGCGCCGGTACGCGATCGGCGGCGCCGCGGAGCTGGTCGGCGACCGCCTGGCCCCATGCGCGGAGCGCAGGCTCGGGGCAGACCGGGCCCCATCGGATGCAGGCCGGGCCAGGGGTGGTGGACATCTCCGGGGCCGTCGCGAACCCGACCGCCGCGACGAGCGGGCCCGAAGGGGAAGGAAGCGGTACCAGGAGCCAGACCACCTGGCCGGCCCCCTCGCCGCGCCAGACGACGGCCTTGCCGTGGGCCGACGCCGCCGCGATCAGGCCGAGGTCCGGGCCGGGGAAGGCCCCCTCGGGGGCCCCGGCGATGGCCACCCGGCCGCCCAGGCGGGGGTCGAACAGGGCGACGGGTGCGGAGAACTCGGCCGCGAGCCGGCAAGCCTGGCCGTCAACGCCCGCCGCAGACCCCGCAACGACCGGGTCGGCGCCCGGCCTCTCCGTCGACGGGGTTTTCGTCTTCGATCCGTGCATCGTTCTCTACCTCGTACGCGCCTTTCCTGGCCTGACCTCACACCCCGGTATAACCTTAGGTCACGATCGACCCGACCACGAGAACCCGCCGATTTCTCGGCCGCCCCCGTCGGCACGCGGCCCCCTTTTCGACAACCCAGGCGGCGCGGCCTATTCGTTTCGAAGGCGGAATCCGCCGCGTGCCCCGCCGGAAACCCGGACGGCTCGTCGCACGCCGTTTCGCCGGCGCCGGGGGCCGCCCTCGCGTACCGCGGCCTCGATGACCCGGCGTCGCCGACTTGCGAGGGATCTGTTTGATGAGCCAGCCCTTACGCCCGGTCCCCGGCAACTCGACCCGCCAGGTCCTCGACGGGTGGGACCTCGGTGGGGCGCCGGACGCCGACGACCCGCTGGGCGACTCGCGGCTCGCCTCGCCGTCGGACGCGGCGGGGTCAGACCGCCGCCGCGTTGCGACGGGCCGGGGGCGGGGGGCGGGCCACACGGACGCGCCGTTCCTCGACTTCCGGATCGACCCGGACGCGCCGGCGGCCGACGACAGCCTCTTCCGCCCCGCTCGGGCTACGCCTACGCCTACGCCCACGCCGGCGGCCGGCGTACGCCCGCACGAGGCCCTCACCGGCGTTCGAACGCCCGCCGCCGCGGGCGCGGCGGGATTCGCCACTCCGGCGGCACCGACCGCTCCGCCGCCTAAGCCCGGCGAGGTGATCGGCGGGTTCAGGATCGTGAGCGAACTGGGCCGGGGCGCGTTCGCAAGGGTCTACCTGGCCGAGCAGATCGAACTCGGCGACCGCCCCGTCGCGCTGAAGGTCTCGAAAGCCGAGGGCGAGGAGCCGCAGATGCTCGCGCGGCTCCAGCACGCCCACATCGTCCCGATCCATTCCGTCTTCGACGACCCCGAAACCGGCCTCCGGCTGCTCTGCATGCCCTACCTGGGTGGGGCGAATCTCGCGCAGGTGCTCGAAGAGGCCGGCGCCCGGAACCCCGGCGGGCAGGACCGGCGGAGCCTCGTCAACGCGCTCGACGAGGTGAGCCAGCGCATCCAGCAGGCCGGCCCCGCCGCGGGGCGGGGGTCGGTCGCCTCGGGGGCGTCTCGGCTCGCCTCCCGGAAGACCCCACCGGAGCACCTCGCGACCGGCGCGAGGTCGTTGTTCGGGGCCGCGGGGACTTCAGGGCCCGACGATCCCGGCGCCTCCGCGTTCGGTCGGAGCCTCGGCCGCGAGTCGTTGACGCGTCTGCACGACCTCTGGGACCGGTTCACCGGCCGGCGCGGCGGCGAGGCGTCGGGGGGATTCGGACTCGACGGGCGTGACTTCGACCAGCCGGCGCGGCAATTCCTCCGCGAGGCGAACACCACGCAGGCCGCCGTCTGGATCATCGCCCGGCTCGCCGAGGGGCTCGAACACGCGCACTCCCGCGGCCTGCTGCACCGCGACCTGAAGCCCTCGAACATCCTTATCGCCGGCGACGGCACCCCGATGCTTCTGGACTTTAACCTGTCGTCGTCCATCAAGCCGGCCGACCCCGCCGAAGGGGAGAAGGCGATGCTCGGCGGCACGCTCCCTTACATGTCTCCGGAGCACCTCGACGCCTTCGACCCCCGCGGGACCACCGCGCCCGAGGCCGTGGACGAGCGCTCCGACCTGTACTCCCTGGGCCTGATCCTCTTCGAGATGATCGCCGGGGATCACCCCTTCCCCGAGCCGCCGCCGCGGCTCCCGCTGCTGGAGTCGATCCGGTTCCTCACCGACCAGCGCCGTCAGCCCCCCTCGCTCCGCGTCACCCACCCGAGTGTGCCCTGGAGCCTGGACGCGATCGTCGCGAAGTGCCTGGCCCCGGAGCCCCGACGCCGTTACGCCCGCGCCCGCGACCTGGCCGACGACCTCAACCGCTACCTCGAAGACCTCCCCCTGCGGCACGCCCCCGAGCCGAGCCCCCGCGAGCGGATGGCCAAGTGGGCGCGGCGCAACCCCCGGCTCTGCGGGACCACCTCAATCGCCGGATTCGCGGCCCTGCTGATCTTCTCGCTGGGCGGGTTGATCGGCCTGCTCTACGGCAACATGCAGAACCTCTCGACCCGGCTCAAGCTCCAAGTCTTCCGCGACGAGTTCACCGAGTGCCGCTTCCTCCTGAACGCCGGGACCGGGCCGGTCGAGCACCTGGGGCCCGGGATCGACAAGGCCCAGCGTGCCCTCGACCACCAGGGGATCGACCGCGCCGGCGGCTGGCGGCCCGACTCGTGGGTGCGCCGGCTGACCGCCCGCGAGCGCGCCGAGGTGGGCCAGCAGACCACCGAGCTGATCCTGATGGAGGCGCGGGCCAGGGTTTACCTGGCCGAGCGGGTCGGCACCGAGGCCGACCGGAATCAGGCCCTGGAGTGGGCCGTCCGCTGGCTCGACCGGGCCGAGCAACTCGACCCGGCTCCGCCCGCGGCCCTCTTCAGCGACCGCGCCCGCTTTCAACAGGCGCTGGGCCGTGCCGATCTGGCCGGGCGCGACCGCCGCCGCGCGGCCGCCGCCGTCCCGTCGAGCAGCCGCGATTTCACCCTGCTCGGGAGCACGCTGCTGGCCGGGGGAGACCTACCGGGGGCCGAGGCCGCCCTGCTCAAAGCCGTGGACCTCGACCCGCGCGGGTTCTGGGGCTGGTTCGCGCTGGGTCATTGCCACTTCGAGCAGGGACGCACCCTCGACGCGGCGGGTGACTTCGCCGCCTGCGTCGTCCTGGAACCGAAGTTCGCCTGGCCGCACATGAACCGGGGCCTGGCCCTGGCCCGCGCCGGCAGGCTGACCGAGGCCCGCACAGCCTACGGGCGCGCCCTCGAGGCGAACCCGCGGTTCGCCGAGGCCTGGGTGAACCGAGCGCTGGTGGACCTGGAACTGAACGACCTGGCTGACGCCGAGCGCGCTCTCGCCCGGTCGTGGGAACTGGGCCGCCGCGGGTCGGACGTGATGGTCGTCTGGGCCGAGGTCAAGGCCCGCCTCGGCCATCGGGACGAGGCCGAGCGGCTCTTCGCGGCGACCCTCCGCGGACGCCCCGACGACCCGACGACCCTGACGGCCCGCGGCGTCTTCCGGATCGCCACCGACCCCGAGGCGGCCGGGGCCGACCTCCGCCACGCCCTTCGCGTGAATCCCCGCGACCCGAGGGCGCACTACGGGCTCGCGATGCTGCTCCGCCGGGTTTCGCCGACCGAGGCGCTGGCCGAGGCCGACGCCGCCCTCGACGCGGACCCTGACCTCCTCGACGCCCTGGAAATCCGCGCCCTGCTCCGCGCCCGCCTCGGCGACCTCTCGGCCGCCGACGACGCCGAGCGCCTGATCCAGGTTCAGACCCCGCGACGGCTGTACAACGCGTCCTGTGCGCTCGCGCTTCTGGTCGAGACCGCCGGCGAGAGCCGCCTGGCCCCCCGCGCCCTGACGCTCCTCAACCGCGCGCTCGACGGCGGGTTTGCCGCGACGGAGGCGTCAGCCGACCCCGACCTGCACGCCCTCCGCGCCCTCCCCGGTTACCGGGACGTCCTGTCGAAGCCCCGGCCCGTCGCGGTCGCGGCGTGGAAGGCGGGCCCGCCTCGGGCGCGGCCCTGAGGTCGCATGCGCGGCCGGGACCACGACGAACCTACTTCGCCTTGCTCACGTCCGGGACGTCTTCACCGAGGGCCGTGGCCAGGTCGGACTGGTGCTCCTGTTCCTGGACGAGGATCTCCCGGATGTGCTCGCTGACGGCGTACTCGCCGAGGGCCTCACACTGGCGGATCCGCTCGCGGTAGTTGCGGATCGTCTCGTTCTCGTTGTCGAGGTCGAACCGGAGCATGTCCTCGGCCTTGTCGGACGTCTTCACCGTCCTGGGGGTCACGGTCGGGTCGCCGCCGAGGTAGTCGATCTGCTTGGCGATCGTGATCGCGTGCTGAAGCTCCTCGCCGGCGTGCACCTCCAACTCCTCGGCGATGTTCATGTACTGGGCGCCCTTGAGCACCTGCGAGTACACGACGTAGGCGATGATCGCCTGGTATTCGCGGGCCAGGTCGTCGTTCAGGTTGGCGATGAGCTGCTCGCGGGTGATCGGGGCGTCGGGCGTCGTCGGCTGAGGGGCCATCTCGGTCCTCCTGGGGTCGGTCGGGTGGGGGATTCGCACCGGGAAGGGAGCACACGTCGTGCCGGTCAGCGGGCCGCGCAGAGGACACGCGCGGCCTTGATCTGGCGGGCGAGCGGCTCCCAGTACGCGCCGCCGTTGCGGGTGACCCAGAGCTCGCCCGAGCCGAGGGCGACGACCGCGTTGTCGGGGGCCTCGGGGTCGTAACGGATGTCGGTGATGGTGTCGTATTGGAGCGATTCGGGGAAGTTCCGCTTGACGACCTGGGTCCACGACTTGCCGCCGTCGCCGCTCTCGTAGAGGCCGAAGCTGAGCCCCTGACGCGGTGCGGCGGCGCCGGAGGCGAAGGGGGCCGCGGGCGCGGCGGCGGCGAGGAGCCGGTCGGGCTCGCCGGGCTTGACCTCGACGGCCCGGACGTGCCGCGCCTGCTCCAGCCCGGCGCCGCGGTCTTCCCAGGTCAGGCCGGCGTCGGGGCTGAACCGGCAGCCGTCCCCGGTGGCGGCCCAGACGTGGCCGGGTCGGCCGGCGACGCCGCGGACGGCGTACACCTCGGCCGACAGCCCCGGGCACTGGAGCCAGGTCCGCCCCAGGTCGCCGCTCTTCCAGAGCCCCGCGCCGGTGACGGCGGCGAACCAGGCCCCGGGCTCGCACGCGAGGGCCCGGATCTCGGGCGTGACCGACGACCAGGGCGCGTGCGGCGCCGCGGCCGGGCTCCAGCCCGCGAGCCGGACGGCCTCGGCCCCCGCGGCGGCCCGCGTCCGACCGGGCGCGACCAGCGCCGTGCCCCGTTCGGCGAGCCCCCGCGCGTGGTGGATCACCCGCGGGGCAAGCCCGGCCGAGGCCGGCGGCGGGTCCCCCGCGCGGGGCACCGGCGCGCCGACGGCCCGCCGGTAGACGTTCAGCGGCTTGACCGCCACGACCAGCGACGGCGGCGTGCCGTCGAAGAAGGCCATCGCCGACGGCCGCCCCGCCCCCGCGGGCAGGGGCAGGGTGCGCCAGGTCATCCCGTTGTCGGTGCTCTCGAAGACCTCGCCGGCGCGGTCCGCGGCGGCCAGCACACCCGCCCCGGGCGACGCCAGGGCCGCCACCGCCCGGTCTTGCAGGGCGTGGAAGATCGGCCACCCGGCCCCCTCGAACCAACGGTAAATCCCCTGGTCGGTCCCGATCAGAATCATGACGCCCCGGCCCTTCTGGTCTCGACGTGCCTCGCCCGCCCGCGGACCCGCCCGCGGCGCCTGCGGCCGGCCCTACCCCCGTGTCCGGGCACTCGTGACCAGCAAGATAACCCCTGCACGGCGGCCGGACAAGCCGCACGGCCGGGCCCCTCCCCCTTGCTTCGCCGCCCGGCCCCGAAACAATACCCGGAGAGTGACCCGCGCGACTGACGCCCCTTTTCAGGACCGGACCCGATGGCCAGCCCCGCCGACGTCGTCGAGATCCCCGTCTCCGGGATGACCTGCGACCATTGCGTGGGGACGGTCCGCCGCGCCCTGGAGGGCGTCCCGGGGGTGCGAAGCGCGTCGGTGGACCTCGCCCGGGGGCGGGCCGAGGTGACCATCGACCCCGACCGCGCCGACCGCCCCGGGCTCAAGGCCGCCGTCGAGGCCGCCGGCTACTCCGTCCCCGACGGCCCCGCCCCGCCGCCGACGACGCTCGTCACGATCGGCGGGCCCGCGCCGGCCGCCGCGCCGCGACCCGACGCGGAGGAATGGAACCTCGCCGTCGGCGGGATGCACTGCGCCAGTTGCGTGGCCCGGGTCGAGGGGGCCCTGGCGGGGGTGCCCGGCGTCCGCGAAGCGCGGGTCAACCTCGCCACGGAGCGGGCGAGCGTCGTGGTGGACCCGGCCCGGGTCGATCAGGCGGCGCTGACGCGGGCGGCGGCGTCGGCCGGCTACACCGTCCGCCGGGCCGAGCTGACGCCCGGCGCGGGGGCCGAGGCGCTCCGACGCGGGCGGGCCGCACAGGTCGCCTCCTGGCGCAACCGGCTCGCCGCCGGGGTCGTCCTGACGGCGCCCCTGGTGGTGCTCGGCTACGCGCCCGTGCACAGCCTCGGGCTGCGGACGCCGGTCGGCTGGGTCATGCTCCCGCTGGCCACGGCGCTCCAGGTTTACCTCGGTGGGCCGTACCTGCTCGGGGCCTGGAACCGCCTGAAGCAGCGGTCGTCGAACATGGACACCCTGATCGCCCTGGGCACGTCCACGGCCTACGGGTATAGCCTCTATCAGCTCCTGGCGGGCGACCCGCACCAGGCCCATTACTTCATGGACGCCGGGATCATCCTCACCCTCATCACCCTGGGTAAGTACCTGGAGGTGCGCTCCAAGGGGTCGGCCGGCGCGGCCATCGAGCGGCTGCTCGACCTGGCGCCGAAGACCGCCCGCGTCGTCCGCGACGGGTCCGAGGCCGAGGTCGAGCTGGCCGCGGTCCGGCGGGGCGATCTCGTCCGCGTCCGGCCGGGCGAGACCGTCCCGGTGGACGGGGTCGTGATCGAAGGCGACTCGTCGGTGGACGAGTCGATGCTGACCGGCGAGGCCACGCCCGTGGATAAGCGGCCCGGCGACCGGGTCACCGGGGCGACCCTCAACGGCGACGGCACCTTGCTCGTCGAGGCCCAGCGCCTCGGCAGCGAGAGCGCCCTGGAAGGGATCGTCCGGATGGTCCGGGACGCCCAGGGTTCGAAGGCCGGGGTGCAGAGGCTGGCCGACCGCGTCTCGTCGTACTTCGTGCCCGCCGTCCTGGCCGTCGCCGCGCTGACGCTGCTGGGCTGGGGCCTGCTGGAGGGGTGGCAAGCCGGACTCCTGAACGCGGCGGCCGTGCTGATTATCGCCTGCCCGTGCGCCCTCGGCCTGGCGACCCCGATGGCCGTGGCCGTGGCGACCGGGCGGGGGGCGCGGGCCGGACTGCTCGTCCGCGAGGCGTCGGCCTTTGAGCGGATGGACACGCTCACGGCCGTCGTCCTCGACAAGACGGGGACCGTCACCGAGGGCCGACCCTCGGTGACCGACGTCCACGTCCCCTCCGGCCGCGAGGCCGACCGAAAGACGCTCCTGAGGCTGGCCGCCGCGGCCGAGTCGGGCAGCGAGCACCCGATCGCCCGGGCGCTCGCCCCGTACCGGGACCCGGCGGACCGGGTGACCGGGTTCCAGGCCGTCCGCGGCGCGGGAGTGCGGGCGAAGGTGGACGGGCAGACCGTGCTGGTCGGGTCGGACCGCTTCCTGACCGACTCCGGCGTGAACCCGGCCCGCCTGGCCGACGCGGCGCTCGTCTGGGAGGGCGAGGCGAAGACCGTCCTGAGGGTCGCCGCGGGCGGCCTGGCGCTGGGCGCGATCGCCCTGGCCGACACGCTCAAGCCCCACGCCGGCGCGGTCGTCCGCGCGCTCGGACGCTCCGGGGCCGACGTCTACCTGGTGACCGGCGACAACGCCCAGACGGCCCGCGCCGTCGCCGCGGCGCTGGGAATCCCCTCGAACCGGGTCTTCGCCGGGGTCTCGCCCGAGGGCAAGGCCGCCAAGGTGACCGAACTCCGCGCCAGGGGGGTCCGCGTCGCGATGGTCGGTGACGGCCTGAACGACGCCCCGGCGATCGCCGCGGCCGACGTCGGCATCGCCCTCGGTACGGGAACCGACCTGGCCAAAGGGGTCGCCGACGTGGTGATCGCCACCGGCGACCTCCGCGCCGTCCCCCGCGCCCTGCGCCTCGGCCGCGCCACCCTGACGGCCATCCGCCAGAACCTGCTCTGGGCCTTCCTTTACAACGTCCTGGGTATCCCGCTGGCCGCGACCGGCTACTTCGGCGAGTACGGGCCGATGATCGCGGCCCTGGCGATGTCCCTCAGTTCGGTCACGGTCGTCGCCCGGTCGGCCCTGCTGGCCCGGCTCGACCTCGACGGGTATCAGGGGCCGACGGAGCCCGAAGAGGCGGACCTGCGGCTGGACTGACCCGCACGTGAACCCGGACAGATGAGGCCGCAACCCCTACCGGGCTGACCCGATGTCGGTAAGAGAAGGGCCGACTCCGATCCCGTCCCCGGTCCGCGGGGGGCTGTTGGTATCCGCGGTCCCCTCTTGACGGCGGGAAATGTCGCGGTCAGCCTTACCCGTACCTCGGGGCTCAGGGCGGCTGCCATCAATCAAGGTCGAGGTCGTAGGGGTAACCCTCAAAGGGTGAATGATGTCAAGGGACAGGCGAACGTTCTTGACCGCGGCCGCGGGGGCGGGTGCCGCGGCGCTGCTGACCGCTCAAACCGGGGCCGCCG
>JAABUK010005950.1_pt1 | contig 18552 bp, 21 predicted proteins | sample 5559141 | NCBI WGS metagenome assembly JAABUK01 (sample SAMN10711869, study PRJNA513367) | rock metagenome | isolation source: Antarctica rocks | place: Antarctica: Victoria Land, Pudding Butte nord | collected 2016-01-03 | reverse complement strand
GCGATCGAGCCGCACAGCGCCGCCCTGGCGGCCGAGCGCCGACTCGATTCCGACCTCGACGCGATAAGGGAGGCGATCGACCGCTATGCCCGCGCGACGCTCGAGGGCAGCCCGGCGGCGCATCTCGACTTCCGCTTTCACCTCGCCGTCGCCAGCGCTTCGCACAACCGGCGCTTCGTCAACGCCATCATGGTTGTCGAGCAAGACATTTCGCATGGCGTGAACCTGTCGCGCTTCCTGTCGCGCTTCGCCCACCTCGAGCGCAGCCGGAGCGTGCTGGCCGATCACACGCGCATCCTCACCGCGATCCGGCAACGCCGGCCGGAGGAGGCACGGCGGGCCATGCGCGCGCACTTGGAAAACGCGAGGCTGCGCATGATCGAAACGCAGCCGGCGCTCGCAAACTCCGCATAGCAGAGGACGAGACGATGTCCGCTTACGTCATCAACGACATGAACGTCACCGACCCCGATTTGCTGGAGGAATACAAGAAGCTATCTGCGGCGACGGTGGCGCAATTCGGCGGCCGGTTCCTCGCTCGCGGCGGCGCGATCGGCGTGCTGGAAGGCTCCTGGAGTCCGAGCCGGCTGGTGATCCTCGAGTTCTCCGATCGGGCTCAGGCGGAAGCCTGGGTCAACTCGGCGGAGTATGCCCCGGCCAGGCAGGTCCGCCAGCGCGCCTGGCAATCCAACATCATCGTGGTCGAGGGCGCCGCCCCGACCCCCACCACAGGGAGCACCCAATCATGCGCAAGACATTCACGAAGCGACTCGGCATTCTGAAGAAGCGCGGGGACATGACGCACGAACAGTTCGTGCAGCACTGGATGGGCACGCATGCCGAACTCTGCAAGAGCCTGGTGGACCGCGAGCGCTTTGCCGATTTCGGCTATGACGGCTTCTCCGAACTCTGGTTCGATACGGAAGAGCAGCTGCACGGGGCGTTCAAGAGCCGGGAAGGCCAGACCCTGTTGGCCGATCTGCCGAACTTCACCTCGCGAATCGACCCGATCATTTCGGTCGAAACGCAGATGCTGTGGGCGTAAGCGCATGTCTGGGGAGAACGGCATGAGGCTCGCGGGCAAGGTCGCGATCATCACGGGCGCTGGGGGCGGCTTCGGGCAAGGGATCGCCGAGCGCTTCGTCAAGGAGGGCGCGAAGGTCGCCGTCGTGGATCTGCGCGGCGACGCGGCGCAGAGCGTCGCCGCGAGTTTGGGCGAGCATGCCATCGCGCTGCAGGCCGATGTCGGTGCGGGCGCGGACGTCGCCCGTGTGATCGCGGAGACGATTTCGCGTCTGGGCACGCCGAACATCTTGGTCAACAACGCCGGCACGACCCACAAGAACAAGCCGCTGCTCGAGGTGAGCGAAGACGAGTTCGACCGCATGTTCCGGGTGAACGTGAAATCGATATACCTGTTCGTGCGCGAGATCGCTCCGGCGATGCGCGATACGGGCGGGGGCGTGATCCTGAACGTGGGATCGACGGCCGGTATCCGGCCGCGGCCGGGGCTGACCTGGTACAACGCGACCAAGGGCGCGGTGAACCTGGTCTCGAAATCGCTCGGCGTCGAGTTGGCGCCGTGGAAAATCCGGGTGAACTGCATCTCGCCTGTCATGGGCGAAACCGGGTTGCTGGAGACATTCATGGGCGTGCCGGACACGCCGGAAAATCGGGCGAAGTTCATCGCCACTATCCCGCTCGGCCGCATGTCGCGTCCGGCGGACATCGCCAACGCGGCGCTGTTCCTCGCCTCCGACGAAGCCGAGTTCATCACCGGGGTGGACTTCCCGGTGGATGGCGGGCGGACAGTGTGACGCTTCGCCGGGTCGGGACGCAGCGGGACATCCTCGGCGAAAGCCCGGTCTGGGATGCCGAGGGGCAGGCGTTGTTCTGGGTCGATATCCGCATGCCGGGTTTGCGACGTCTCGACGGGGCGACCGGCGCCGTCGAGACCCGCGCGATGCCGGAGTTGGTGGGTGCGGTCGCGCTGGCGGGGGGCGGGCGGCTGCTGGTGGCGCTCGGAGCGGAGGTGGCGCTGTTCGATTGGGCGACGTTGCGGTTCGAGCTTGTGGCGGCGTTGCCCGAGCGGCGACCGGGTCACCGGTTCAACGACGGGCGGTGCGACCGGACCGGCCGGTTCTGGGTGGGGACGATGCACAACGAGACGCGGGCGCCGGAAGGGACGCTGTTCCGGCTGGATGGCGCCGACCTGGTGCCGGTCCGCGGCGGGATCTGCATCCCGAACAGCCTCGCCTGGAGCCCGGACGGCCAGACGATGTATTTCGCGGACTCGTTGCGGCACGCCATCGAGGCTGTGCCGTACGACCCGACGAGCGGGAGGATCGGCGCCGGCCGTGACATCGTCCATACCACGCCGCCCGGCTTCCCGGACGGGTCCGCGGTCGATGCCGAGGGCTTCCTCTGGAACGCCGAGTTCAACGCCGCCCGCCTCGTCCGCTACACACCGGATGGCCGGATCGACCAGGTGGTGCCGACGCCGGTGCGGCGGCCGACCAGTTGCGGCTTCGGCGGCCCGGCGCTCGAGACCCTCTACGTCACCACCACCAGCCAAGGCATGAGCGAGGCCGACTTGCACGACGATCCCTTCGCCGGCGCGCTGCTGGCGTTCGAGCCGGGCGTGCCCGGCCTGCCCGAGCCGATCTGGGCCCACGCGGCATGATCCGGATCGCAAAGGTCGAGGCCTTCGCCTACCGTGTCTCGATCGCGACGCCGATCAAGGTGGCGTTCGGCACGTTCCGCGACCGACCCGCCGTCTACGTCCGGGTCACGGACGAGGATGGCATCGAGGGGTGGGGCGAGGCGTGGTGCAATTGGCCGTCGGTCGGGGCCGAGCACCGCGCTCGGCTCGTCGCCGATTTCGGCGAGCGGATCGTCGGTCAGTCCCTCACCGACCCGGCCGACGCGTTCCGCAAGCTCGACGCCGAGTTGGACGTGCTGGTGCTGCAAACCGGCGAAGTCGGCCCGATCGCGCAGGCGCTGGCCGGGATCGACATCGCCGTGTGGGATCTCTTTGCGCGAAAGCGGGGGGTGCCGCTCTATCGGCTGTTGCGCGATGAGACCGTCGACAGCGTCCCCGTCTATGCGACCGGCATCAACCCCGATGGGCCCGAGCAGTTCGCGCTGGCCCGCCGGGCGGACGGGCATCGCGCGTTCAAGCTGAAGATCGGCTTCGGCGAGGGGCTCGATCTACGGAACGTCGCGGCCTTGCGCGAGACGCTGGGGCGGGATGCCGAGCTGATGGTGGACGCAAACCAGGCGCTCGATTTGGATGGCGCGCTGCGTGTCGCCGAAAGTCTCGCGCCCTTCGGCCTGCGCTGGCTCGAGGAGCCGCTGCGGGTCGACCGCCCGACGGCGGAATGGCAGCGTCTCGCCGGCGCGTCGAGCACCAAGCTGGCCGGCGGCGAAAACCTGCGCGGCGAAGACCTCCTGACCGCCGCGACGGGCGACGTGCTGCAGGTGATCCAGCCCGACATCACCAAGTGGGGCGGCGTTACCGGCAACGTCCCAGTGGCCACCGCGGCGGTGCAACGAGGCAAGTCGTTCTGCCCGCACGTTTTTGGCGGCGGAGTGGCGCTGTTGGCATCGCTCCATTTGCTGGCCGCTGCCGGCGGCGACGGCACGCTAGAATTCGACTGCCACCCCAACGCGGCGCGCGAGAACGTGGTCGGTGATCTGCTGCCGGTGCGGGACGGACGCGTGCCGGTGCCGACTGGCCCGGGTCTTGGGGCCGCGCCCGACCTCGACGCGCTGTCGCGCTATCGGACCTGGCCGGCATAGATGCCGCGCCAATTGAAAGTTGCCCTGTTCGCTCTCCTGCTGCTTGGCGCATACGTCATTCTCCGTATCGGTGTCTCGAGCTTGGCGCACACCCTGACGTCGGCATGACGGAAGACAATTACAAAGTCCTGGCGCTGATACGCCACGATCGCTGGACGGCGCCGGCGAGACAACCTGATACGCCCGGACCTGCATGCGGACGCGCCCTATCCGCTGGACTTCTCCATCTGGGTGATCCGCAACGATCGGAGGGTGATCGTGGTCGACACCGGCTTCGGAGGCCAAGCGCCGCGACCGCGAGATGCTGCGTGAACCGCGCGACGCGCTCGCCCCTTCGGGAATTGACGCCGGGGCGGTGCGCGACGTGATCGTGACGCACATGCATTTCGACCATGCTGGCGGCGTCAGCCAGTTCCCGAACGCGACGTTCCATCTAAGGCGCCGGAGGACGCGGCGATGCTGCACGCGATGCTGAGCCGGGCCGACGTGTTCATCCAGAACCTCGCCCCCGGCGCCGCCGCTCGCGCCGGCTTCGGCTCGGCGGACCTCCACCGCCGATACCCCCGCCTGATCACCGTGGATATCACGGGCTATGGTGAGGGCCGCGATTACGCCGACATAAAGGCCTACGATCTACTGGTGCAGGCGGAGAGCGGGTTGGCACAGATCACCGGCCATCCGGCCGGACCCGGCCGGGTCGGCGTCTCCGTCGGCGACATCGCGTGTGGCATGTCGGCCCATGCCGTAGTGCTGGAGGCCCTGATCGCGCGCGGCATCACCGGGACGGGGTCGGCGCTGGAGGTCAGCCTGTTCGACTGCATGGCAGACTGGATGACGTGCCGCTGCTCTACACCGAAGGGACGGGCCGGGCGCCCGCGCGGGTCGGCCTGGCCCATCCCTCCATCTGTCCATACGGCGCATTCCCGCTGGTCGACGGCGCGTTGGTGTTGATCTCGATTCAGAACGAGCGCGAGTGGAAGCGCTTTTGTGCAGATTTCCTGGCCGACCCCGGGCTAGCCGCCCGCCCCGGCTTCGACAGCAACAACGCCCGCGTGGCTAACCGGGCGAGAGTCGATGCGCTGGTCGCACTCGCCTTCGCCCCGCTGGACCGCGCCGAGGCGACGGCGCTTCTACGGAAAGCGGGCACAGCCTTCGACGCGTTCTGGGCATCTCGAGCTGCTCTGGTAAAAGAATCAGGGTGTCCATCAACCGGGTCAATCCCACACCGAGGTGAAGCGGACGCGCCGGCCCCAGCCTCATAGACGCCGCGGTCGCTCAGCTTCACCGGCCCCACCGCGACGTCGGCCCGATCGGGCTGAGCGTGCTAGGTGCGCGCTTGCCCGCGCAGGACGGCAGCACTCAGGAATGGCGCAGCGCGGTGCTGGCACGTTACGGCGGCGCTTTTTGCAGGACCCGTTCTATAGGATTTCCGCTTGGCTTCGCCTCGAAACAGAGCGAACGGTCGGACATCAGCCCCGTCCGGGGCTCCTGTCGGTAGCGGCCCCGAATAATCGGTTCACCGCATCGGAGCCCAAGCATGACGAAGTCCAACACTCTCTCGAGGACAGCAAGCAAGGTGCTGACTGCCGCGGCTGCACGCGACGACCGCCTCGCGCTCCCACCCGAGCGCCCCCCCGCCGTCGCCCGGCGCGCGATCGGCATCGAACCGGCAGACGGCGACGGGCAAGCCGCCCAGAGCCAGCCGGAAGCGGCCGAAACGGCTGGCGCGGCACCACACGCCGCAGCGCCAGCGGCAGCCGCCCAGGACGCGCGTGCGACGGCACAACAGGCCGACACGCGCACGATGCTCCGGGCCTCCTCCCAGGCCGTGCTGGCAGCCTGGGAGCAGGAAAGCCGCCCTGGCCTGCCGGACGCCATCGCCGCACTCCGCGCTTCTCTGGCGAAAGCACCGGCGGGTCGGTCGACGCGCTCGCCTTCGGGCGCGCAACGAGCGCCGCGCACCGACACCAAGCAGGCCACGGTCCTCGCCCTCCTCCGCCGGCCCGAAGGCGCCAGCGGCCCTGCTTTGGGGGAAGCCACCGGCTGGGCCCCGCACACCGTGCGCGGCTTCCTGGCCGGGCTCGCCAAGAAGGGCATCACCGTCACCGTGCTGGACCGCGTCCGCCAGGTCGGGCCCCGGCAAGGAGGGGAGCCAAGGGCAGCTACACCATCTACAGCATCGGGGAGGGCGGCTGATGCCCGCCCGCCTGAGCAGCACCGCTTACGCCGTCGGGCTCTACCGCGTGTCCACCGCCGAACAGGGCCAGAGCGGGCTGGGGCTGGAGGCGCAGCAGACAAGCGTGCGGGCCTTCGTCGCCGCTCAGGGCTGGACGCTGGTGGCGGAGTTCTCCGACGTGGCCAGCGGCAAGGGCGACCGCCGGCCGAGGTTCCAGGCGGCGCTGGCCCGGTGCCGCCAGCTCGGGGCGGTGCTGGCGGCGGCGCGGCTGGACCGAATTACCCGGCGGGCGCACACGCTCTCGCAGTTGCTGGAGGATAGCTACTCGATCCGAGCGGCCGACATGCCCGGCGCGGACGATCTGATGATGCGGGTCTATGCCGCGATGGCGCAGAAGGAGCGGGAGCTGATCAGCGAGCGCACGCGGGCGGCGCTGGCGGCCGCCAAGGCGAGGGGGGCGGTAGGTGGGCGGGGACCGTGGGTATCGGCCGTCAGCGGGGCCCTGTGCGCGGTCGGCGGCCTCTGCGCGCCAGGATGCCGCTACGCAGACCGCGCACCGGCTCTCGCTGGAGATCGAGGCTCTGCGCCAGGAATGGGTGACGACCTTGATCGGCCTGGCCCGGATGCTGACTGAACGCGGCGTGCCTACGCCTCGGGGTGGCGCCGTGTGGACCCACACCACCGTGGCCCGGGTCGTCGGCCGCGTGACGGCTTGATCTTCGTGCTCCGCACGCGGTACCTGCACAGTGACCAGCCGGACATAGACTGCGCCGACATGTGCCTCCGACGGAGCGTAGCCAGATGCTGCTTCGGCCTTTCTCCCGGGTGAGGCCGTCGGAGGAACGCTGAACAACCGACGGATCGGGCGTGCTGTCAGCAGGACGTTCCGGCGAGGACTTCGATAACAGGGCACGTCGCGTCGCCGCCCGCGTCGCATCGACGCACGGTGTCTGCAAGGACACGCTCCATGGCCTGCAGATCGGCGATGCGAGCACGGACATCCGCGAGATGCGCGGCCGCCAAACTGCGGGCCTCTGCGCAGTCCCCGGCACCCAGCTCGAGCAGGGCACGCACCTCGTCAAGCGTGAACCCAAGCTCCCTTCCCCGGCGCACGAACGCCAACCGCCCGACGTCCTCTGCCCCGTAAAGGCGATACCGCCCCCGTCGCGCGGGCGTCGGCAGGAGGCACATGCGCTCGTAGTAGCGGTGGCCGGGCAGACCTACTTCAACGTCCACACCGCCGCCAACCCGGGCGGGGAGCTGCGCGGCCAAGTGGTGAAGGCGCAGTAGGATCGGGGCCGGATGCTGGACGAGTTCGCGTCGTTGACGGGTCACCACCGCACGCACGCGATGCGCCTGCTGCGGGCCGGTGTGTCAACGGGACGATCCAGCCCGCGCCCGGAGCGCCGGATGTATGACCAGGCCACGCGCGAGGCGCTGATCGTGGTCTGGGAAGCGTCGGACCGGATTTGCGGCAAGCGGCTGCGGCCGCTGGTCCCGATCCTGGTCTCGGCAATGGAACGGCACGGCCATCTTCAGTCGGCACCCGAGGTGCTGACGAGTTTGCTGATGATGAGCGCTGCGACGATGGACCGGGCGTCGCGGCCTTGCCTCCCGCTGCGCCGAGCGAAAGCTGGACGGTATTCGCAGCCACGCCCAGCGGCACCAAGTTCTGCGTCCCCGGCCCCTCCGGCACGGCGCCCGGCACATAGGCCACGCCCTGCGGCCCTTGCCCGGTAGGAATCGTTGCGATCAGCTTGTTCTCCAGCGTGTCGATGACCGCCGCACCGTCCGCATTCTCCAGCCCGACATAGACCCGCGTGCCGTCACCCGACGGCCAGATTCCATGCGACAGAGCGCCCACATCAATGGTGGCGACTTGGCTGTAGTCGTCGGTACGGAACACTTTTACCTGGTTCAGCCCGCCCACCGTCACATAGGCGAACTGGCCATGCGTGCTGCGAACGATGTTGACGTGGTTGGTGATCGGCCCGGTATCCAACACCTTCAGCACGTTGAACGGCGCCACGCATTGAACACCATGGTGCGGCCCACATCCTTCAGCGTCAGCCATACCTGCTTGCCGTCCGGCGTCGCGGTGACGTCCGGGGAGAAGGGGCTCTTCTGCTTCACGTGACCGACGATCTTATGCGTCACCGTGGCGATCACGACCGTCTCCGGCGTAAAGCTGCTGACCAGATACCCGAGCTTGCCGTCCGGCGAGAAGATCACCATCCCCGGACCGTTCGGGACCTTGATCCGGCTCTTCTCCATGAACGTCTTGCCGTCCAGCACCGCAATATAGTCCTCGCCGCGGACGCTGACCCAGACCTCCCTGCCGTCCGGCGTGAAGAACGCCTCATGCGGCGAACGCCCGACATAGGTGACGTGCTTCACCGCATTGGTCGCGGTGTCGATGAAGCTGACCGAGTTGGAGCCGATCGAAACGACGGCCAGCGTCTTGCGGTCCGGCGAGAAGTCCATGCCGTGCACGAGCAACTGGCCGCGGTAGAGTGGGCTGAGGTTGCCGGGCGTCGGGTCGCCCAGGCGGATGACGCCCAGCAACTTGCCCTCGGCCCGGTGGACGGCATTGCCGCTTGAGCAGCTTGCGCGGCAGGCGCTTGGCGGCCTGCGTATCGCGCCGGCTCTGCACCAGGATGTCCAGCACGGTCCCGTGCTGGTCAACCGCGCGTCATAGCCAGTGCTTCACGCCGGCGATCGTCAGCACGACCTCATCCATGTGCCACTTGTCTCCGGCCGTAGGCAGCCTGCGCCGGATCTGGTTGGCAAACATTTGGCCGAATTTGCGCGCCCACTGGCGCACAGTTTCATAGCTGACGATGACGCCGCGTGCAGCCAGCAACTCGTCCACCATGCGAAGGCTGAGCGGAAAGCGAAAGTAGAGCCAGACGGCGTGACTGATGCTCTCAGCCGGGAAGCGGTAGCCGGAGCAGCTCGGGCAGGCAGGTGTCATGATCCCGCCCGCCTACCCGTGCAGCCGCATTTCGCAAGTCGGCTGGCAGCCAAGTTGACGGTGCCCCGACGGCTTCTCACGCAGTCGGGATGGCACCCCCCGTTGGGTGACCTCGCCCTTAAGGATCGTCGGCGGGTTCGGCACCAGGCGGGCCAGGTTGGAGACGACCCGGTCCCGCGTGACACATTAGACTCCACCATTCCATATCGATTCCGAAATGGCCTCTTATTGCGCGGCCACTTTCATGCCGGGGCGGTCGGAGCGATCAATGATCTTCTGCACCATTCCAGACGCAATGGACTCTTTCACAAAGCTTTCGACGTAGGCCAGCGCGGCGGTCTTTCCTTTAGGGATGAACAGCGACAAGGTCATTTTGCCGAAGCTATCGTCGAGTATGCGCGAGCCCGGCAGTTCCTTGGCACGTGGCGGCAACACCACGCGATTTCCGGCGACGGCGTCAACCTTCCCGTCCCTTAAGGCGGCCATGGTTTCTGGCCATCCTTCGAATCGGACCACTTCGCCATTCTTCAATGCACGCGTGACGGCCAGTTCCTGAGAGTCACCCTTTACGGCGCCAACGCGAATTCAAGCGCGATCAACGTCTGCACTGGTCATCAGCTTCGAGGTCGAAGGCACAAGATAGGTATATTCCATTTCGAACACTGGAGCGGTCCAGTCCGCGACCTTTGCACGAGATGGATCCGGGGTCATCAATGTGATGTCCCACACATCGCCACCTGCGGCCTCGACGAACGACGGTGAGTTCCTCGCCCATGACCAATGTCCGATGGCGGTGGCAATCCGCGAGCGGCGTGCTGTTAGGGGATGTGGGCATGTGGGGCCGTCGCCGAACGACCTGACGGCACGCGAGTCCGGTCCATGCCCTATCCAACCCCGCTGCTCGATGGTGTCGGCAACCTCCTGGGCGCGGTCCACGTGCTGCTGGAAGTCGCCGACCGACAACAGAAGCAGGCTCCCCGGGAGCAGGCTGCCAGGTGCCATCGTTTGGCTGCGTCCGTTTCCGACCGACAGACGACGGCGATCCTGACGACTATAGCGGCCGAGTACGAGGGCAAGGCGCTCCTGCTCGAGCAGGTCCATTAGGCAAACCAAAGTGAGGGGCACCAGTCAGTGGTGCCCCTGCCGTACCGCAACGCCGTCTAGGCTCGCGCGGTCTCCATAAAGAAGCGGACCATCTCCCGGCTCGCATCAGGTCCCTGCGGATCCGTATACGACCCGTCAGGGCTACCTCCCGCCCAGGCATGCGGTGCCCCATGAAGAACCCAATGCTCGACCGCGGCGCGCCCGTCAGCGTCGGCGCGAATGGTGCGAGTGTAAGAGCGACCGCCTGGTACTTGGCCCGCTTCGGCCCGCGATCCAAGCTGGGCGGCGCCCGCAACCTGCGCCGCCACGGCGTCGCCATTGCGTGGGCTGACGGTGGTGTCCCGGTCTCCATGGAACACGATAGTGGGGACAAGCGCCCGCTGTCTCGATGCCGACCCGGCTGCCCCCTGTCGCATAGCGTTGAACGCGGACGGCATGTCCGTCGCGGCTCCGCAGGCCAGACCCGAGTGGACGCCGATGGCGGCGTAGAGGTCGGGGTAGGTGCTGCCCATGATCGCGGCCGCCGCGCCACCGGCCGACAACCCGGCGACGAAGACCCGCTTCGGATCGACGGCATACTCGGCCATGATCTTTCGGGTGATGCCTGCGATCAGAGACGGCTCGCCTTCATCTCGCCTCTGGTCGCCTTCGTTGAACCAGTTCCAGCACTTCTGCATGTTTGCCGAGCCGACCTGCCCAGGGTAGACGACCAAGAAGTTACGCTCCTCGGCGATCGTGTTCATGCGCGTGCCCACGGCGAAGTCGTCCGGAGACTGCGTGCAGCCGTGCAGCATCACCACCAGCGGGACCTCCTGCCCGGCGCGGTAGCGGCTTGGCACGTAAAGCTTGTAAGGACGGCTTCCGGCCTGGTTGGCGAACGTACCTGCCAGGAACTGCGCGTCGTCCGGCACCGTGACCCGCGGGGACGGAACATTGGCTTTCGAGCGAACCAGATCGCGAAGGTTCACCTTGCCAAGGAAGTCTCGCGAGCGCTCGGGCGTTCGCCGGGCAGTCGGCGTCGGCGTCCCAACAGGTTCGGCAAACCCGTCGATGGTAGGCGGCGCGCGGCGCGCCTTCACGTCGGCGGCCTCGTGTGCTGGCGTCAAGCCGCCGAGCATTCGCTGGATGGCGGCGGTAGCGTCCATCAGGCGGCCAGCGCCGACGAGTTCGGCGGCGCCGCCGAGGTTGTGGGGTAGGTTGTTGAACATGTCTGTTTGCCTCTCTTGGGGAACCCCATCGGGCATTCCCGCTCGGAGCCGAGAATCGGCCTCCGTCTCCAATGCACCGAGCGTGGCCGGTGACCGACCCATGCTCAGCGTGTGCGGTCGGCCAATGCCTTCCGAACCTCAGGGGTGGTGTGCAGCGCGCCGAGCACCGTGACCGACGCGATGGCCGCGCGGGCAAGCTCGGGCGTCACGTCCGTCGCGATTGTCGCCAGACCGAGCACGTTGATGTGCAAGAGCTCTCCAACAGCCACTGCGTCCTCCAGGTCTCGACGTGAGTAATGCCGCAAGCCGAGGTCCAGCCCCTTGCGGGAGACGGACTTGCGGACTGTGTCAGTGTGCCGCTCGAGTTGGTTCCGGATGGCGGTGCGGATGAAGTCCGTCCTGTTTGAGTAGAAGCCATCCGTCACCATCAGATCGATGTGGCCGAGATCCACGAAGCCGAGATTGATCGTGATCTTCTCGCTGTCGATCGCTCTCGCCCGCAGTTCGCGCCCTTCACCCGACATCATTCCACCATCCCACCACCATCCACACAGATGGTAATAGGGGTTCCACGCCCCACTTGCAAGGAGATCGAACCACTCACGCTACAGCTGTCGGATGCCACAACCGAGACGCGCTCGGCTGCACCGGGAAATGGATCACCCAAGCGTGGCGCCCACCAGCGCATCGACCCGCTTGGCGTGCAGGCGTGCCCGTAAACCTCTCTATGAGGCTGACCCGAAACGGATCGGAAATGTTCTATCGAGTCATTTCAACGCAGTTGGCGATAGGCGCGGCTTGTTGCGGTCTGCGGCACTCGGAAGCGGTTGCGTGATTTCAGCGGCTTCGATTGTCTCGTGGTTGCGAAGACACAAAGGAAGCTCTCGATGGCCTGGACCGAAATCACGCGCGCCAAGGGCACTGTCAGGTTAACCGCCCGGGGACAAACACCAGGGCCGTAGTCGCGATCAGGCAGCCGTGGTGGCCATCGCCCAAACCCGCTGTGCATCGTTACGGATGTGCCGCATCGTCTTTCGGGAGGTAAGGTGACGTTGGGGATAGAAGACATTGTAGATCGCTGCATGCGTAGATAGGAAGCGCTGGGCCGAGCCTTGCGACTTGAACCGCTGCATCAGCCGCTCGCGGCGCCGAATTGGTCGATGCGAGTTCTCCGCCCGATTGTTCCCGCGCAGCCGAACCGCCCGGTGACGCCGCGCAACCCCGATCATCTCGGCCGCAGACGCATACGACTTGAGCCCGTCGGTGACGATCGCTTCGGGCCGGACACCCTGTCGTTTCAGCAGCTTCCTCAGCAGCCGCAGGGCGGCCGCCTTGTTCCGGCGCTTCTGGACCAGCACGTCCAGCACCTCGCCCTCGCTATCGACGGCGCGCCATAGATACATCTGCTGGCCGTTGATCCGCACCACCATCTCGTCGAGGTGCCACGTCGCGGTCGGCCTCGGGCGAGCCTTGCGGAGATTGCTGGCGAACTGCTGCCCGAACTTCCTCGTCCAGCAGCGGACCGTCTCATAGGAGACCTCGATGCCGCGCTCGGCCAGGAAATCCTCGACGTCACGCAGGCTGAGGGTGAACCGGAAATACAGCCACACCGCGTGTTGGATCACCAAGGTCGGGAACCGATGACGCTTGTAGGAGATCGGCCGCATGGCTCTTTGCCTCCGCGAACGTGGTCAGGGACACACATCCATGTTGCCCTGACAATGCCCTCCGAGCGGATGGGCCCAGGCCGCGGCCATGTCACGCGTCAGCCCAGCCGCGTGCTGCTCCGGACAAACTGGAAGAGCGCGCCGGCTGGCTCCACGCCGAGCCCAGGGCCGTCCGGCACCGTGTAGAACCCGCGCGCACACCCCATCCCGCCTTCGGTGAACTGCAGGTTCCGGTCGAACACCGAATGCTGATACTCGTGGAATGGCATTGCCTGCAGGGTCGAGGCGGCGTGCAGGCTGGCTGCCATGAAGATTCCGCAGCTGATCGACGCATGTGGCATCACCGGTACGTGGAACGTCCGCGCCATGCTGCAGATGTCCATGAACTCCGTCACGCCAGTGTGCCCGATCTCCGGCTGGATCACGCCCATGGCCCGGGCCTCGAACCTGGGGCGGTATTCGAAGGTCGTGCGCAACTCCTCGCCCAGCGCCACGGGCGCCAGCCCAGCCCGCGCCACGGCAGCCTGGCCCTCCAGGTCCTCGGGCTGGCACGGCGCCTCGGCAAAGGCCAGGTCATACTCGGCCAGCCGGCGGATCAGCCGGATCGCATCCGGCGCCGAGAACTTCCAGTGCAGGTCCACCATGATCTGCACCTCTGGTCCCACCGCCTCCCGCAACGCGGCCATCTCTCGCACCACGCCGTCATCCGCGACGACGGCCGCGAACTTGATTGCCTGGAAACCTCGCTGCACCCACTCCCTGGCCAGGTCGCACCGGTCCTGCAGCGTCGCCCGCGGTAGGCCCGAGACATAGGCCGGCAGCGTCGCCCGCCGTCGTCCGCCCAGCAGCGTCGAGAGCGGGACATCCAGCCGCTTGCCCAGGAGATCCCAGACCGCGATATCCACCCCTGCCAGCGCATCGAGGTAGTAACCGCCAAAGAACCCGCGCACGCGCATCAGGTCGTAGAGATCCTCATGCAGAACCCTCGGCGCCGCCGGGTCACGGCCCAGCAGAACGGGCCCCAGCAACTCGTCGATGATCGCCGTGACAGCCTCGGGGGCCGCCACGCCGTAGGTTTCGCCCCAACCGACCAGCCCGCTCTCGCCGGTCAGCTTCACCAGCACCGACATGTCGCTGCTTGGATAGATCGTGCGGTTGCCCTGGCGCACGAGGTAGCCGCGCGCGTTGATGCTTTCGCCGGGTCGTAGCGGGCCGAGGTATGGCTCGTCGCGCGGGATCGAGACGACGAAGGTCTCGACCGACCGGATTGCATCAAGCGCGCTCACGATAGGACCGGGCGGTGCATCGCGAAGAGCCCGGCCTTATCCGCCTCGGCAAGCAGCGCATCGATCTCCCGCTCGTCTGCCGCATCCAGCCTTGGCCCGGCCGCCCGCGCCTCCTCATGCGCCAGGAGGCCGCGGCGGTTCAGCACCGCCTTGGTCAGCCGGACCCGGAACACCGCCTGAACCAGCAGCAACGGCAGGCTGAGGCCGTAGAGGCGCCGCGCCCTGGCCTCGTCGCCAGCCCGCCAGGCCGCAACGAGCCGCACATGCGCGTCCACCAGCTCCAGCGCGGGCATGGTCCCGGCAGCGCCCCGCGCCAGTTCGTCGATCACATACCGCGCGCCCGCGCCGCCGAACACGGCCTCCACCCGGCCCGCGCAGGCTTGCAGGATGTGACTGACGTGCTGCCCGCAGGGCAGCGTCTCTTCTTTCACGAACCGGATGGCCGGGACGGCCCGCACCACCTCCGCGATCACGCCGGGCGCCAGCCCCGCGCCGTTCGAGGGCGGCGCGTTCTGCAGCATGATGGGGATGGCGCAGCCGGCTGCGACGGCTCCGAAATAGACCGCCTGCCCGTCTGCCTGCGTGCCTGCGCCGGCCGGTGCCATAATCATGGCGGCGGTGGCGCCCTCGGCCGCACCCTCGTTCGCGCGGGCGGCGGCACGGGCCGGGTCGGCGTCGCTGGCGCCCACGATGAACGGCACGCGGCCTGCCACCTGCTTGCCCACCACTACGACGAGTTCGGCACGCTCCTCGGCGCTCAGAGTCTCGACCTCGCTGGCCATGCCAGGGAACACGAGCCCGTCGGCGCCTGCCTCGATCGCGAATTCGACCAGCCGGCCCAGGGCTGCCGCGTCGGGCGCGCCACCGGCTTCGAAGGGGGTGCACAGCACCGGGAACACCCCGGCCAGCCGTTGCCTCGTCATCCGCCCTCGCTCCCTCCGCCTGCCGTGCTAAGCGACCATTCATGCCGAGCGAAACCGTCCCGATGCGCGACCAGATCCGCCTGCTGGCGCAGGAGCTTTACATGCGCGGCGGCTATGACGGCTTCAGCTTCGGCCACATCGCGACGGCGCTGGAGGTCACGCGCGCGAACATCCATTACCACTACGGATCCAAGCGCCAGTTGATGGCCGCTATCGTAGATGGCTTCGTCGCCGACGCGCTGACCCGGATCGTGCGCCACTGGACCACCCCGGGCGACAGCTTCGCTCACCGCCTGCGGGCGCAATGCCAGGATTTGCGCGGGTTCTACCAACACTTCAACTCGAAGCCCGGACAGCGCAACGTCTGGAGTCCCATAACCCGGCTGCGGCTTGACCTGGCGGTGCTGGGCGACATGGCGACCGCGGCGCTGGACCAGGTGAACCACGCCTATGACCGTTGCCTGCATCAGGCCGTGGCAGAGGCGGTGGCCGCCGGTGAGCTGCAGCCCGGCGCCAGGCAGGACGACATCGTGCGCCTGCTGCGGACCACTATCATGTCGTGTGGCCCGATCACCCAGGACCATGGCAGCTTCGACGAAGTGGAGGCGCTGTTCGGCACCATCGGCCGCACCATCGCGCTCACCTGGGGCACGGAGGCACTGCAACGCAGCCTGGGCGTCAGCCATTCGGCGTTGACGGTGAGGGTCCCGCATGAATAGACTTACCTATATGTAAGTCTGGCATGTCAAGCCGGGATTGGACGGAGGAGACGATGGCGACCCAATCGGAGTACCGCAGCTTCAAGGCCGTGCCGATCTCGGGTTCCTTGGGCGCCGACATCGTGGGCGCGGACCTCTCACGCCCCATCGGCGCGGCGCTGGCCGAGGACATCGCGGCCGCCTTCGCCCGATTCCACATGCTCTGCTTTCGCGGTCAGTCGTTGGACCTCGACTCCTACCGCCGGGTTGCGCGCCTGTTTGGGCCGTTCAGCGGCAACCCGATCCACGTGGCACTTCCCGGTTACCCCGAGTTCGTCCGGGTCATCAAGGAGCCACGCCAGGCCGGCCCTACGTTTGGCGGAAATTGGCATGCGGACCTGACCTGGCTCGCCGAGCCGCCGATGGCGACGATGCTCTATGCCGAAGAGGTGCCGCCCTATGGTGGCGACACGATGTTCGCCAACCAGCATTTGGTCTGGGACCGGCTCTCGCCCACGCTGCAACGCATGATCGAAGGGCTTGTGGGCGTGCATTCCGGCTTTGGCGCCTATGGCGTGAATGCCGCCCTCAAGTCGGTCAAGGTCTTGGACGAGGGATGGGAGGTGTCGCGCACCGAGGTCGAGCACCCGCTGGTCCCGCGCCACCCCGGCACGAGCCGCCCGTTCCTCTACGTGAACCCCAACGTGGTCCGCATCAAGGGAATGACCGAGACGGAAAGCCGGCCGATCCTCGAGATGCTCATGCGCGCCGCAACCCACATGGAGGTGACCTGCCGGCTGGTGTGGCAGCCCGGCAGCCTGGCCGTATGGGACAATCGCTGCCTGCTGCACCACGCGATCGGCGACTATGACCAATTCCGCCGCGTCATGATCCGCACCACGATCGCCGGGGGCGCGCTCCCCTCCCGCCAGAGCACCGCCGCCTGACCCGCAGGAGCCATCCCATGCCCAGGTTGCGCGCCCTCGTCGCCGCCTGCGCCCTTGCGCTTATCGCCATCATGCCAGCGCAGGCGCAGACCAAGCTGCGCTTCTTTTCATGGCAAACCGATGACCAGAGCAACAGCGTATGGTGGCTGGCCGCCAACAAGGCGTTCGAGGCCGCGCACCCCGGCGTCACCATCGAGTTCGTGAAGGTCCCGCGCGACAGCTTTGCCGACACCATGATGGTCATGTTCGGCGGCAACACCCCACCCGATATCGTCCACCTCGCCGCATTTGAGTTTCCGAGCTTTGTGCAGGAAGGCTTTCTCGAAGACCTCACGCCGCTGATCGCGCGGGACAAGCTCGACTTGAAGGGCTGGGCCGGGCAGGGGCGCTGCGTCATCGACGGCAAGACCTACTGCGTCAACCTCAACTACTTCGGTTACTTGCTTTTCTACAACACAGCACTGCTGCAGGCGGCTGGCGTCGCTGTGCCCGCCGATTGGGAGCAGTTCCTGGACGCTGCCCGGCGCGTGACGGCGTCCGGCAAGGGCCAGGTGTTCGGCACGGGCCTGCACACCTCCGCGGGCGCCGGGCAATACTTGACCGAGCTGCTGGCCATGGTGCTGGACGCGGGCGGACGCTGGACCAATTCCGCCGGCAAACCCACGATCGACACGCCGGAGGTGATCGAAGGCCTGCGCCGCTGGAAGCTGCTGCAGACCGAGAAGCTGACGCCCTTGGGCCTGAAGGCCGAGGACGTCAGGCAATTGTTCATCGAGGGCCGGGTCGCGATGCGTCTGGACGGACCCTGGATGCAAGGCCTGCTGGCTAAAGCCCGGCCTGAAGTGCGGGACAACCTGAAAACGGCCGAAACCCCCACCACCACGCCGCTGGGCGGCACCAGCAACGTGATCGCCATACCTGCCAGCCTCGCGCCGGAGCGCAAGCGCCTCGTTTGGGAGTACATCCGCCAAGTTGCATCGCGGGAGTGGCAGGAGCAGTACGTGGCGCTCTCGGGCCAGCTCGCTCCCCGCCCCGGCTCGCTCACGCCTGCCATCCTGGCCACGAAGCCCTTCCTTGCCACCTTCCAGGCCGCGCAGGACAAGGCCGCCGGCAAGGGCATCGACCGTCTGCCTGCCGGGTTCGAGACGACCTACAACGAGTTCGCCAAGATCGTGACCGAGGAGGCGCAGCGCATGGTGCTGGATAACGCCGATCCGTCCGCCACCGCTCGTCGCATGCAGGCCCGCGCCGTCGCCTTGCAGAAGCGCTGAGCATGGCCCTTCGCGCCGGGGGACGCCTCTGGCGGCCGAGCGCGCGAGGGTGGTTCGGCGTCCTGCTGATCGGGCCCAGCGCCATCGTGGTCGCCTTCCTGATCGTCTATCCGCTGATCCGCGCGCTCGACTTCAGTTTCCAGAAGATCCGCATCACCCGGGTGGGCGCCACCAGGCTGCCATTCACCACCGAGAACTACGCCCGCGCCCTGGCGGACGAGGAGTTTTGGCACGCTGCACTCGTTTCGCTCGCCTTCGTGCTGCTGGTCACCCTGTTTTGCTTCGTCATCGGCGTGGGGGCAGCGCTGCTGGTGAACGAGCGGTTCCCCGGTCGCCGGGCCGCGCGACTACTGGTGGCGCTGCCCTGGGCGGTGCCGGAGGTGGTGGCGGCGACGATCTGGGCCTGGATGTTCGACGGCTCGTTCGGCGTCATCAACTGGGCGCTGATGCAGGCCGGCCTGATTGCGGCGCCGGTCGCCTGGCTCAGCCAGCCCATG
>JAABUK010005948.1_pt1 | contig 18556 bp, 19 predicted proteins | sample 5559141 | NCBI WGS metagenome assembly JAABUK01 (sample SAMN10711869, study PRJNA513367) | rock metagenome | isolation source: Antarctica rocks | place: Antarctica: Victoria Land, Pudding Butte nord | collected 2016-01-03 | reverse complement strand
TCTCTCTCACGATGGTTTTGCTTTAGCGCGGTGACCATCGGGTCCTCTTCTGACCTTGGGCGGAAATAAGAATCGCCCTTCTCGCCCTTATTTTTCATACAGCAACTCCAGCGCAAAGAATCTCTCTTACAGCTTGTTGTCATAGGTCTGAGCCTTCGCTTCGTCCACCTCGACAGCTTCAGTTAACGAAGTCATCCAGGCCCGACCTTCCGGTACTCATCCAGATATATATCGCTGACCAACCTCCCCAAGTATTCCGCTTCAGGAAACTTCCAGAACGGCCATCTCAAACACAATGCCAGGTCGCTGGGTAGACTCCGACGAGCTCAACCAAAACCTCGCCGACACTACCATCTCCTTCCGCGCAATGTCAATAACCATGGAAGAAGACATCTCCCAACCCCCGACCCCCGACGGCACCGGCCTACCGGCCAACTTCCACATGGTGGGCCCAGGGATCTACCGAAGCAGCTACCCGCAAGCCGTACACTTTGACGCGCTGAAGCTCTACCGCTTCAGAACAATCATCACCTTTGTGCCCGAAGCCATCCCGCCCGCCAACACCGCCTTCATGCACACTCACAGCATCAAACACCATCACATCCACGTCCTCGCCAACAAAGACGCCGCCGTCTCCACACCCGCCGAGACCGTAATCTCGATCCTAAAACTGATAATGGACAAGCGCAACCACCCCGTCCTAATCCACTGCAACAAGGGCAAACACCGCACCGGCTGCATCACCGCTTGTTTTCGGAAGGTGACGGGCTGGACGGACGAGGCCTGCATCACCGAGTACGAGAAGTACTCTCAACCCAAGGATCGGGCGCTGGATAAGGAGTTCATCCGCGCATTCAATGCGACTGTCGGGCTGAAGGCGGTTGCGCTCCACAATGGGATTGTGGGAGGCGCTTTTGCCCAGCCGTGTCCGGAGAGTAGTAAGGACTCTGAGTGTACGGCTGGGACGGTCACGAGTGATGCGTCGGCTTCGACGGCGGGTTGATGCGGTTGGAGTGTGGTGGGGGGGAAGGGGGGGTTGGGATGAGAGATGAAGGAGGAAAGGAGCATACCATAGCGACGGAGTTTGGAACTGTCATAGCATTGGTGCCCATAAAATGGGTTGTTTGATTTGGAAAAACTTTCTCGGAAGTGGAAGAGTCCTTTGGCTGAATTGCCGGGGCTGTCCTCCCCACTGCATTGATTTGGCGTTGGAAACGCATTCTCTGTTCGTCTTGTGGAGAGGAAGAGAATAGGACTCCTGCAGCTCCACGTTCATGGGATTGAAACTGATGGACACGTCGAGTCTTGCTTTTTATCAAAATCAATGTCTCCACGAGGCTTGTAAGCAACGTACGAAGTTTGACCTCGTGGCTACCTTCTCTGGAAGTGTGCCTCTCTTTCACATCCCTGTCTAAATCACACTTGTTTTAGAGATTCCACCAAATTTTCACGCACAGAAAGATAATTTGTTGAGGAGCGAACCTCGATTTCGTCAGAATAACATCTCCTCAGACCCTTGTTCGACATCAAATTCCCATTGCTCAAAATCTTGCTCCCATTCATCTTCAATCAAAGGGCTCGGCTGAGAAACGTTCTCGTTCTCCCTGACGTATGGAGATTCAGAAGGTGATTCTTCGTCAAGCAAGTTGGTCGAGGTAACGTCCGTGATAACGTTAGGAGCTAAAATTGCCTCTCCCGGTGTTGCAGCAGAGGAAACATCGATTATCTGCGTGACTACTGTGGTGGCAGGTTGCTCGGCGGATCCCAGTTGAAGACGCTCTCCTTGGAATTCAAGGAAAGGCGAAAGCATGTCAGATTCCGAACCATCAAAAGCAGATGCGCGTTCAAGGCAATCATTATTACCGCCAAGAACCGGCCGAAAGTCGTTGGTATAGCACTGGTCGAGACAGTTCCTTCGCCGTTTCTCATATACTGCGAAAAGATCATGTTCGTAACCATCTTGTTCATCGTCTTCGTCTTCGTCTTCGTCGAAGTCCAGCATCCCATCATCATCGCCTATTTGGTAGCGTGTGGTTGCAATGCAGGCGCCGAGATCTTCCTGTAACATCTCGCGGTCTGAAGTTATCCCGTACCAACCGCTTGCTTTGGCCGTATCCTCGATATCGAGCAGATCGTCTGAGTTTAAAGTGCTAGACTTGGCGAATGATTGCAATGGCTTCAGTCTGCGTGCTGGCTCAGGGTTCCGTAGCTTGTTCGTCATTGTCATCCATAAATTTTTCTTCACCATCTCCTTCAGCTTCGTCTCTTCGTCTCGGCTTTGATCTGACCCCTCTGAGTATTTTTCAGATTGCAATTCATCGTTTCTTGTGGCAACTGAAGATCTTCTTGTTTTTCGCAAGAATGATGTCAAGAAGCGTGCAATTGTGGGCACCAGAGGTGCTCGAGCCGCGGCTGCTTCCGTATACCCAGGACTGAAGGTCGATGGTGCAATGTCAGCAAGTCGTGCCTTCAAGGTAGACGTCTCCATCCTAATCCCAGACGCCATCCGAATTGGCTTTGCACATATTATGTTGCGGAGAACTCCATCCATTAGCCCGTTCATGGATGGGACTTCAAGAGATAATGTGGCCTCAGGAGGAGTGTCTTGTAGTTGAAGAAGGGTTGATCCTTGGCTTGAGAAGACAAGGTTTGCACTGTCGTCACTATTATCCCCCGAAGCGCAGAATAAGTCTGCGAATATCTCCTCTGAGGTGGCATATTTGGGCATGGACAGAAGCGCAACAAAATCATCATCGAGGGTGTCCGCGCACGATTCGCTGCACAAACTCTGCGAGATAGCTGAATGCCTTTCTCCGACATCAACGCGTTGTTCATCGCAGGCGGCAGGTGTTAGCATGCCACAAATTGGCATCACGGGATTATCGAAGAAATCCGTAAAGTTATCGGACTCCGAACGGGATCTCTTCTGTGGCACGAGACGAGTCGACTTAAGTGATGAGAACATTAGTGAGATTTTGACCGCACAGAGAAGAAAAGTCTGCACTCCCAAGGGCGGCTTCACGTTCGCCGTGTCGCAGAAGAACTCAGAACGCTGGGAAACATGCTCTCGCTGAAGGGTGTTAGTCGCATGTTGCTGGCGAATTCCCAGCATCAAAGTCGTCAGATTCTGGTCATTCGTGTCTTGATCATCGCAGGCGACGCTGGCATCCGCTCTCAGCTGCAATTGTGACCAGAGCTATAATCCGTCAGTACTTTCCCCTTTTGCCATCAGCCCAATCACCTCTGCTTCGCTGAGAACCTTGCCAAGTTGCTTCAGGAACGATCGGCGTAAATTGGGAGGAAACGATAAGCTTTTCTGGAAAGAAACGAGAAAAGACACGGTAAAACACGGCTTAGCCCCTGTCCAAAGGTCTGAGTCAATAAAAGATGACAAAGAAGGAGTGGGTTCAATCCCAGAAGCTGGTTCTGTTGAGACATCGATGGAGGCTTGAGAGACCAGCCGAGTGCTGGTCATGGGCTGCAAGAACGTAATCTCTCCAAGATGATGTTGAAATGACGGCATCCTGATAGAGCACCATGACAGAAGATAAGAAAGTGATCGCAAGTTGACCTCAACGTGAAGTGCCATCAACATACGGCATGAAAATCTCCTTCGAGATCTGAGAGATGACCTAACCAGGTGGAACGAGCGCGCCAAGAACATATCACGGAGGACGCTGTGATATCAACAAAATCATATCCGCAAAAGCGTCGTTGAATCCAAAAATGCATACCGGAACGTCAGATCGTGTGGTAGATATATGCTTGATCTTGGATTTTGCCAAAGAGTTAATCTTTGTCCCATTTCTCGGCAGTCTTGCCCTTAAGATTGCTCCTGGGTGAACAGTGAGGTCGATTCCATTGTTCCACATAGGCTGGTACGGTAGCTGGTTGATATTCATATAGAGATACCCATCAGCAGCGATGCTCGCACTATCGGGCCACAGAATCCTTGGGTCGCGGATAAATCCATGCGTTTGTAGATCGCCAGGATCGCAAAGGCTATTAGAGTCGCCCTCAAATCCATTCGCTTCCCCACCACGCTGGCCTAGCCAAGTCACATTGTTGCTGGCAGCTTGTTCAGCCAATAAATTAGTATCACGCTCACGAAGGTTGGCAGCAGGCACGCCGTAGGTCGTGCCACGTATGGGCATATTGTTCTGCCGTTCCACTCATCATTTATGTTGGGCATGAAGGGAAATGGTTGCCCTCGCATGCCATCCAAGTAATCCACCATCCATTGTCTGAGCTGGTTTCTCTCCATCGATCCTCTTTGCCTGGTCCGCAGCCTCAGATCAATGTCGTATGGGTATTGAGTACCCTCTAGCGGTAATGAGAAGTGCAAGGATCCAGACACTATCGTCGCCTTGTCGACAAGCAAGACCAAAGAGGCCGTCCGGGAGCGCAAGCTGGTGCGGGGTGTTCACTGCTGCTTGGCTAGCAAAGTGACGTATCACTACCAGCAGGTACAGAGCCTTGAGCTTGTGCTCACTGATCCCTCTTTCTATGCCTCGGAACAGCGCATCGATGTCGGATGTCACCCTTCCTCCTGCATGCAGCCGGATGAAAAAGATACAATCAGTAGCACTGTTGTCCCAGCATCTTGGACTTAGAGCTCGACGTGGAATATAATCGAATGTTATGGCGTCTTTCCAGTTTCCGAATCCATCGGCGGGCAAATGCCGTTCATGAATCGTTGTGCGGAGTTCACCAGCTTGCTGGTGTTGATGACCTCGGAAAAAGGTTTCTTTAAAATCATCATGACCAGGGAGTGGGGCATTACCGATGCAGGTACCGGCCCGCTGGGCTTGATATTGTATTTCCCATTGTCTCTCAAGCCTAAGATGCACAAGGCCTGGTACGTATTGTCTGATCCGACTGTATGTATTACCATCGGCATTCCAACCCGTCTGTCTGGAGGCGAAGTCGCTCAGCCGGTGCTAGGTATCGATAGGATGTCGGCTTAAAATGCGTGTCTTTCACAGGAAGCTGTTCATTATTGTCAAAGAAAGCAAACAGAATGAGCGCCTTATATACTGATTCCCGTGGACAAAGTCCCGTTTAACAAACGTGAAGTTCTGGCCAAATTGGGCTCTAGTGAGCGAAGAGAGATTTTCTGTATCAAGTGCTCGGGCAGACACTCAAGATCTGACAGCACTTTCTCCTGAGGCGTTTGGCTCGTCTCTCCATGAGTAGGTCTGGAGCCCGTCCCTCCAGGAGCAGATCCTGACGTGGTGTCTGTAGAAACGGGCCTTGCTAAAGTAGTTTCGGGGTCAGTCGCTGTAGGAGCAGGTCGGGGAGTGGTCCCTACAGGAGCGGGTTGAGAGCCGGTATCCTTAGGAGTAGGTCTGGAGCCTTTCACTCTAGAAACTGGTCCGGGATTGGTCTTTGAAGGAGTCAGCCAGACTAAAGCATTCACTTCAGGAACTCCGACGGAGCTGGGGGCAGAATTCTGTCTTCTTTTGCTGCCAAGATGACGATCAATCAAAGTCCATTGTATTACAGGATCACAGCAGAGGTCGCCTGTCTCACACAGTTTCCTACGATGCTAGGTAACGCTAGTAGATTCCTCGTAAAGAACGAAAGTGATAACTGTTGCTGTCCCAGAGGAGTTGATACACAAAGAGGTAAGACCTCAAGATCTGTTTTTTAAGCATCATTGGGATCTCAAGTCATCCACTCATCTCCATCCCCGCCACTGCGTCCCTGCTCTTCTTCGTCGGCAGGCCCCAGAATATTGTCCTCATATATAGGAGTCCCTTTTCCTGTGTTGAGGTTCTTGACCTAGATGTGCCTTGTGTCAGCCAAAGCTGCTGCAAATAAGGAGCTTCCTTAGACTTCTTGGACTGGTCGGGTTCTCACCTCCTATCTGGGACGGTCACGCCTGGCCTACATGTTGCGGCCAGCTGAATTGTCGGGCTTGGTATAGACTTCCTCGATTTCACCAATGCTCTCGGATGTTCTGGACTCGTGGCCTGACATATCGGATGAATGATAAACAGTATCAGCTGGTTGCAAATGTATAGTAGTAGGAGAGAAACAGGAGCTATTGAGGTGCTCTTGTCTGTGAGTGTACGAAAGGATATAGGATTTTACCCCCAACGGGCTTATAACGCACTCTCCCCCCTTTTTGGTATTGGGGCATGGTTGCTCGATCTTCCTCTTCAGAAAATAGTCTCAAGGTAGTGTCACGAATGGGTATTTTGGGGCTTGTTAGACATTTCCGAAAAGTTCAAGGAGAAGCCTCTTTTCATAGCCATGTCTTCCTCTGATTATGCAGCTATGCTGTTCTTCCACATCATGATGAGGGGATTGCCAACGCTTCGGGTCCAAGGGAGGTTTTTGAATCAGTGCTTCCTCCCATTTGCTTCCATTGTGACATCAAAGCTAACAAAATGGTGAACCACATCCGGTTCAGGGTGACGTCCACAGTGTTTTCGTCAGGATTCTGTCAAATGAAGGATACAATTTTGCAACTCCTCATCATGTGTAACACGGAACGCCTGTCATCAGTGTTGGTGTGTCACGTCCAAAGAGAGATGGCAAAGCGATTAGTAGCATCCCAACGACGTTTCGATGAGGTCAGATACACCCGGGCTGGCTTCATAGCTGCCGCGCTGTCGACGAGGCGTAAGGCAGCAGAAAGTGATGACCCGCATTGGTCTTGATGGAGCATCGAACTTAGAAACACGAGGGGAGAAAGCTTCATGCCATGCCAAAGGATGTATTCTTTAGGATGTATTCGTATTTGCAATGATCGAGTGAAAAAAAGTTCTGTTGCGCGGCGCTAGATGACTGGGAGTGAGGTGGTCAGTTCGCTGATCCAAGCCACTACCACGAAGTAATTATTTGTTTGTTTTGACTGCAATTGGACGCGCAATTTCCAGTCTTTAAGCTCCTTGGAACTTGCCCATGACTGATCAAGATGAACGGCAAGTCCTCCCTTCGCATGCTGCAAGCCGTTCTTCATCCCAGTCGCCAGCAGATCTGTACGCAGCTGTCAGTTATACACAGACGATGTTTCCGTCCCAGCGTAGAACAGCAGACAGATGGAGTGTACAAAGCCCTGACAGAAATGCGTGTAAGGACACCATGGATCGAGGCTCTTCGTCATAGCAGGGACGCGGAGACACAAGAGTCTGAAGTACCACCTGAGCCAGTCAAACCTGATCTTACACCTAAGAGAATGTCGGACAGTCATTTTAAATGTGTACGGCTTTATGAATGTCCTCTATTCTTGACTTATCATGATTTAGATACTCCCTCTCGCTCAAGATCCTTGGATGCTCGATACGTACTCCAATTCGTCCGGCCAGATCCGCTTAGGGGCACTACTCATGGACCTTGATGCTCTATCAGGGGTCGTGGCGTACAAGCACACGGGAGAAGGAGTCACTACGGTTACTGCTGCTGTTGATCGAATCACAATAAAGAACCCACTGAAGGAGATCTGTGACCTGCAATTGAGTGGGCAGGTGACGTTTGCTACGGGACGCAGCAGCATGGAATTAAGCCTGCAAATAGCAAAAGCACCGTCAAATGAGGCAGATACTGTGAAAGAAGAGGACGTATTCATGACTTGCGCTTTTACTATGGTGTCGCTCGATCCTGCCACAAAGAAGCCTGTCAATGTCGCTCCCCTCAAGCTTGAGAACGACGCAGAGAAACAGCTTTATGCTCGAGGAGAAGAAAACTATAACAACAAAAAGGCGATGAAATATTCGAGCATAACCCAGAAAGCACCCAATGAGGAAGAGGCAGCGCTGCTGCACAAGATATGGACGGACTCCCTAGCATATCGAGACTCGGACAACCCAGCTCAAAAACCTGACAATATAACTTACATGAGCAATGCAACCTTGTACTCCGCCCAGATCATGCAACCTCAATATCGAAACAGACACAACTTTATGATCTTCGGCGGCTATCTCCTAAAGCAGACGTTCGAGCTCGCATTCACGTGCGCTGCAGCATTCTCTCACACCAAGCCCAGCTTCCTCAATCTCGATCCGAGCACTTTCGAAAACCCTGTGCCAGTCGGAAGCGTGCTCTACCTATCTGCTGGCGTGACATTCACTGAGCCAGATATTAATGCTGGCACCCGAATCCAAGTGATTGTGACTACCAAGGTGCGCAATGTCGAGCACAAAGAGCGAAAGAGCACCGGGACGTTCTTCTATACATTCCATGTTGATAACGACGTTCAGATCATGCCGCAGACGTACAGTGAATTTATGCGCTGGGTGGACGGACGAAGAAGAGCACAGAGAGTGACGGCAAGTCTGAAAGCTAATCAAGAGGCTGGCAATACACATGACACGATAGGCACGGCTTCGACAGAGCGAGTCACAGAGTGAGACGGAAATGTCAGCAACGGGCGACATCAAATCCTGCACAACGACCTGAAGGCCTCAAAAGTCATCTTCTGCCCCTGGAGTCCCGGTTGCAGCTGAGATGTAACTAGGCATGAAGGCTCCCAGAAGCCTCCTCACAGAAGTCTCTACTGCAACATCGGGAACACGTTAGCGTTTCGCCCGGAAGGTAGTAGAGCGTCACAAGATTACGAAATGTTCTATTGGCCGGACTGTTGTGCCATCGAGAGCCCTGTGTGCCTTAACGGCAACCCTCTCTATCAGTGGAGCTTGGAGCTATTTCTCTTCCGTCCATATTTTATGAATGCCCTATCTTTGACAATTCTCATGTTGAAGAACAGATCCGTACGGGAGCGGGTCTAACTTAAGCCACTGGCCAAGAAAGGCAATCGGACCATTTCAAGCCACCGGATCAGCAGCCTCAAACTCTTGACTGCATGTCTATCGCGATTCTAGGCGATTTGAGACTTCGTGTAGAACCTCCTCAATGCTGTCTCTCCCATCAACCGCACCCGTTGAGATCTCAGGAAGGAGGCAACGTCACCTGCGACACACCGTCCAGCACCTCCTTCATCGCCTCTCCCTCTTCAACCCTGACCTCCCCCTCCTCCCTCGGAGCCGCCTTCTCGCCATTAATCATCCCTCCCTTTTCCGTTTCAACGATCTTCGCATCCACCACCTTCTTCAGAGCCACCCCCTCCTTCCTCGCAGCCTTCTTCTCTTTCGCCTTCGCCTTACTCGCCGCCTTCTTCGCCGCTATTTCTGCAGCCTGCTCTTCCTTCTTCCGCCGCTCCTCCTGATTCCCACCATACATATCACGCCAGTAGTCTGCTTTGCTGTCGTCTATACGCGAGAAAAGATAACTTGGTTTGCCGATCTTGTGGTCCGCCTGCAGATAAATTGGTTTCCATCCATTGGCGATGTCTTCTTCGGAGGGGATCTGGAGGAAAGGGACAGCGAGCTGCTCGCGGATGGAGGCGCAGGTGGCGGGGAGGTAAGGTTCGAAGATTGCGGAACATAGGTAGATGAGGTTGAGGACTGTGCCTGTGACGGAGGCGGCGAGAGCGGGGTCGTTTAATATTAGCGCGTTGTCGAGGCGGTGGGATTGGATGAGGCCGTTTCCTGCTTCGGCTATCTTCATGGCGAGGAGTATGCCGGAGCGGAGATGGACGGCTTCCATTTCGGCGAGGTATTGGTTTAGGAGGTCTGTTATTTCTGAGAGGGATGTAGTGATTGAAATTGGAAGGCTAGAGGCGGAGAAGCTGTCAGGTATGGCGCCATTGTAGGCTTTGGGGCTGTTGACGAGTTTGATAACTCGGTTGACGAAGTTGCCGAGTTTGGCAAGTAGTTCGTTATTGTTACTGTCAATAAAGGCTCGCCATTCGAATTGGGTATCACCTGTTTCGGGTCTGTTTTTCATAAGATAGTAGCGCCAGACATCTGGTGGAACACCAGTGTCCTTTGCGTTGTTGCCGAAGACGCCCACACCCCGAGACTTGCTAAACTTGCCGTTTTCGTAATTGAGGTATTCGGTGGCAGAGAGATGGTGCAGCATTGTCCAATTGTCGCCAGAGCCCATCTGGCAGCCGGGAAAGATGACTGAGTGGAAGGGGACATTGTCCTTGCCCAGGAACTGATACAGCTTCACCTGGTCGGGGTTGTGCCACCATTGTGACCATTTTGTAGTGTAATTTGCAGTGATCGAAGGATATCCGATGCAAGCCTCAAACCACACATAGAGAACTTTGTTTTCATAGCCAGGTAACGGTACCGGTACTCCCCAGGAAAGATCTCTTGTAATCCCTCGATTCTTCAGACCCTTCTTCAGCCATGACTCCGTGATGATTCGCCCATTCTTCGACCAGCCACCCTTCTCCTCTGAGAGTTTTGTGAACTCTTCGATTCGTGGCTGCAATTCCTCAAGGCGGAGAAAAGTGTGCTTCGTCTGTCGACGAACTGGAGTCGCGCCGTCGACCTTACACCGCGGGTTTATCAGGTCTAGAGGATCATCTAGTAGATTTCCACACTTGTCGCACTGGTCTCCTCTTGCATCTTCGTAGCCACATGTTGGACACGTACCCTCCACGAAGCGGTCTGCCAAGAACTTGTTGTGTGATTCACAGTAAGGCTGGTCGGTTGTTTTCTCTTCCAGCAGACCGTTGTCCCACAATTTCTTGAAAACATCCTGCGAGATCACAGTATGTTGCCTGGTTGGAGTACGCCCAAAGATGTCAAAACCAATCTCAAACCACTCATAGACTTCAGCATGTATCTTGTTGTATTTTCTGCACAGCTCCTCTGGTGTGACTTTCTCCTCGAGGGCTTTGGTCTCCGTGGCAGTACCATATTCGTCGGTGCCGCAAACATAAAGTGTAGGTCGTCCTCGAGCTTTATTGTATCTGAAGTGTGATGAGAAATGACTCCTGGATTAGCGGTTGAAGGTACGCACCTAGAAAATACATCCGCGCTCAGAACACTGCCTACGATATTTCCAAGATGGGGAACATTGTTCACATATGGAAGTGCGGAGGTGATTAGAACGTTCCGCTGTCCCTGTTTTGGGAGAATCTTAGTTTCTGAAGCCATCCCTGGATAAGTGATGGCTCAGAGAAGACAGGCTGAGATATATTCACAACTGCTCCAGAGGTCAAGATCGAGTGGTATGTGTCATCCTCTGCAGCGCATCGAATCCTAACCACAAGCGACAACGCTGCGGAGGCCTATCCTTAGTAGTATTTGCCTGATAAGGTGAACAAGGAATTTTGAAATCTACAACAGGATAATAAATAAGCCACGATCCTTCCAGTCAATAGGAGTTACAAGAGACTATCAATGCTCCCTCTTGAGGTACGCCAAACTCGGCTTTGGACAAGTTTTAGACATGCACGTGATATCTTGTGGTAAAGTGTTTTGCAACTTTGACCTAATGAAATTCGAGTCCATGTCTGCAATACATCTTAGCAGAAGTGCCTTTCGATAGTCAAAATCTCAGACCTAAACTGCTTAGTACTTTTCACCGGCCTTCGACAGAGTAGCCTTTGCGAACTCGTGTCTGAGCAGGTCTTGCTCTGACATTAGAATCAAGGTATTGGTCAATGACTACCGATACCAGTCGTCCCAACAAAGACGACTTGCACGGCCGCCATTGCTACAAACGCCGAAAATATCTGGGTACGTCCTGCTTCTGTAAACAAGGCGAGACAGCTGCTGAAAAACACTGCCCAGAAGGAACTAAATGCCAGACGCCTGATTGGTGGTTTGATGAAGCAGAGGGCAACGATGGAGCCCATGGGAAAGACTGAAGAAAGGACAATTGCCACTTTCAAGGTGATATCGTCTAACGTTTCTCCTGAATAGGTCAAACGAGTCCGCGGAGCACCCTGAGCTCCATTTCACCGAGAAGGAGAATGTCAATACCATGGAGCAAGAACAGACACGTTTTGTATCCGTCAGAGCAGGTCATCCGGCAAGCAGATGCAATCTGATAACCTCTCTAGCAGTATTTTATTTTTCAAAACTATATATACCGTTTCCCTTATGATACCCCCACAGCGAGTCAGACACCCCAACACATACTTTCGATATGTAGAAAACCTGTGATCCGACCTTCCTACCGATCCTCCTTCACCAGAAAGATGGGGCTCTCGGTAAGATCTGGGCGAAGCTGGATACCGAAGCCTTCGACAAACTCACCACTCCGGCACTGATCAAGACGCTGGAGGGAAAAATAGGAGATCTCAGAGACATCCCGGTCGAAGCGAATGAACGGAACTAGGCCTTGATTCACACTTCAAAGGATGGCACAGAGCGTCCTGCCTACACCGTAGGCACCTTCAACGGCAGTACCTTCGAAATCAAAAAGAGGCTCAGCCTGTCCTTTCTCGCAAGACTTGGGCTCAGAGAATCAAAAGACATTGAATTCGAAGCTCTTAGCGACGTGAACGACCGAGACAGGAAAGCAGATGATGGAGTTGACGCTGCACATAATGACGATTCCAACATGCTCCTTAGCGCTCCCTGGTTGACTCAGAATTCGGTCCTGATGCTAGCCTTCCATTTTGCTATCCCTCCACCTGAGATTTAGACGAGTTGGTATCCATCCCGGAAAGAGCTGAGCAGGCATGCTATCTTTCAACAGAATCTAAATCAGCAGCTAGTTATGTAGGGGCTCCGCTTAAGTATGGCTTGCCCTCTGTAAAGTATTCTGCCTCCTGGTGGAAGGTATTGATGAGGAGAGACGGTTATTTTTAGCTGTAACAACAGAAGAGTCGTCCTATGTGATTGAAATTCATGGCATGAAGAATTTAAGACAGTAAGAAATCCTTATGATTCATACATTCAGTCCTCCACACTCTTCCTAGCCATCGAAGTGCGCATTGGTCTGACGCTCGGACTGCTTGATCCGTGCATCCACCCTTGGCAGCCGCCCTTGGAAATTCGGGGCCAGGCGCAAAATCACGTCGAAAAGTCCCTGTTTGCTTACCGTCAAAATCACTGAAGAGGAAATTGAAATCATGAGCGACGACATCCTCGACAGCGTTCTCGACCTTGAAGAGGCTTCATACCAAGCAGGATTTGACGAGGGAAAGAAAGATGGTGTCGAAGCGGGATACACAGAGGGCAAGATATTTGGTATCGAAAGAGGCTATCAAAAGGCTCTTGCAATGGGCAAACTTTACGGCAGAGCTCTGATGCTGAATGCATGTTTGTCTGATCCAGATTCCAAGTCAGAAAATGTCACGGGTCCATCTCCCATCAAGGCAGCAAAGGCAACTACTGCAGACACTAAGACAGACAATCACAACGTTGGTTCCAATATGCCCAGTCTTCCGACCTTGCTGGAGAATCCACGTCTGAAGAAGTACGTTGAGACTCTGTTGAAGTTGACAGATCCCCAGACTTTGTCGGTCGAGAACTCTGACGAGGCTGTCGATGACTTTGACAACAGGATGAAGAAAGCTGTTGCCAAAGCGAAAGTCATCGACAAAATGATTGCCGAACCATACAACCTGACTGTTTCAGGAGAGGCTGCAGAGAACAGATCTCAGCCTGCTGCTGGATCGGGGAATATTGAAGAGTTGAGTAGTCTTGCAGCCCGTCGCTGAAGCTTGAGAGCATGGAGTTTAGACAGGTCAGGTGGCGTGGCAGAATCCCTTTCCATTTCACTCGCGTCTCTTCTTTCCAAAACAGCCAGGGGCTTTGATATCTTCCTGCAGTGGATGATTCAAGTGCACTCCATGTCAACATGGCTACCAATACGAATACATGCGGCTCTGCGCCAAAACTGATGCCAAGGCGGGGGCCGTCTAAACCTCGGGTCATCTAACCCCGCACACCACTTATTCTCCCCCAATGCAAGGTACGAAAAGCAATTCTCCACCAGCAACTCACCAGTCGTCCTAAGGGTAATGGTTCGCCTTGTCCGCTGACTCAATTGGCTCAGGCGAAGGCTTGACAACCTCGCCGCTTGTCTTCAGGATGATCGCAGCTTCTGCTAGTACCGGCAGCAGGAAAAGCAGTCGTTTGCTGCCCCGCACGGTATCCTGATGGCTAAAGCCAGCTAGCTACATCATTCACGATTCTCAGCGCAAAGCCGCTCTTGATAGTGCCAGTATATATACCTCGGACCATGGCTAGCTGCTGCCAGCTCTCACACGCCGTTGCTGTTGGCGAATCTGAATTGTATTGGAGCATCATGAAGAGCTGGATGGTGTCTACACTTCTGGCTGCGGACGCCAACGTTGTCTTTGCTCAACCCCCTGATCTCACACTTAGCTGAAGATTGTGGGTTTGGAGGAAGTGTTGTCTGCATTAACAAAGATGTCAGTACCTGACGGATAAAGTTGAGATTTTTCCGTGAAGTGACGACCGCCAGGCTGCTGTAATGCCATATCATTTCAATCGCTCGATCTCGAATGGCGAAAATGACTATAACTTCGAGGATACAATGGTCGGAAATGATACTTCCTTCCACTTGGTCAAATCCGCGGACTTTGTCGTCTTTGACAAGGCTCGCGGACTCAAGCTGTTAGGCTCAAATCCATCCCACGAATTTGTCTTCAAGGTCTCAAAAGCTGTACGTGAAGCTCCAGTCTATGTTCCCTCGCAGAACACGCTATACCTATCCCAATTGGCACCTCCAGCGGGCTATTCCCCTCAATTAGTAGTGGATCTCAACCAGAGCCCACCAACGCTGAACGAATATAGGCCTGACCCTCCTACCTACGCTCCCAATGGCGGCACCAATCTCGACGGCCAAATCCTCTTCAGAGCCTCTAGTAGCAACAACTCCATGAGTGGCACTGAACAAAGAGTATCCATTCGCACAATCGACCCCGCCACAAACAGATCTAGCGTCCTTCTCAACAATTATTACGGCCTCTACTTCAACACCATCGACGACCTAGCCGTCCATCCAACCACCCACGACATCTTCTTCACCGACCCCCAGTACTCCTGGCTCAACGCCCTTTCAGACACAGCCCCACAACTGCCCACAGCATCCTACCGGTTCAACCCCTCCACTGGCGCCACCTTCCTCATAGACGACACCCTCGCCCAACCCAATGGCATTGCCTTCACCCCTGACGCCCGCACTCTCTACATCTCCGATACCGGTGCCGTCTCCTCGACCGTCGACCCTCGTCTAGGCAGCATTCCCGCATCCTTCAACGCCACTGGCCGCCGCACCATCTACACCTTGGATGTCTCCGCTGATGGTACGCGCGTGGATAACAAACGCTCCTTCTACCTGACGCAGGACTGGGTGCCGGATGAGCTCAAGGTCAGTCAGGATGGGAATGTGCTGACTGGTGCGGGGAGGGGCGTCGATGTGATCGACCCCCTGGGCCAGCTGGTGCTGCCGGTACAGACGAATTACACGGTGCAAATTTTTGCGTGGACGGGCAAGGATCTGAAGACGTTGTGGGTGATGGGGAACGGGGGGATCAGTAAGGTGGAGTGGGAGGTCAGGGGTCAGGAATTGACATAGGAGAAAAGAGACGTGCCTGGTTCTATCGCGGCATATCCATCTCAGCTGGAGTGAGTCGATTGCTCGAAGACGTTCCTGAGATACGGGGACAGCCGGTGCCTATAGTTTTGCCAGGTAGTGTATATACGATGGATACGAATGTTTCACATGTAAATATAGTCGGAAAGGTTGAAATGGAATCATTTTGACATGTGCGCCGAACGCTATCACAATCTTTCTGTCTGGAAGATCATTGCTGTCCTGTTTTTGTCCAAACTCCCCGAGGTCCCTGCCACGTTCGTATCTTTTCTCTCGCATGGTTCAATGTCTACCATTTCCCCCTGTTTCTTTCCTCTTCCTAGCCCAAATCAGTAGATAGACCGAGCTCAATGCAGCTTCTCAACAAGCCAGATGCTTCGAGCACTAGCTGAGAGGTCATTCCTCGATCATCTACGAAATTTGAATTTCAATGTTTTGTCCACTGCATGTTCAATCCCGTGTCTCATCTCTTCTTCGTTCCGGCCCTCGGCTTGACCTCCTCCGGCGCAATCGGGTGCAACATAACTTTATTCGGGGTCTGCTGCGTATTATTTGTATATCCCTTACTCCAATCATAGCTGACCGCATAGGCAAAGATATTCCCACTCCTCGAAAAGCCCGTCGTGCTTATGGTACCACCAACAGAAGGATATCCTTTCAATCGATGTTTAGCGTCCTTGTCCCAGAAGTGGAATGTCCCGTCACTGCCTGCTGTGCTGAAGGTTCCGTGCTGGGGGTGGAAAGAGATGGCATTCACGGCGTAGACGCTACTGACTTCTCGATTTGGACCCGTGCTCGGCGTCTCGCGATGACATTTGAATGAGAAGTTGAGGTTGGCGTCTTTGTCCTCGACGTATTGGATGGCGCAGCGGCCTTCGATGCTGCCAACTGCGAAGCCCATGGCGTCTGTGAAGCAGCTGACGACTCGTGTCTGGTACTTGAGGGGTGATTGTAGGGTTTTGTAGAATTTTGTGGGTTCGTCGAGGTTGACAATATTGATGTAGCGGTCGGCAGTGGCGATGACAAGGAGTTTGTTCTTGACGTCCATTGAGTAGACGCGTTCTTGGTTTTCAATGTTGGCGACAGGAGTGGAGCTGCGGAGGTCCCAGTATTTGACAGTCTTGTCCCAGGAGCCGGTCACGAGCATGGGGTTACCGGAGGATTCGATGAAGCGGCACATGCGGATGGGCGCGTCATGGGCAGCGACTTGTTGGGCTACGGTGGAGTTGGAGGCTAGATCGATAATTTTGGCTGATTTGTCGGCGCCAGCGCCAGCGACCTTTGTGCCATCCTTGGGAGTCTGTTAGCAAGTTTTAGGGTGCGTTCTTGATGTGTGAATTCTTACGTGTGACCAGGAGCAGCTCAGGACTGGAGCGTCAAAGGTTATCTCTGCTTTGCCCTGACTTTGTCCTTGTTCGCTGACTTCATATATCCGTAGTCTCTTGTCCCAGGATGCTACTGCGAGGTAGTCTGCCGTTGGCGAAAAGGAGAGATCGGAGATACTATCGTCGGGGGGCTGGTTCAACGCAACATCTTTCGAGATGTCGCCAGTGGTACTGTTTGCTGAGGAGGAAGTCGTAGCAGCAGAGCCGAAGAGGGACATTGTGGGGAACCTAGAATGGCGAGACACTCGGGAGAGGGTCAGAGAGCTTTACCTGTAGATGTCGCTGAGGTACTACTGAGTCATCGTGGCCATATCTCGAATGGCCTGGTTGTATGTAGATTTAGGCATCGAAGCTGCTTGGTGAAGGTTCGCGCCTAGACGCGCTAGAACATCCACCGCAAGCTGGGCTGCAAATCCCGCGATCTCATTTCTTGCCTGATGAACTATGTCCGACATGGAATTTGTTGACGTCCCCAAGCTCAGTCTCCTGGCTAAATTGAGCTCGCCATCGCCTACCAGGACCTGGCAGTCAGCCCCACACCCGCATCTACCAATTCTTGCTACGGCCACTAGCAATAAAACAGTGTCCGTTCATTCACTTCGGGATTTCCGCCTCCTGAGCACCATTTCTGGAGGTCACAAGCGCAGCATAAGATCTGTTGCGTGGCGAGACGATGGCAAAAAAGGAGAAAGTGTGCTTGCAACCGGAAGTTTTGATTCTAGCGTGGGCATCTGGAAGCGAGAGGACGCATATTCCAACGCTGAGGGCGGTCCACCTGGCAACAGCTTTGATGGCGACCTCGACCTTACGAATGAAGGTTTTGTAGGCAGCGAGAGCATAAGAAGCGAAGATCCTGAAGACTGGCAATTTGCTGTGCTACTTACAGGCCATGACTCCGAGGTTAAATGCGTTGCTTTTTCGCCATCAAACCCTTCTCTATTGGCGACGTCCTCACGGGATAAGTCGTTATGGATATGGGAAGCCGTATCTGAAGAAGATGACTACGAGACCATTGCGGTCCTGACAGAGCATTCTGGAGATGTGAAATGCGTGGCATGGCACCCCGAACGGGAAACCCTTGCGAGTGGGAGCTACGATGATTCGATACGATTTTGGCGGGACATCGAGGAGGAGGGAGATTGGGGCTGCATTGGCTGCATTGAGGGTCATGAAGGGACTGTCTGGGGAGTAGCATGGGAGCCGCGTCTGGAGAAAGCTTCTCATGAGGAGCTGAGGCTAGCAAGCTGCTCGGACGATCTTACCATCAGAATATGGAAAAAGACCGAAGCAGAGAAAAGGGAAGAGCGCAAGCCCGGGGCACTGCCTTCAATTATTCGACCGGCCTCAAGTACAGAAGTCTGGCAGCAGGATTCAATACTCCCCCAAATGCATTCTCGATCGATTTACGCTATCGCATGGTCAAGGATGAGCGGACGGATAGTGTCATGTGGGGGTGATGGCAACATCTTTGTTTATAAAGAGGCACAAGTCATTGAGGAAAAGGGAGACACCCCGATGCAGGGTACGGACTCGGATGGCGAGGCGCCGAGTACAACTTGGCAGGTTCTTGCTCAAGTAGAGGGAGCACATGAAGACTACGAAATCAATCACGTTTGCTGGGCGCGGCGGCAGGATCGAGACAAGCGACAGGAAGACGAAGAAATTATCGTGTCTACGGGAGATGATGGTGTCGTTCGTATGTGGACCTTACCATGAGCAAGGATTTTATCCCCATAGGACTGGCGCTCTCATCTCGAATCCCCCAAATTCCACCTATTAGAGTAAAAGTA
>JAABUK010005947.1_pt1 | contig 18556 bp, 34 predicted proteins | sample 5559141 | NCBI WGS metagenome assembly JAABUK01 (sample SAMN10711869, study PRJNA513367) | rock metagenome | isolation source: Antarctica rocks | place: Antarctica: Victoria Land, Pudding Butte nord | collected 2016-01-03 | reverse complement strand
GGTGTTCACAAACAAACATTATTGTTGCAAACTGATGATATGATGCAGGGTCATTAGGCCCTGCTGCATGTGATCGGACGTGTTGTCTGGCCGAAACATGTAAAATATTTCTTCTTCTTCTTCTTCGAGCCCCAAGAAGCGTTGCCTGAGCCCATCACCTATTGCAACTATGCGTTGACATGGCATGCAACGGAGGCTCGGGCTTGCTTGCCCAGTGTCGGGCAATCACACGGGATGCCGTTGCTTATCAACTCGCCCGCAACAGAGGCTTACCTGCAGGTCTTGCGGTGCAGCCGAAGGTGACCTGTCGCTCGACGGTTGGAGAAGCAGAAAGTCACTGAGATGGGTCAGCACGACTTGCAGCTGTGAATTGTGACAGTCGTTGCTTCACTCATGTATGAGCATCTGCTGATTGGTCCTATGCAGACACCGAGCCATGATGCTGTGCCAGTCAATGATCAGATAGTTGGTGAGATGTGTCGCCTTACCGTTCCTGCTGTGTTGAGTGGGTGGCGTGAGATGCTTCAGAACGTCTTTCACTCTACCTGTAGAGCCAAAAGCTTTCTTAGCAGCTCCTCTTGGAGTCGATTTTGGCCAAGCCAGAATCGGCCTGGCAGTCTGTCCTGGTGGCCTAATGTCAGTGCCTTTGGAAATTTTGGTGACTAGACGGCGACCTTGGCTAGATCTGGCCAGGGGACTGATAAAGACTGCCAAGCAGCATGGTGATAAGATGCAACATCATGCAATGCTGGACGACATGTTTGGGAATGTGCACATGTGAGGTCCTGTATGCGCAGGTCTGGATGGATTTGTTGTTGGTCTGCCTGTCACCAGTCGAGGCAACATCCATGATCAGAACACTGACTCTATTCAGGTGACTAGCTGCTTCTTTGTAGTCTGGCTTCAGCGTTTCAACTCAATGCATCAGTAATGGAGAGCCTTACAAAAATATGACAGCAGGATGCAAACATGATTGTAGCATGCTTTGTCATGACGGGTGTTGCGCGCAAGCACTGTTGCTCATGTTCTGTGCTCTCACTACATGCTGCTGGTTTGTAGGGTAGACAGTGCAGGAACTTTGCACAGACACTCCATGCTGTAGCCAGTCCCCAAAGCTTGCCTGTCTATCTCTTTGGTAATGGTCTACATCCATGCAGTCTTGTGCTTTGATGCAGTCAGCAGCCACCTTCGTTTATCTTTCTGGATCTTTGTCATGCTTTGCATTGTTTCAGGATGCAGCAAATTGCTTTGAACAGCTCATGTGCTTGTTGCCTGTAGATGAAAGTCGGACAAGCACAGAGGCTGCAGCTGCACTTGGGCTCCAGAACACCAGTCGCTTGAAACAACAGGTATGTATCCTGTTTTGTGAGCCCAGCATTAAAGTACATGAGAGTCATCTGCAAGCATAGTGCATGTGACCAGCTTGCATGCATCAACAATTTCAGCAGCTGCAGTCTGGAGTGTTGGTGTCAGTCTTCACATAATTACAAGGTGTGGAAGTCATGTTTACTTGCTTTCACACAGCCACGGTTTGACTACAGTCATGCTTGCTCAGGGGAAGCTGGATGCTGTGGCAGCTGCTTTGTTGCTCACTGCCTACTATGAGCGCCCAGAGGCAGCTGTCAAAGTCAACTCTATTAAGCGCTCTCAGTGAGCAGCATATCTGCGGGCACGAGGAGTGTGATCACGAAAAAAGATCTGACAGTAACTTGCTGTTTTCTGCATCATTAACGTCACAGCACATGAGCAATGCAACATTGCTGCGTAAAGCAGCTGTTGTTTCAAAGAAGCCATTTCTAACTTTGTATATGCAAATGCGTTGGAGCCAGCATTCTTGCGGTTCCCTGTTGTGTCACGCTGAGGCACCTGTTCGGACCAGCCATGCTTCTTTGAGGGCTGAAGTATTTGCTGAAAAGTCTTACAGTCAAGCTCTGCTAACACGGCAAGAATTCCTGACACGAGAAGAAACGTTTCATCTTGTTTGCTCGTTTACTTGAAACTTCGTCTCGCGCACGAGAGTTCGCGTTTTAGCAGAGTTCGCGTTATAGCAAAGAACCGGCTGCAAGCGTGTTGGCAGATATGCTGAGAAGGCGCTACGTATTTGTTATAGCTGTACCTTGTTCTGACAAGGTGGGCCACTAGGCTGCTGCAAATATGCCTTCTGTACCTGCGCGAGCACATATGCTTGAAACCTGGGACCTTGACCTGGGACCTCTGTCTCCGAATATGAAACATTTCAAGAAGGACAGCATGTTGGCAACCCTGAGCAAGCTTGGAGAACGTGACACACAGCAGAAGGCGACTGATGAACTTCGACGTGTGATCACGGTGTGATCTGAGCTGTTTCCTATGCAACCTCAAACAACCAGGAGCAACCCACACAGCATGACAAACATAGACGCTCTTGCGCAGGTTCTGAACGAAGACAGCTTGGGCGTTTTAGTAAGCTGTTTATGTGCCACTGGAACAGAACAGAAGGTCCTAGCTCGCAAGGTACTTGCCGTGGGTAGTACGCAAGACCTCTGTTACCTCATCTTCTGAATTCTGCGCAATGCTCCCAGGAGTGCGTGCGAGCCCTGGGTCTGCTCGCAAGTCCTATCTGCCCTGTGCAAGCTCAGTACTTGCAGCAGCCTATCCTGGGCAAGGTTGTGAACTACCTCAAGAGCCGCATGAAGGTTGGTATAGTGTGTGTCAATGTGCAAACTCTGCCAAGTTTCAGACAGAAGCATCACTGCTGATTCACCATCTGCTAGACCCAGTCAAGATGACAGCCTATGTCACCCGGCTGCGCAGGATCCAGACAACACAGTACGGGAGGCAGCTGGAGATGCTCTGGGACAGATTGCTGAGCACTTATATGGTCAGCACAGCGCTCATTCTGCTGGAGACATTATATCCAATTCTGTGCTGAGGGCAGCACATGACACCATGTTGGAGCACAAGAAGGAAGTGCAACAAGCTGGAGCATACGCCTTGTCGAAGGTAGATCGACATTTTGGCCTATGTATAATCAGTAATGCAATTTGATATAGATCAGGAGCAACATGCAGACAACATGGTCAGTGATGAGGAAGAACGCACATGGTTGATGCTCTGATAACGGCTGCAGCGTAGAAGTGTCAGCCAGATGCCTGATGTGATAGCATAATCCATATTTGAGCAACAGTGAGTTTGCAGTATCAGTCCCAGCTGTCACTGCTTTCTGAGGGCAACCTTTACCATGACCTACAGCTGAAATCCTTTTACACATGGAATGCAACATGTGCTTCTTTATCACCACTTGCTTAAAAAAGCTCCTGGCAATCCTGTTCTGATCTTTCATATGCAAGTGCAAGCAAGCTGCACAAGCTGCCAAGCAGCATCACTAGCCGAACATTGCTTCACATGGGTCGCAACAGACTCAGGCTGTCACATGCAGGTGGTCTGCCACACACAACCATTGGTACCCAGCCTCTGGAAGACTTTGCTGAAGCTGCTGAATAGCAACATGTTTCCAGGCAAGGCAAGCCTCATTGCAGCCATGGCACGCTGTGATGGTGACACCTGGCAGCCCAGGGGGTTGGTGCAAGGAGGCCTGCAAGCTCTGCAGCCTCACTTGAGCTTGCTGATTGGTCAACCTCATACTGCCAAAACCAGTAGGTAGGAGCTCAGTGAACCTTCCTATGCACTGTGTGTAAGAAGTATCTGTTGGGCACTGGAAAGTCTATATGAATGGTTCTTGTCTGTGCAAGTGATGCAAGTCTACAATATCGCCTGTACAGCCTGATCTGATCCTGCCTGCTGTTGACACGGTCTGCTCTGCCATGTGCAGTTCACTTCCCATGCATGGCATCAAGTATGGCTGCAATCTAGGGGAAGCTCCTCCCGGTTGTCATGCCAAAGCCTGACGAGCTCTGCAGTAGCATGCAACAACAGTGCCAACCATGCTATAAACGCAGCCATTGTGCATTGCTTGACTGTATGATGTATACAAAGTACATGCATACTCATCACGCTAACCACACAAAATGTGTTTGTTTGCCCACCTGCAGCTCAGGGTTAGTATCTGCGTTGTCAAATTCAGACTGGCCGATCAGACGGGCAGCAGCTGATGCCATTAAGGCGCTGGCAATTGCCCTGGGGCCTGAACTGGACAGCCCTGGTCAAGCTGCCCTGGCGTCTGGTGTCCAGTCAGTCAGCTGCAGGGCTGCAGAGGCCTTAGAGAAATGCCGTTTCGACAAAGTGCGGCCTGTCAGGGAAGTTGTGCAGGAGGCTCAGGCTGTTCTATTGGACCTTCAGGTAATCTGCGCTGCAGCATACAAGGCGTTACCTTACCATCTTCATTGTGGCAATAGCATGTTGGCTAGCAAACTGCCGTTGACAAAGCTACAAGCTAGTATCAAAGGATTGGCTGTTGGGCTTTGCACGGCTATCATGCACATCTTCTGTTGCGCAACATTCCACGTGCTGCTCCATTTGTGGCAGTGCTAGTGCAGGAGTATGCAAGCAGTGGCAGCAGCAACTCAGGCTGGAGTGCCTGGTTGGCACCCAGGCTACTAGCTAGGGGCATTACCATGAGCTCACCGCCCCACCATCGACCTGTCAGCCCTGGCAGGCAGTCTCCCACACCCCGCCCCACCTCTGCCCTCAGGCATGCTGGCAGCCATAACAGGTGTGACTGTCATCTTCACTTTGCCTTTCTGCTTCAGGAACATGGCACTGGCCTGCATGCTATGCTGATGGCGGCACAATAGGGTCTGGTTTTGATGAGTCAAGTGATACCTTAGTGATGAGGTCCCTCTGTTGGGCCATGCTTTCAGCTCAGACACTGGGTGTGGTACAAGACTGTGTTCTGAGACAAGTATCTCTGACTGCAGCAGACTCACAATGTGTAGTGTCACCAGGATCTGTATCCTGGCATGGCACCACCAACTCACCTGCTGTTCTTCTTGGCTGCCCTCATCAGATTTGACTTGTCTCTGCACTACACAGTCAGACGCCAGGTCTGCAGTGCCTTTCAAGCAATGCAGATCTTCTGAAGAAGTTGTGTGACACGATGCATGCACTTTTCTCAGGTTGCTTCATGTACATTTGGATCACATATCAGCTCATGCTGCTGTTGGCCAAAACCTGCATTCAGAGCTGCACTCACCTGGCTTGTCAGGCAGACCCTTACTCAACGAGCATATGAATGAGTGATTGAATTGCAGTGTGCATGAGCGCTTCTGTATGGCAGCAGCCAAGGCAGACCAGGTTGCAGACACAGCAACAACCAGACAGCAGGCCACAAGCCTGCAGCTTGCAGCAGAAGAGACACGCAGCAGCACAGTCATCCTTCACACACCTGCTCCTGAACAACCTCAGCAAGCAGCCTCTCAAGGGCAGACTGAAGCAGCCCCCATAAAGGATGAAAGTGGTCCACAAGGTAGGGGCAGTGCTGAGCAGACTGAAGCGTCGTCCACTTCTACCACAGAGCAGATTGAGCAGAGCGTAAACAGTGCAGCTGGTGACTCATCAGACGCTGCCGGGGAAGAAGAGGATGCACCATGCAGGCAGGATGCAGCAGGGGCTGAAGCAAGACAAAATCAAATCCGCCAGGAGGAAACAGCAGGGACTGAGCAGGCTCCAGGGACGCAGACAGTGTCCAAAAGTGACATGCCTGCCTCTGCTAGTGATCTTGGGAGGGTCAAGCCCCTAAGACCCCCACTCGCAGCAGTTCAGGAGGGGTCAGCTCCCATGTTGGGCTCCCTGTCCTTCAAGCCCACCTCCATGCAGCGGGCGCATGATGAAGGTACGACAAGCTGACACAGTGTTACACCCCAGTTGCATGTCCAGGCAGCCGAACACAGTTGCAGAACAGCACATCACTCAATGGTGGTGACAACAAGAGTGTTGCTGCATGCCAATGTAGCAGACTAACATAATGATGATATTACTCACCAACACAATTGCATTCTGTCCCCCCATGCAAGACAGTAATTACAATTTCAGCACGGCACAGACAGGCCATGAGTCCATGCTCTGCACATCAATGCGATGCAGGACAGCAGAAAGACAGTAATCACAGGATATACATGGTCAGCAACCTTCAGGGTGGTAGCACCGTAAAACCTGTTGTGTTGTGCAGGCCTTGAGGGTGTGTCGCAGAATCAAGCACAAGCCAGTGAGCCTAGCAAGAGCAGAGGGCGGCGCTTGGTGAAGCACACAAGCCTGGAGGAGCGACAGAACCAGCAAGCTTATCCTGCACCCGGTGCCCAGCAGGACTTGGCAGCTATGACTCTGCAAATGCAGAAGCTTCAGGTTAGTTGACCCAAGGTCCCTTTCCAGTTGAGCATAAAATATGAACATGAATTGGACAGCACGATGACAAAGTGTCTGCATGGTTGCAAGTGCTGCACAAAGTGTTGAATACAGCTGTTGCAGCAGATCAACACCGGCTCTGCAGCTTGGTTCTACTGTGACCATCACAAATGTCCCCATGCACAAATATGCTGCATGCGTCATCAAACCTGCTCCCATGCCCAAACTGCACAGGCTATGACACACTCACAGATTGCATATGAGGCCGCTGGTGCAAGTGAGTGACACACGTAGCATCTTGCACTTCAGCAGCTCTCCCGTACTGCAGCAGTGACAAAGCTAGTACAGCATGTGTGGCTGCTGAACTGCAAGATGACAACTTTGTCACTGCTGCAGTACAGAAAATCCTGCTGGTCCGCAGCCCAAAACACAGGTCAAGAGACTGCACCAGTCTCTGCTTCAGGTTTGGCTTCACTATGTTGCAGAACAAGCAACACACTACCTTTCTTTCTTTCTTTCTTGATTTTTTTTTTCCGAACCATATACAGATACATATACAGTTGTAAGTGGTTCACCAGCAGCAATGTGCACATGGTGCAGGAGCAGCAGGGGAGGGTGCTGGGCATGCTGGACACCTTGTCACTCTCCACTCAGGCAGCCCTAGCAGGCCTGGAAGCGCGACTGCTAGCCCTGGAGGCCAAAGCTGACGCCTGCTTGCCAGGTGGCGTCACAGTGTACTCCCTCTTGATCAAGCACTGTGTTTGAAGCAGCAGGATGATCTGGTCATGTTGTCATTTGACAGGCTGTGACAGCACACCATGCAAGGGCTGGTGTGGGTTTTGCTCTGCCATGGGCTGGCACCTTACAGTATCATAGCTCTGCTTGCACCAAGTTTAGTTTCAGTCACAATGTATTCAATTTTGGGCGTTGCCAGCACTGTTTTAGCAAAGTTTGCAACAACCGCTCACAAAACTTGTCTGATGTGAGCCTGACTGACGCAGTGCCGACGTTGCTTGTAGGCTATCAAGGACCTGTCGGTGTAACTCCTGGCCAATCAAGTCTGGCTGCAGCAGACAGCTCTGTGCAGCGCATCATGCCCACATCAGGAGCCTTGGGAGCATCACCTCTTGACCAGGCCTTCTCCCAAGCACTGGCAGCACCCAATGGTAATGTAGTACATGTGCAAGTCTGTGTCTGCTGCACTCATGCCCACACCTTGCATTGACTGCTTGGCCCTTTGGCATAGCATGCTCAGAGTGTGCAAGGTGCAAGTGTTGCCCGGAGAAAGCAGTTGGCTTCTGAGGTTTGACTTGTATTTCATGTCCACTTTCATCTGCTTGGATTGCCTCTCCCTGAGTGTTGCTGCAGCATTCTTAGTGCTCAGACTGGCTTGCAAATTGTATCCAGTTGTGACATGATTCAGACATTCTCTTCTGCAACTCACTCTGCTTGTTGGAACTGCTTCCTTTGTCATGCATCTGCATGTGCTTCTTCATGGTCCTTTTCCCTGTGGATCTGCATTGCATCACGGGGTCATTCAAACGCATTCCATCCCATCATAGCAACAGCAAAAGCCAGTCTTTGAGCATCCTTGACGCCCTGGCAGGTGATCAGCAAGTGATCCAGCTGCTGACAGCCAACAGCCCAGCTTGGCAGAGTCTGTCTGGAGACACATCAAGCCGGCTGCTGCTACATCTAGTGATGCTGATTGAGAGGCAGGCTGGCCTGGGCAAAGTGCTGCCTTGGCTGTGGCCCTTGGCAGATGAGGACAGTGGCTGCACTGTACATGCTGCACCCAGTTTGCAGACGCGTTTGCTGGCAGCGTTGATTGCCGTGCCAGAGGGCATGGACAATGCTTTGGGAGGCAAGGTCAGCCTGGTTGATAACATGCGTGCAAAACTGCTGCTGCTTGCTGAAAAGTTTGTCATATGGTGTCGCTGCGGAATCAAGGCCCTGCAGCCAGAATGTCTTGTTATATAGCTGTACAACTATGGCAGTTTGGAAGGCTGTTGGCACTTCCAAGCTTGTACCTATCATGCATGTCCGTACCAGATCAAGCTGTGTGCAGGTGGCACTGTTGTTGTCCACCCTGCAAGTTGTCTGGTCGTTGCCAGACCAAGCTGAGCTGCTGTCCAGTCCAACAAACTCAGGCAGGTCAAGGGTACAAGCACAATTTCAGAAAGAGTCCAGCCCTAGGTGGGCAGCTAGACCATACAGTGTATCTCCTCGGTCTCCTGCAGATCCACGCACTGTCTGGTCTTCTGTAGAACAGCTAGACTCCATGAAGGTATTCTCAAGACCCTTTAGCTGGCCCATCATGTATGTCATGATGACAGATGAGGCAGCATCATCTGAAACTTGGCAATGCATCTTGAGCTGAGAAGTCATATGGCAATTTGGTCAAGCTTTGCTTGTGGCAGCATGCAAAAACGCAAACAAACATCTGCATCCGAATGCCCCATGACATGTGCGCACTCTTCTGCAGGCACAACTTGATGCTATGCAGCTGCAGTTCGAGAAGCATCAAGTTTAAAGCAGCTCCCTTCAGCACATGAGTGATGATGATTGTTGGGCACCAATTTTGTGGCAGTCGTTTTTGTATATAACCCTGTAGACCTGAACATGTCCAGGCACAAGCTCTCATGTTAGTTGGCATCTACCTACACCTAAGCTGTTGTACCTCAAGCAGTCTACATTGAGTCTGATGTACAAAAGCAGAATCCCTGACTAATATAGATGCACAAGATGCCTGCCAGAAAAGCATTGACTGTAAAGCTCTGCTATCAGCCCTGCTCAAACGCCTCAAGGACTAAGTCGATAGCCAGCGGTGATGTCAACTTCTTCATCCTTGTTGATGAGGTCATCGTCTGAGATATCTCGCAAAGAGCCAGGCTCACTTGTGTCACCATCATTTGCCGCATTGCTGTCGACATCTGCATCACCTGCTGCCTCATCACCGACATCAATCCCCAGACTTTCAGGCAACCCAAAGGCAGTGGCCTTGCTCTTGACTCCTGCCTTATGTCCAGCAGTCAAGCCATCATGTGCTCCAGCCTTGGGCTCAGCAGCAGTTGCATCATAGCTGAGGTCCATGGGGGATGCATCCATGCGGAAGCTGCTGGTTGTGCCAGCTTCACCTGATGCTGCATGCCCTGTTTCTGCATGGCCGGCACCTGCTGACTGGTCATGTGAGGCAGCTGCCATACTGACGTCAGACTCACTCAATGTGGGTCCTGAATGGTCAGCAGCACTGTTTCGCTGATTGGTGTCCTCCATGAAGAAGACTCCTCCCTCAGCAGTAGTAGCTGGAAACAATGAGGTGCTGTTGTTGGCAGCATGCTCATCCAAGCCAGTGTGCTCGCCCTCCTCAGGCCCGTCGTTGTTGATGTCATGAGTGGCAGTGTCCTGCAGCTGGGTAGCTTGAATGAGGGGGCGGGTGGCCCAATCTGGGCTGTCACCATGGTTGGCAGACGCAAAGCTGTTCTCATTGCCTCCCTCTGACATGACAGTGTCTGCATCCTCAGCCTCTGACTTCATGATGTCGGCCAGCAGGTCACCTGCAGTAATCACAGACAATGCAGTTCATGCAAAGTGTACAGACTTGATCGCAGAATTTGCGCACTCATACATACACCATCGAGACAGATGCAAACAACCAGCATAGTGATAGCTGCGTCAGCTGCATACCAGACGTCAGCTCATACCAATCCATGCAGTACAGCAGTCAAGATGTACCAATACGACGTGCAAAGCAGCCATTGAAAGCAGAAATTCCACTGAGCAGGGTGCAGGATAGGCGTACCGGTGTCTTGCTGCGCTTCATGGCGGCGGCGGTAGAAAAGCACGTAGGCTGAGGACGAGCAGATGTTGTTCTTGTCCACAGCATGCACATGGCTATCATCAAAGCACCACCACTTGCCATCAGGCATTTTGCAGTAGGCATTGTAGTGGCCACCGCCCATACCTCCAAAGTGATTGCTCACAGCATACAGGTCGTATACTGGGGGTACATCCTGTGCATACAGTGTAATTTTGTGAGTCTGTGCCTCAAAGGCTTGGCGAGACATGTTGCAATGGCAGCATAATTGCTGTCTTTTGCAGCATACACACATCGTGTGCATCCGGTACAAGAATCCAGAGTATACATTTGCTGTGCATTGCAATGATGCCCATCTGGCACAAAAACCATTGTGAATAAACCATGGTGATACTCAAATAGTTCTCATGTTGCTGCTGGAGACCTGAGGCATCACAGCTTCCGTTTCAACAGTCACAAAGGGGTTGCAGTAGAGGTGGCTGAGCCAACAGTGTTGTCTGTGCATTCTGTCACTTCCTGCATACACAGCTAGCTCCTGCGCAGTATGTTGGCCCCACATGCATGCAGTCATGACTACAAGGTGACGCAAAGTTACCAGTCCCTACAAGTCTGATATAAGGAAGCACCACAGCTGATGCAGCCACGAGAGCCCTGCAACAGTGGTGACACAACAACAACAACAACAACAACAACAACAACAACAACAACAACAACAACAACAACAACAACAACAACAACAACAACAACAACAACAACAACAACAACAACAACAACAACAACAACAACAACAAGAAAGGCGTACCTGGTGGTGTGGCAAGTAGTCTGACAGGTCCCAGTTCTCCAGGGGGAAGTCCACCTGCACATCCAGCTTGTCACGGCGGGTACGTGTGAAGAAGAAACGCTTGAGGTGGACAACCAGGACCTCGGGCAAGGCCCACAGATCCAGTTTCTTGTTGGCTTGCACGTGGCGCTTGCACTTGCTGCAGAACCAGCTGTCCTCGGCCTCCAGCTCCTCTGCTGTCTGGAAGGCCTGCAACCCAACACCAACTGTCATCTGCATGCCCTCACTTGCTTCTCATGTGCAGCTTCTCTGCATGCATCCCATGTGCAGCTTCTCTGCATGCATCCCATGTGCAGCTTCTCTGCATGCCAAAACATCCTGTGAAACGACAGCACCATGCAAATTGGAAGACACCAGCCAGTCAATTCAGAGGCAGAGAACCATCCAATCAATGATTTTGGCTGTTTCACTGGTTGCTTCATAATGCTCCTGTGTTGTATGATTTTAGCCAACAGCTTGGCAGCTACTGTTGCTCAAGGCCAAGGAACAGATGGGGAACGAGTGCATGTCTGAGTGCACAAGTGCAAAAGCAGCGTGACCTGTAGGCATGCATCCAAGCCAACAGCCTGGCGGGCGCTGGTACTGGCCACCCCACTTGCGCGCCTCACAGACTCATCCTCCTGAACACCACACACAGTTCTGTTTTCTCCGGTAGCAAAAAGGGTAAGCTGTCAGCTCTGTTGTGTAGGCTTTGCAGTGGTACTGCTGCTTGAACGCATGCAGCAATGTGTTTGATGTGTTTGTCAAGCTATGCTGTAGGGAGATAGCATAGCAGCAACAAGATTTCCTAAGGCTATGCGATGCGCCATCAGCATACTAAAGAAAAGACTTGACCCTGCTTGGATGAGCAGTGGGTGCTCATTAGAAACACTGGAACACAGGAGTTGATCAACCAGGATGGGCCGCGCTACTCAAAGAGTCTGTGACCAAAACCAGAGCTCAAAGCAGCAGAGCATTACATCGGCTTCAGCTGGCGCCACAAGCAGTATGTTTGCATAGTACAGGTATGGGACAAGGACTGCAAGGTTTGTCAATGAGAAGTAGAGAGTGCAGGAAGACGCCCCACATCCCTGGCATTGATGGTAGGGTTGGCAGTCACCTCTGGCTGTGTGAACTTGGCAATATCATACACCCCGCCACCATCATGCTCCCACTGGGCAGTGAAGTACAGCACATCCTGCCCCTCAGGGCTGGGGCAGTTCTGCAGCCTGACATCACCCATCAGGTTGGCCACCTTCAGGGTGTAGGGAGGCAGCTTCTTGCCAGCTTCCTGACCATTTGGCTTTGCCTCTTCCTCCTCCCCTTGCTCACTGTCATGCTGTTCAGCCTGCAGAAAGCCATGTGGCAAAATTTTAGACCGCAGAGAGCGTTGACAAAAACTGCGAGTCAGCGGAGGGCATGAGTGGAAGAGACTGAGATGAGAATTAGCTGTGCATTCAGAGCCATACAAGTCATTGCTTTGCATCTGCTGTTTTCAGATCACAGCCCTGATAGTGTCGTCTTCAGCTTGCCCTCAGCACTCTGTGAGCTCCCCTGTCACTTTGCAAGTTACCATGTTGCAACATTGACAGCTAAGAGCTAAGCGTGAGCCATGCATGACCTCTGTCTATCTGAACAAGTTCTAAAAGTAATGCCATGCTAGGCATTTGCTTGCTGATGCTCGAGCAGTCACTGATGATTGCGCCCGTGCCTCTACATCAGGCTCACCTGCTGGTTGGCAAACATGTTGAAGGGCTGCACAGCAGGAATGACTGGGTTTGCCTTCAAGCCTGGGGGAAGAGGCAGGGTGCTAGGGGGGTGGGGCCTGCTGGGTTGCGATTGATCTGCTTGGCTGTCGTGATCACCATCCATTGCAAACATGGTTGGAGAGGGGGTTTGCCTGTCTGGTACATCTTCCCACTCTGTACATCACTCCTCAGCTGTCAGCTTGGCATGACACAAAGATGCCATTCACCAGAAGCGAGCCAAAGGTGGTACACAAAGACACCTTTTACCAAAAGAGAGCCAAAAAGGTAGATAGCCACAGATGTCACAGTATGTACACAAGCAGCAGGCAGCATGCAGGGCTCAAGTGTAGCTGTACATGGCTGGCTGCACTGAGGGAGAAGTGCTCATGTGCAGTCATTACAGCCAGTATGTCTGGTTTGCTCCTCATGGACAAGCTCCACTGGCAGAAATTGCATACGCATGCTCAGAGACCACAGATGGAAGACACAGCAAACAGCATATATGTACCAATACACAAGGATGGCGCTAACAATGTGCAGCCAGCAGCAGACAGCACCTGTGGCATCAGTGGCCCCATTCACTGCTCCATCTGCTCTGCCAACTAGGTGCCCATTGGTTGCAGGCTGCCCATTGGCTGCAGGCTCCCCATTGGCTGCAGAGTCCATCCAGGACATGCGCTTCAGGGGTGGCCCTTCCACCGTCTCCTCATTGGCTTCACTGTTGGCTGCGTCAGTGGCTTCAGCAGCAGTCGCTTCAGCAGCAGTTGTGCCATTGACTACTGGTTTGCTGACAGTGCTCAGCTGGTGACTGTGACCATTGGAGTTCCTGTCACTTGCACTGGCGTCCGGGGTGCTGTCAGCTGCATTGTTGATGCCCCATTCTGATGCAGCTCAGGCAGAAACCCATTTGCATCAGATGCTGTGCTGCTGTGCACTTCTTCTGTCTCCAGGTGTTCACTGCCATTTGGGAGCTTGCCGTGCGAGCCTTCGTCTCGGTTGGCAGCTGTCTCAGCTCGCAGGCTGTTGGGGTCTTGATGGTGCAAGCCAGGGGGAATGGGAGGGTTGGGAGGATTCCTTGAAGGTGCAGGTGCACCCCCATTGCTGGTGGGCGCTGCTGCTGCTGCTGCATCTGCCATGGTTGCGTCGCTGTCTGAGGGACTGGCGAGACGGCCATGTACCCTGCGCCCTTGCTCTGAGTCAGCACTGGCCTGTTCCTCTTCCTCCTCCTGGCGAGGCCGCTTGAATGGCCTGTAACAAAGCGTGCACGGTGATGCACGTCAAGCGTGCATATACAGCATTCCACATGATTGCAGTGCTGGACACTGAAAGCATGAGGGCGATGACAACAAAGCATTCTGGGAGTGCTGAATCTGTGTTCCCATTGCTGATACAAATGCTGGCAGGCAGTGGCTGATAGGCAGGGTGCTTGCTGCAGCCCCCATACTGTTGTTATACTGTCTCACGCTGCAGCCCTCATACTGTTGTTACATTGTCTCACGCTGCAAAGCCTGGCACAGTGGATGCAGGATGCTGAATGAAAGGCAAGTTGCTCTTGCTGACACTGCTGCTGCGACTACAACTGCGACTTAACACCATCAGCAAGCATTGCCATGCAGTCTAGTGAAGCCACACCTGAGTGCAGTCTCCAGCATGGCGTTGACACTGCTGCTGGCATCCAGGATATACTCGAAATAGGTCCAGCTGGGCGCGCTGTCAATCTCCACCTTGCGTGTGTGCTCTCCAAGCTGCTGCACCTGCTCCTCAGCCATGAACAGCACCATCGGAGGCGCAAACTTGTCAGAGAAGTCCTCTCCGCCCGGGAACTTGCTGAACCCTGTGCTGAGCCTGGAGCGCTTCTGCCGCTGCCTGTGGAGCCAGTGCAAGACACTGTCAACAGCATAAAAGACGCACAGAGGCACATGAATACATCTGATCATGCACAAGCACGTCATCACAGAACTGCACAGAGACACATGAATCTATCAGAGCATGCGAGAATATATTATCATGGAATGTGGCTGTGCGCCTGCACCCAAGCTGGAGGCAGGAGTGATAGTCATGATATAAGCTGCATATGGTTGGGAAAGTTAGTGCCTTGATTGAAAACTCCCTTGCTGAGTCACAAGCACATAGATGCATGCACTGCATCAAAAAAGCAACATACTGTAGACTGGTCCTTGCTGGAAACAAGGCTATTGCCACATGAACAGCCGTGCAGCACAGTGCACAGCTATTCACCAGAGCAGAACCTGTGATACACCAGCAACCGCTTGCCAGAATGCGGCCCTCGGTCTTCAGAGGCATAGTGGTAAGCCAGCAGCAAGGGCTTGGTGCTGGAGTAGAAGCCAGGGCCATTGGAGGTCTGTACACTGGAGAGTGGCTCTGAGGCCTTGATGTGCATGTTGAGGGTGTGCCTGGTGTCATACTCTGCCAACAGCAGTACCTTCTGGGGCTCAACACCTGGTGGGCAGACCACCTTGGCCACAGCTTCATACAGATCCTTGACCTTGCCTGCATGACAGGAAGTGCACCATGTCAAGATGCACATGGCTGCTGCTGCAACACAGTCATAACAGTTTACAGCTCGTGCAGGATCTATGACTGACGCTTATTGAGCTGACCAGTGCATCACAGCCCAGCTCTCTGCACAAAGACATTGAGTTTGTGGTCATCAATTTGAAGTGGTTTACTCGTTGTTGCAGCTGTTGCATATGCATGCACTTGAGCTGATGTCGCAAAGCTTGAGCAGTATACAGGGAAAAGCGTGATGCCTGAAAAACCCACCTGTGATTGGGGCGGCCACAGTGTAGCGGGTGGGGGCTTTAGAGCCATTCACGTGCACCACTGTCACCTCAAAGCTGCGAGTCCTCCTGTCGGGCAGGGGGAGGGACAGGTACATGAAGGGGTCAAACTTGATGGAGTGGTACTGACAGTCCTCCATGGGGCAGATGAGAGTGGACTTGTACAAGCCCTGCATTTGCAGCGCTGTCAGCTAATTCGGACATCAGCTGCCCGTCCAACAGCTGATGACGGCATGCGGAATCAATATATAAACTTGCTCCCAACGTGACAGTTGTGCTCTTCCTTCGAATTTTAAAGCTTCAGGGGCATGCCATGAAGTTTACAGGCACCATGGTACAAATGCGTGAGTCCCAGTCTGTGGAAGGGAGAGTCATAATCAGGGATTGTGATAAGCAGGAGCCAGACACAAAAGTATCAGCGTGCCTGAAAGTGATCCACAATGGTTGAGTCGTTGCGCTTTCTATAGTTCTGCCAAGCTTCCTGAGCAACCTCTTCGTCTGGCCGCCCATCAGCATCCTTCTCCTGCACCAGCAAACACAATGGGAACACATCAGCAAGCAATGGGGACACATCGGCAAGCTATGGGGACACATCACCAAGCAATGGGGACACATCAGCAGGCAAAGGGAACACGTCAGCACGCAATGGGGACACATCAGCAAGCAATGGGCACACATCAGCAAGCAACGACGGCGCAGCAGCATAGCAAGCACATGCCACATCTGTGTGCCCCTTCTGTTGCATCAAGTCAGCATGACACATGGCTTGTCCAAGCCCCTGTGTTTGTGCCAGAGTGCTGCTGATGCATGTCATGAAACATAGCGCATTGGCAGCAGCAGTGCATGCAGTGAGCTAGTGGGAACGAGCGAGACAGCATGCAGACGGACCCACCTCTATGTAGGGCTTGCGCTTGATCCTGTTAAGGTCTTCATGCAAGCCATCCAGCAGAAAAGCCAGCAGCTCCTGACTGTCTTGCTGGCCATAGCCCTGGAACTGAGGGGCAAACTTGCCAAGCTGGTACTTGAAACTGGAGGGAGACACAGATGCTGTGTCACCCTGCATGCACCACTGCCCATGAAACCCCAGCACCACAGCTCATACCAGATTGAGTGCATGCATCACTCCAGTCGACGGCATCATGGTTCTTGCATAACAGTCAGGTCAGTGATCATCTGTAAGCAGCACGTCAGCGAGACAGCCACGGCAGACAATTATCAGGATCCCTGCTGCTATCCTTGATGTTGTACACTAGTATGCAATGCAACGATACCAGTGACACAAACGCTTCTGGCAAGCTTGTGGGTGTTGCCACATCGGTACCACATTGGTACAATGGGTGCAGTGGGCACGCTGACCTTCCAAAGCTTGTCCATTAGACTCCCAAAGGCCTCAGCCAGTTCACCATTCATGCCCAGGGGGTTGTCCTTGTTGACGTCTGACTCATACTTTCTCCTGAGGAACTTGCGCATGAGGGGCACGGTGTGCGCCAGGCTCTGGATACTAGAGTTCATGAAGCAGGTGTTGCCCAGGTTGCTCAGTCCGGCTAGACCATGACCCCTGCCATGTGCCTGCATACAACCAGTTATATAAACCTCCCTTCTTACTACTTTCCGCTGCTTTAGTTAGCACGGATCCCATGTTTGAGTGGTCATTACCTGCAAACTTGCCTCCACTACAAGCCAATCTATCCCGCTATATAAGTCAGGCTGTGGCATTGCTTCAAGATTTGTAGCAGAGGTCAATTGTATTGCAATCACACCTCATGCACAAAGTGTTGTGTTGTGTTTGCTCGCCTACTGTGAGTCAGCAAATGACAGACAAAAACACCACTTTCTGCACAAGAGCTGCATCCGACATTCATGGTTTGCTGCAAGGCAATGCTAGTTCATCGTAGGCCCATGAAAGCATACATGATTCCAAATGGGGTGAAGCTGTGTATACTCCATCTTGGTAGCAAGCACAATCTATACACTATTCATGAGAACTCTGGGTGCATGCGGATCAGCATAAAGCTTAAGGTGAAGAGGCTCACATCAATGAAAGTGTCTGTAGGTGGTGACAGCCTGCCTGAACGTAGCATCAGCGGACTGCTGACATACGGTACAGGCGAGTCTTTCTTGTTCTTCATGGCAAAGTTTCCATGGGCATCCTGCAAGGGCAGCAGGTCTTACTTGCAACTTTCAGAAGAAAAAGGCTTTTTTTGTTGCACTTGACCAATTGCGTGAAACACATGCAGCCCAAGCTTGCAACAGTCATAGTTTTCTTTGTTTTTGGCATCCTCTGGACACGATGATTTATTGTGTGCAGTCTTAACGCCAAGCACTATGTGCAAGCTGTGGGTCAGCAAGTGCTGATTGTGTGAATGCAGCTGTGTCATGACTGTACCTTTTCCTCTAGCAGGACATACTGTTTATCGTTCAAGGCATTGCCCAAGCCTGTGACGCCTTCATCCAGCTGGTCTTCCATGTTGGCATACAGAGCCTTGCCATAGTAATCCCACATGCATACATCTGCCTCTTTCAGATCCATCAGCTGACATGCTTTTGTCTTGAGCTCAGACTTCTTTGCCTGCATGACATTTGAATCATAACCATTATACAATGACACATCATCAGCGTGGCTTGCTGATCCCTTGATGCTTTTCTGAGTTTGGGGCAATGACATGATGTGCAAGCTTGACAAGTTTGTATAGTCATCCAGACTTGCTCAGCAACCTTCTGTGCTTTGTGGAGGATGCTGTCGTGAGCAGTGCACTGATGGCAGGTTTGCACAGAGACAAGCATGTATGCAATTCTGAGGATGGCAGGCATGTTTGAAGATTGTCACACCTCTCTTGTGATGAACAGATTGGCCTCCTTGTTGTCTGATGATCGCATGATTATGAGCTGAAGAGCATAAATCTCGACATAAGGCTGCGCCCCTCCTACCCACTGTCTGACAAAGGCGGGCTCACCACCATACCACTGGTGCAGCAGCTTCCAAGTACTTTCGAAGACCAATTTGTAGTCTGTGCCTTCAAGAAGATCTGACTTCAGCTGTTTCTCGGAAGAGAAGGGGTCAGAAGGAGAAGCAAAAGCCACCAAGCTACTG
>JAABUK010005945.1_pt1 | contig 18558 bp, 4 predicted proteins | sample 5559141 | NCBI WGS metagenome assembly JAABUK01 (sample SAMN10711869, study PRJNA513367) | rock metagenome | isolation source: Antarctica rocks | place: Antarctica: Victoria Land, Pudding Butte nord | collected 2016-01-03 | reverse complement strand
GTCAGCAAACATGCTGAATTCGAAGCTCATATCTGCAATAGATAGGCTTGCCACTCTATTCACTGTTTTACGGGTCTCCGCGGCTAAATCCTTCGATTTTAACAGGACTAGACATCGCTATTACTTTTCTTTTGTAATTTGTGTGCTTTTGATATTCACAAACAGCCTATTTAAGTTAATTAGAATCTTTTTTTATCTCTTTATATTAATCTCCTCTATCTTTAAGATCTAAATATTAATTTGCTGTATATTATAAGCTTTTTCAGAGTGTAGCTCGTTAAATATCTTCGCTATCTTATTAAATAGAATTTGTATATTTTAAGATGAGTTTATAATATTGTCATGATCTCAGTTAACGAGTCACTTATTGATTAGTGCATTCACATCTTCAGCTTTATGATATCTTCTCTTCATTCGAAGATTTTCTCTTAACTATTATTATAATTAATAGTTAGCTATATTTACTTCACTTTTCTCTCCTCTTTAACTATTATATTAAATAGATATAAAGGGAAGAGAAGAGATCTCTAAAGAGATTCTTTAGAGATTAGTTTCTATTAAATAGAACTAATTAATATTCTTATTAGCGCTAAGCCAGTATTTTAACATTATTATTCTATTCTTACTATTTATCTATCATATAACTTATCTTAATATTCTAATCTCTCTAATCTTATAATTATCTGTAAGAGTGATAGTTAAATCTGTAAGAGTAATAATGCCCTCTCTTAATTAATTAAAAAGTTTGATAACTTAATTCTTCTTTTTAGAAATATCTGCTAAAACTATACTTATAACTTTTTAACAGTCTGATTTAATAGAGTTAAAGACTAAATTAGCTTAAGAATAATTTCTTATTTAAACATTTCAAGAATTGTAATAAGTTAGATAAAGTGTATAAGTCTTACTTTATAATGAAGATATTAAAAGATTTATATTCTCAATAACTTATTTCTTATTTATATCTTAGTATTATAACATTAAGTCATTAATAAAAAGAAGATATATAGAAGATAATAAATATTTATAATATAACTTAAAGATTAGAGATTCTAAGAAATATAAGAGTAGATCTTTAAAGAAATTTAAAACATTTCTTTAAGTTTACAGAAATATTACTTAGATAGAATTATATTATTTTAATAATAAAGCGTAGAAGATATATTAAGTTATTATCTTTCTTAAAAGAGATTTAATAAAAATGTGAAAGTATTATAAGAAGAATATTTATAATAAGAATAATAATATCTTTATCTAAAAGGAATTTAAAGATTTTCTTCAGAACTTATAATCTAATTCAATAAATTATCAACTTATTATTATTTAATAATATAAAGAAGTATATTAATAAGAATATCAGTTCGCTTAATAATTTACTTTTTATCTTAAAGAACTCGAAACTATTCTTTCTTCTTATAATAAAGAATAAAAAGCTTAATATCTTTTTATAAAGCTGAAGCTGTTATTAAGAAAGAATATTTTATTGAAAGAAGATATATCTTTATTATATTAAGAATTGCTAATATTAATATAATATTTTAAGAGAATAATGAAGATTAATAGCCGTGATTAATATCGTGAGAAAGATTTAATTAAGTCTATTTCATCTAAGATTATTAATAGAGATTAGTTAAAATTGAAAAGTAACTAATGTTTTAGTTAAAATATTAAAGATAAGTCTATTACTTGCCATTTTAATTTTAATAATATTTCTCTTAATTCTTTAAATAAGTTTAAGATTGAATATTATAAGTATTATAAGTTTGAACATTATATTAATAACTGCACTACTAATATTGTGTTATTAAAAAAAAAGAGAATCTGTTTTTAATAACTTTATTAAAATCGATTATTTTAAATAAGAAGTGATATATTATTAACGTGAATATAAATATTAAAGATAGCTCTTATACTGCGAAATATCTTTTTAATATTATTATAAATTTAAATTTAATCTCGTAATTTATAATAAAGAAAATAAGTCTCTTAAACTCATTTATAAAATTAATTATTATATTATAATAAAGAAATAGTCTTATCTTTCATTTCTTAAAAGCTTATTTACTTTCTATTAAAATAAAAGATTTTAATAGAATTATTAAAGTCTATAAAGTTGAGTTTTATATAATAGAATTATTTAATTTAAGTATTAATATAATTCTTAGTCTTTCTTAATTAAAAATCGAGGATTCAGATTTCTTCTTTAAGACTTATTAATGAAGATTTCTATTAAAGATTAATAATATTAAATTGATTTAAGAATCTCTCTTATTAAAAAGACTTATTTAGAAGAATAAGTAGATTTTTCTTTATTATATATTAGAGATGCTTAATAATTGTTATATCAGATTCACATTAGCGTTAACTATAATAATTATTATAGATTAGCAGAATCTTTCGAAGAAATTTTAAGAATACTCTAATATTTTCTTAAATAAGAGTATTAATAATCTTTTGAAATATAATCAATTAAAGCATAATATTAAGTTAATATTTAATGAGTAGTTATTATTTAGCCCGTTATATATCTTGTTAAAAAGAGAATTGAAAATACTGCGGGAATATTTTAATATTATTTTAAAGAAGAGATGAATTTGTTTAAGCTTTAATCTCGCTGAAATATCTATTTTATTTATCTCTAAAAAGAATAAAGAGATGAGATTATATATTAATTATTAAGAGTTAAATAAAATAATGATTAAAAATCATTATTCTCTATTTTTAATCAGTGAAACTTTAAATTATATAATTAAAGTCACAATCTTCATTAAACTTAATTTATAAGATGCATATTATTAATTTCGCATTTAAAAAAGAGATGAATAAAAGATAATATTTTAAACGCGCTATAATTATTTCGAATATAAAATAATATTCTTTAAATTAATTAACACTTCTGCGATCTTTTAATTATATATTAATATAATATTATGAGATCTTCTTAATATCTCGTGTGTAATATATCTTAATAATATTCTAATCTTCTTAAAGAGTAAGAAAGAATATATTATTTATATTAAAAAGATATTTAAAAGACTTCGTTATTTCAGTTTATACATTAAACTATTGAAGTGTGAATTTATGATAACTTAAGTGTTATAACTACAGATCAGCAGCTGACAGACTTGACCTTAACTGCTAAAGACTCGACAGTAAGTTAAGACAGTAGATCCCGCTTATAAACACCTTCTAGAACTACGATAGATCTGATCTAAAAATTTATATCTAATTAAAATAATTAAAGATGAATATTAAGAGAAGTGCTTAAGAGTGCTTAAAAGGAGCACTTAAAAGTAAGTACTAAGAGTGCTTAAGAAGAGCATCTAGAAGCACTATATATAGCTTATTAATAATAACTATATAAATAATCATCTATTCTATAGTTTTATAGTCTTATTCTTCTTTTATAATCAACTTATATTATTAATTACATTCTGCCTTTAACTCTTTTATATAAGAATAGTAATTCCTATTCACAACCCTCTAATACTTAAATCTTACTATAGCTTATCTTAATAGTTTCTAACACTTTAACTATTTATTACTGAATACTAGTCACTCTATTATAATAGATCTCACTAAAGTAAATATATTATATTCTGAACGAGAATAATTCTAAGAAGGAATTACTAATATAAATTATATCTTCTTAAAAATTAATACTTCCGATACATTTTATAAAGATAGAAAGAAACTTCAGATCTTCTTAATCTAAGTTAATATATATATTTAGTTTAACACTCAGAAGCTAGAAATGACTGAAGTTAAGATGATATTTATAATTATATATCTTCGAAATAAAGTCTTTAATTAGTTTAAATCACATCTAATAGATTATTTAAAGAAGATAATTAAAGAAAAGAAAGTAGAAATAAAGAGAATCTTTATTAGTTACTCCTACTTTAAGAAGTGTATTAGACGGGTGTATAAAGAAGTAGATAAAGAATAAATTGCTAAATAAGAAGTTTAGAAACTTTAATAAATAGACTCAGTAATAGAGTACGCGTTTAAGTTTTAATAGATTATATTAAGAATTAAATAAGATAATGCAGTACTTATAATAAAGTATTATCTAGAACTAAAGAATTTAGTTAAAGATAAACTAACTTAAATTAAGAGACTAAATAAACTAAAAAGTCTGATCGACATATCTATTAAAATAGATAATTATCTATATAAAAGATAAATAAAAAAAGAATAAGAATATTCTTAAACCTTTATTTCTAATAAATATTAGAAAGATGAATATTAAGTAAAATAAATCTACTACCCCCGTAAAATAAATCTGAACGTCACTAGTCAGAGAAAGTTCGGAAAAAAATCTAATTAAGAAAAACTCTCTTTAGCTTAATAAGAGAAGAGAATGAAGAAGAATTTATATCTTTATTATAAGAAATTTAAATATTAAGTTAATAATTACTTAAATAAGCAATAATTATATATAATCTCTAAAGAACTGACGGAAATAATAACAGAAAAACTAGATAATATATGAGATATCAGCTGCGTTAATATTATAATACTGATGTTAGAAATGATTATTAAACTATCTAAATAAATTTATAATTAGAAATTTATAAAACTATTTTACGCCTGCTTATTCTAAACTATCTGTTATAATAATTAATGCGCTATCTATAGATTAAATAAGAACAGCTCAAAATAGTATTCTAGAAAATTTAGATAGAAGAAAGTATAATAGTTATTAAGTATTATCTTTAAAATATTTTAGAAATAAGTATTAAGTAATCTTAAGTATAATAAGAATTACATGAAAATAATTACTAAGTTCTAAGAAATAGCGCCGTATATAAATATAGACTGTGAGTTAGAATCCCAACATTAACATAAAGTATATGCGCCCGAGAAAATATCGCAAAGAATTAAGTTAAAACTATAATTAAGAATATATTATATAGAGAGCTGTTTAGATTAGAATTAAGAATAAATTTATTATCATCAGAATAGTAATCTTTAAGAAGTAATTAACTTATATAAGATTAACATCTCCGCTTATCTTAAAAAAATATAAAGCGCAAGCATAATATAAATTTAAGAATTTAAGAAATTAAAAGTAATAAGAGTGATTTATAATAAAGAGTATTACACTTCTTATAAATTATATACACACTTTTTATGCGATAAATTAGAATATTATTTTGCAAAGAAAGAACATACTTATTTCAGAAACTTTAAATTAAAGGAGTTAAAAAATGAGAAGATTCTTTAAATTTAAGATATAATAAAGAACTTACTTCTAAGTCTTAGAAAATAGTAGTAATTAACACTAATTATGCGCAATATCTAATTATATAGACTTAAGTAGAATAATATTAGACTAAAATTATAATTAATTCCGAAGTTACTAAAAACTATATCTCTCTAATATATATGATCTAATCCCGCCTATTTACGCAAGAAAAAAATAAACTCTATCAGTTAATATTAATAGATGAGAGTTCTATTAAATAAAACTAAGAATAGATAAAAGTAGAGACTTATTCATTAAAGCTTAATATTTAGTAACACACGAAATAGATAATATTAAATATTATGAAAATTAAATATTATATTATCCTAAATATTTTATAATTAAAAGCCTATAATTCAGTAGTTAATTAGAAATAATAAACTATCAGCTTTTCTAATTACGTTTATAAGCTAATTATGATTATAATACTGTTTATAAAAGCAGTATAGATAAAACCTAATAATAGATATCTAATAGAAATAATAGAGAGTTTCCTTAAGTACTCATCTAAATATAATGAATTTAAATATTTATTTATTAAGAATAAAAGTATATTCACGCTATCTAAGTATTAACTTTAGAATTATAAGATTTCTTTAGAATTTAGTAAGAAATCTATTTATAAATCTATTTATTCTCTTTCTAAGAAAGAACTTAAGATTCTATAGAAATATCTTAATAAGAATTAGAAGAAAGGATTTATTTAATCTTTAACTTTATTTATAGAATACTCAGTTCTATTCATTCTAAAACTTAATAATAAGATGCGTCTATATATTAATTATTAATAACTAAATAATATTATAATAAAAAATCAGTACACATTATTATTAATCTCAGAGCTATATAATCATATTTATAAGATAAAGTGATTTATTACGCTTAATCTATAAGGAGCGTATAATCTGATAAGAATAAAGAAGAGAGAGAAATGGAAAATAATATTTTAAACTTATTATAATTATTATAAGTATCTAATTATATTCTTTAAGTTAATAAACGCCCCTATCTTCTTTTAATCTCTAATAAATAATATTCTGAGAGAATATCTAGATCAGTTCTATATCATCTACTTAGATAACATTCTTATATACTTAGAAACTAAGAAATAATATATTAAACATGTTTAGAAGATACTTTATATTCTTTAGACAAAAAATCTATTAGTAAAGATTAAGAAGTGTGAGTTTTATAAGTAAAGTATTAAGTTTCTTAGATTTATCTTAATAGTTATGAGGATTTAAATAGATAAATCTAAGATAATAATTATACTTAAATGATTATAATCTATATTAGTAAAGGAATTATAGTTATTTTTTAAATTCGCTAACTTCTATTAAAGATTTATTACAGATTACTTAAAAGTGACCGTCTCATTAATATAAATAACTTAAAAGAAAGTATCTTTCATCTAGAAAATAGAAGTAAAGTCTTTATTTTAGAAGCTAAAATAGAAATTTATAACAGTCTCTATTCTCATAATATTTAATTCTAAGAGATAAATTATGCTTAAAATAAATATATCAGACTATATTATTAATATATATATAAGTTAACCCGATAATAAAGAATAATTAAGGCTTATCATCTTCTATTTTAGAAAGATAATTTTAGTGAAACTTAATTATAAGATTTATAATAAGAAACTTTTAGTTATAATTATCGCGTTTAGTAAGTAATAAGTATACTTAAAGAGATTTAAATATTTTGTGAAAGTATACACGAACTATAAAAATCTATTATACTTCACTATTATTAAGATGTTAAATAGACGCTAGATATAATAATCTAAGCTATTATTAATTTATAACTTTAAAATTTCCTATTAAAAAGAGAATAATAATATTAAAGCTAACGCTTTAAGTTATTAAGTAGATTATATTTAAGATATTAAATCTACTTTATAATCAGTTTTACGCGAGAATAAGAACAGATCTATAATATATAATCACGCTATAATTACTTTAACATTTCAGATCTTTAATTAAGATTAGAAAAGCCGAATTATTAGATTATATTTAAATGATTATTTATTCCGCGAGATTCAAAAAAATCTTAAAAAATATCTAGTCTTTTAAAAATAAGATAGTGAGCTAATCTTATATAAAGGACTGATATATATTATAAATTAAGTAAAGAAAATAATTATCTGATAATATTATAAGGAAACACCTTATAAATATTAAGAAATAGAGAAAATTCTAGAACATATTTTCAGATCCTACTATTTTCCTGAAATAAATAAAGTGGTTCGATAGTAAATTACTAATTATAATATCTATTAGAAAATTAAACACTTTCAATATAAACTATATAAAAAGATGTAATCTCTAAAATAATCTAAAAAAATATAAAAATTTATTGCGTTAGACTTTATTATTAAGCTACTATTATCTAAGAACTTAATAACTAATATTAGCTATAATAATATTCTAATTATTACTGATAGATTAATAAAGTATATCTACTTTATTAATTATATAGAAGTATTAAACGCCGAAGACTTAATCTATATATTTTTATAAATAGTATTTGTAAATCATAATATATTAGTAAAGATCATCTTTAATTAGAATAAATTATTTACTTCTAAATTTTAAAAGTTATTAATAAATTAACTTAAAATTAAATATAAGCTATTTATAGCTTATCACCCGTAAATAAATAAATAAACTTAAAAAATTAATTAAATATTAAAATAGTATCTACAGTACTATATAAACTATTACTAGAATAACTAAATAGTACTTCTATCACTAATATAATTCACATATAATAATGCCTCAGCAGTAACTGAAGTGTCACCTTTCTATATTAATTATAGATAGAAATTAATTCTGTATAGATAATTAAGAGAAATAAAATAATTTATATAAAAGTCAGTTATTAATGTATAACTATTAACTAATCTATATTAAGAATTAATAAAAGATCTTAAATTTATTAGCTAAAGATCTGATATATATTATAACTCTAAAAGAATTAATAGACTAAATCTTAAAGAGGAGAACTTAATATATCTACTTCACTAAAATATTAAAATTAAAAGATTTAGTATAAAATTAAATTACACAAAACTTAATTTCTATTTAATTTAGAAAGTCTTAGATAAATCAATTTATAAATTTAAACTTCTAAATATTATAAGAATTCACTTTATATTTAATATTTCCCTTCTAGAATTTATATTAAAGAACGCTAAATAGACTTTAGTTTATCTAGATAATTAGAACTAGAAATATAAGATGAAAAAAGTGCTTAATAATTAAGAGATTAAAGATAAAATCTATTATCTAGTAAAATAATTAGGTTACAGCACGTTAGAAAATATATAGAAATTAGAAATAAATCTCAGTCCCGCGATTCTTAAGAATTATTATCATCGGAATTCTTAGCATGAGAAGAATTAAAGAAAGTAGTTAGTTACTCTTTATTAAAAGTGATGTTTAATCCCGCACTAATTAATAATTCTTTCTCTTTTAAATACTTCTCTTCCTGATTAAGCTTTTTTAAAGACTTAATCTTCTAAATAATTATCTTACTTTAAGTCATTTAAAGAGACTTAATATAAAAGTTCAGACTTACTATCTCCGCAGTATTTTATTAAAGATGAAGAAGAGTTATCTTTCGCGCAGTCTTTAAACACAGCTCTTTCTATTATAATCTCTAAAAGTTAATCTTTAAGAAGTTATTATTATAATAAATATTATAATAAATATACTTTAAATACTTTAAAATATCTCTAGAAAATATATAAAGATAATTCCGCTTAATATAAATAAAATACGCAATTATAATCAGTACTTTTAATAAAGTTATCTTTTCTATTTAAACTTAACGCTATCTATAAGAAAAAGATTTATTAATATAATACTGAGATATAATAAAGAAAGAAAGAAGTAAAAAATAATAAAATTACGGAGATAAATTTAAATAGCTTAAGAGATTAAGTTAACCCGGAAGAATATAGTATTATAATTATAGATTAGTAACTAATAGACTTAGCTCTGATTATCGAAGACTCAGTAATAAGCTAAGATAGTAGATCCCGCTTATAAACATCTTCTAAAACTATAATAGATCTAATTTAGAAAGTTATATTTAATTAAAATAATTAGAGATAAATGTTAAGAGAAGTGCTTAAGAGTGCTTGAGAGAAGTACTTAAAAGTAAGTACTTAAGAGTACTTAAGAAGAGCACTTAGAAGCACTGTACACAGCTTATTAATAATAACTATATAAATAATTATCTATTTCATAATTTCATAATCTTATTCTTCTTTTGTAGTTAACTTATATTATTAATTGCATCCTATCTTTAACTCTTCTATATGAGAATAGTGATTTCTATTCACAACCCTCTAATACTTAGATCTTATTATAGCTTATCTTGACAGTTTCTAATATTAAGTGAATTTCTTAAGATTCATTATAAATACTAATGATATAATAATAGAATTAAGCTATATAATAATCATTCTTAAATAGTTTACATTTATATCTATTAAAGAGCTTTAAGTTTTTCTAGAATTTATAAATTTTTATTATAGATTTATATAGAATTACTCTTAAATTATCTCTCTTCTCATTAATTTATTAAAGAGTATTAAGAATAATAAATAAACTAATCTTTTTATATTTAATGCGAAATTGAAGAAAGCTTTTAAAGAACTTAAATGAGTTTTTAATAAAGCATCGATATTGCGTTATTTTAACTTTTAAAAGTTAACATGTGTGAAAATCAATACTTTTAATTATATAGTAGAAGAGATCTTATTATAATCATTTAAGAATACTGAGAATAAGTTATTATAATATCTGATAATCTATTTTTCTCGTAAGCTTATATGTTAGAAAGCGTCAAGACTCAGTCTTGACACGCAGATATAAGCTGACTGCAGAAGTAAATCTTTACAGATTAACGATCTGTTCTTATAACACAAGAGAGCCGCTATTATATATTTATTATACACGCTCTTAGCATATCTTTCGCATATTACTCGCATGCTTATAAACTTCTATATCTCGGATTTCTATATATACATAAAGAACATCTACTGTCCGTCTAATCTCGGACAGCTCTCTTAATATTCAGATCGCTCTATTTAATAGATTATTTAATAGAGATTCTTTAATATAATGATAAAGACGCGAAGCGGAACTGATATAATTAGTGAAGACGAAGAAAGATTAATTAATAATATAAATATTAATTTAGTAGTAGATAAGCAGTCTACGTCTTCTATTAATGATAATGATAAATAGAAGATTATTAGATAATATTATAAGCACTTACGCGAGCAGATTTAAGAGAAGAGAATACTCGAAGATATTATTATAATGAAATTCGAACTTATAAATAAAATATTTGTGAATCTCATAAAAATCGCAGAATTATTTATTTATTATAAATGAGTCACTTTCTCTATTCACTCTTATACTTCTTTATCATATCTAATTCACATTACTAAATCTTTATATTATTTTATAAAGAATCTTAAAGATATAGTTGATTATAAGAATAATTGAAAGATTTATATATATATGCTATTACTTATAAATAAGATTAATCTTATTAATTAAGCGGCGATTTATTTATAAGATAAAATATATAAATTCTAAATTAATAATATAATTTCAATTATAATTTAAAATGAATATATAAAGTGATGTTAAAGCTTAATTATTAATTCTATTAATTATATATAATATATATTAATTCAACTTAAAATTATTAAGTAATAATCTTAGTAATTAGTTTAAGACATTATAGCTCTTATTAAGAGTCTTAAAAAAGATATTTTATTAATAATTGAGAAAGAGTATAAGATATGATAACTACTTACTTATCTTATATTAAAGATTCGCAGAGAAGTCTTAAAAAAGAATAGAATTATTATATCTTGTGAGTAGATTATAATCGCGGCGCAATAATAAGAAGAATTAACTTAAAAGTCACTCTTAAAGAATAAAGATAAGTCTCATACTAATTCAGTTAATACTGCATCAGATAAAAGCGCACGTGAAGTATATACTTTTCGCGGGTATTTTTAACGCGAATATGAACTCAGTTATAATATAGATTATTGTTCTAATTTAATTCCGGCCGAAATAGACTTAACATTTATTAAAGATATAAGAAGTGATAGCGTAATCTATTATAATTATAGAAAGTCTAATCATCTCTCTTAAGATTATAAAGCGCTGAGAAAGATTAATCTCTTATTAATATTAATAAAAAAATAGATTTCGACATTATAATTGCGTTTATAATATTAAGTATGAATCTTAAGAACGCAAAGCTAACGCAATATATAATTATTAATATCGCATTATGAGATAAGTATAATATTCGTAAATTATTTACACTCTTAAATATAGATACTTAAGAATGCTTTCTATTATAGAAAGTAATTATTAAAGAAGATATTTAGGCGGATTCTATATTTATAAGCGCAATAATCTCGAATGATTAATTCATTATAATATATAACTGATATACGATTAAAGCAAACATAATAGACTTAACAGAAATATTATGATCTCATTAAATAAACTTTATAATTATAGATATTCAAAAATATAATATTATATTAAATTAACTCTAAATCTTTAATATAGATTTAGATTATTACTTTAAATAACGCGAATAATTTTATCGCGAAAATAAGAAGAGTTATAAGATAAATATTATAAAGATATTAAAGTTTAAAAGAGCTAATGTTTCGATTTATATAATATATATCACATCTGCGAGAATTATATTAGAGATATGCGAAGATTCAGAGAGTATTATGCGAGACATATACGAAGATTCTGCGAATTTAGTATAGCGTTATTTTATAGATCTTTACTTCACAGAAATGATTATTATATAATTATCGAAAGAGCTTAAAGATTATATTAATATATTCTCAGAAGAGAATACTGCGAAATTGTCTAATAATACGTGTGTAAAATACGCTATTCTTATTAAGAAAGATAAGAAGATGTTATATGAACTCATTTACTTCTTATCTACAAATAAGCTATAAGTATTACGCAAGTATCTTAAAAGTAATATAATAAAAGACTGAATAAGAAATTCGAAGTTATTTATAAAAGCTTTAATTCTATTCGTTTTTAAGAAGAATAATAGTCTGCGCTTATGCGTAAATTACAGAGATCTAAATTAAGCAATTATTTGAAATAGACATTTATTATCACTGATTTCTAAAACATTTAATTAATTAAGTGGCGCGAAGAGATTCACATTAATAGATCTGCGTGATACTTATCATCAAATACATATTAAGTAAGAAGATGAGTGAAAGACTATATTTCACACGTAATATAATCATTTTAAGTATATAATTATATCTTTTAAACTAATTAATATATCAGTAATATTTCAAGTTTATATCAATTAAGTATTAAAGAGTCTACTAAATATTATTTATATAATCTATCTTAATAATATTATAATTTATAATTACAATAAATAGAAGTATAATAATCACGTGCGCTGAGTACTAAAGAGATTACGTAAGTTTGACTTATTTATTAAGCTATTAAAATATATCTTTTTTATTATAAAAATAAACTTTCTTAACTATCGCATAAATATAACAGACGTTTTAATGAATACACGCAGAATAATTATAATCATTAATTAATCAGTTTCGAAGTCATTTTATAATATACAGATCTTTCTGAGCTTTATCAACTTTTATAAAAGATTCATTTATAAATACTTTATAATAATTATTGCAATTATAAATCTATTACTAAAAACAATAAAAGAAAAGAAGACTGAATTGTTTCTTTGAATAGAGAAGATAGATACTGCGTTTCGCATATTAAAAGAGTGCTTTTAAATTACTTCTCTACTACAGTATTTTAATCTAAAAAAGTCAATTTAGATTAAAATAAATATATCGAAAAGAGATCTAATAGAGATTCTCTCTTAATTCAGTAATAATAGCATAAAGATAGTATGTTATATCTAAACATTAATAACGTTCTATTCAAAAAAGCTGATATTAATTAAGAAAAACTATATTATAAAGGATTAAGAGATACTGATAATTATTATCTTATTTAAGAAGTGATATTACTATTTAGAATCATCTATTTTTAGCGTGCGAGTTTTATGCGATCACTTTAACTTACAGTTATTTATAATAACGAAGATATTAAATAATCGTTAAGCTTAATAAATCAAGATACTTATTACTTATAATTTTGAGATCTATTATCGCAAAAATAAGGAGAATCTTGCTGATTTACTATTGCGTAAATCGGATTATGTAGTAAATAATAAGAGAAAGAAAGAGAATTCTCTTAAAATACTTATTCTAGAAAAAGTTAGATTTAAGATCTCAATCACTAATTTAAGTTAAGAAGAAGAATCTCTAAATTTAGAATTACTTATAAAAATTATAATAGAGATTATTATATACTTTAAGAAGAGTTAATAAAGTGCTCTATTTAAATCTACTGCAGATAATTAATATAACGCACGCGAGATATATACTAATCATATATAAAGAATCAGAGATTCTTTAAGAGAAAAAGAAAATTTCTTAGAAATAAAGATTATAAGTTCAGTCTCTATTATATTATTCTATAAAAAGATTTCGAACGCTCTTACTAATTATCTTCTAATACTGCAGTAAAGAGACATCTTCTACACGAAAAGAAGCTGAAAGAGATCTTCGAATAATCTTATTAAGAAGAGTCAATTTAAGAATAAATAATCCGAAGATCATATTAATCTCGTATAATATAACAGCGCGATCTATATTTCTGATAATCATGCAATTAGAATGAAGATTCTGCGTACAAATTATAATAATTTATAATAAGAGAGTTATTTTAATCGAAAGAGAATCTAAAAGATCATACTGCGAAGCTATTAATAATCTAAAATATCATAAATTATTAAAGATTACGTTTTAACGTGTAATATTTATTAAAGAATGAAGATATTATGACATAAGCTTTATAATATACTTGCGCCATTACTACAGTCTGAGAAAATCTAACAAAATATTGCGATAAACTTTATTGTAAACTTATTATCTATTATTCGCAGAAGTAAAATATATAATGTTATTCTTATAATAATAAATCAATATTTAAAAATAATATATTATATAACGTGCACAGAAGAAATTAATGCTTCTAAGCTTAAAGAAAGACTTATTAAGAAGATATTCTTGAAATTCAGATTCTTTAGATTTATTATTAGTAATAAAGAATTAATGTTCACATTAAAATATTAAGGAACTCTCTATTATTACTTATTTATAAAGAGATATTTCTTCACAGCATTTCATTTATAAATAGATAATTAAATCGAGCATGAAAATCAGATATTAGAATGCTATCTTCGATGCTATATTAATTATCGTCAGAATAATTAAATAGATCTGCTATTAAGTACTGAATTCGCGTATAATAGAAGTGTATATTTAGTTACAGAAAAAACGCTATTTAAGATAATGCTGCGTTTTCTATCTGCTTTTTGTATAGAACTCGCAGGCGAGATATCTGCGCAAGAAGAGAAGAGCTAATTAATAAGAAAGAGAGCGAAGTAGATTGAAGAGATTATTAAAGAGAATAAAGATCTCTAAACTAAATTATAAGAAGTGATAAAGAAGTTCTATAATTTAAAACATAAGAATAAGACTTATAAGATTAGAAATAAAGTTCTATTATTATTAAAGAATATTTATATAAGAAAAGTAAGTAAGAAGCTTATTAACAAGTTTCTTAAGCTATTTAAAATCAAAAAGCTAATAAATAAGAATGCTTATTAACTAATTCTTTCTAAAAGCTATAAGAGAATTCATTATATATTTCACGTCTCTTTATTAGAGTTATATTATGGGCGAAAGAATATTAAGATATCTAAATCTATAAAGATATAGGGCGAGAATAAGTAAGAAGTTAAAGAGATTCTTAAAGCATATATTTCACATGAAAAACACATGTTTTTAATATAATAATAAGAGTTTATAAGAGATTACAATATTTAGAAACTCGAGAAGAACTTATCAAATACTTAAGAAAAGATTTTGACTTTTTAATAAGAGTAAAGTTATAGAAAGAATATAGAATAAGCAGTTATTTAAATATCTAATTAGCAGATGATTTAAATAAAAAGAATGAGAAGCGCTATTATAAAGAATAAATGCGCTTAATCAGTAAAACATATAAGAAAAGCACGATAAAGATATAAGACTTTAGATAAATATCAATTTATTTATTATAATCTATTCTCACTTCCTTAAAAAAGATTATTAAGAATAAGATTAATCTCTTTTATTAATCTATCAATCTCAACTCTAAGATACTTATTAATTCTATTTAATTTCTCGTTAATTTTCTCAGATATAATAAACATCTCGAACATACTGAGCGCAATTAATTTCTCATTCAATTTTAAAGAAGTTATTTTCTTAGAATAATTTTGAGTATACTCAGACTACTCAGATAATATAATTTCAGTCTGTTAAAAATATTAATATTATACTTTTCACTTAAGAATAATATGCTTATTACTTGCGCAGTAATTTCAGCTTATACTTAAATTATTTAAATAAGTAAAATAAGATTATTCTTAATTTTTAAAAGATTGAAATCGCTAATAATATTAATATTATTATTAGAAATATGAGCACGCTTAATAAAAAATTTATTAGATAGAGAACTAAATATATAAAGAGATGTATTTAAAAAACGCGTATTAATTAAATCATACTTCAGCTTAAGATCTTTAAAGATCTTTTTCTTGTAATTAATATAAGTATCACGCGCTTTATTATGATCCTGTTTCTGCGCTATCTATATGAGCTGCGGTAGCGCTAGACTCAATAAGATGCTAAAGCTTTGAAAGTGCTCTAATAGTGCTGATATCTTGTGTTAAGACTTGCTTTTGCGTTAAGACACAGCCGCATTTAATCTTAGAACTTAAGCAAAAGCTTAACGCAATCGCGCTTTTCCTTATTTCTATTCTCCGCTCCCACTTAAATTAATATTAACAACTCAATCATCACACAATCATATTTAGCTCAATCAAGCTATTTCTGACTCTTCAGTTATTCCAATCATAGCATCTATTATTCATTATAACACGCTTTCTCTTAAAGCAAATTAATAATAATACATATATTAAAAGAAGACTATTTAAATTAATATAAATATTTCGCATAAAAAAGATATAATTAAGTATAAGACTATTAGAAAAACATATTAAAAGATATAAATAACTCTTATCTTTATAATACTCGCACTTAATACACTTAGCACGCATCTTATAAATAAACGCGTTCTCAGACTTATAATAAAAATGTTTTACGCAATACTAATATTATAGTCGAGCTTAATTAATAATTAAGAAGATTAAATCAAGTGTCTCAACTATTATAAAGTATAATATTAGCAGGACTATAATATAAATATAGTAAAATATTAACTTACGAGCTTTAATTACTTTATATTTTAAAGCTTTAAGTAATGAGAAGATTAATAATAAATAAGAGATTAAAAGAATTACTTACGTATAATAATGATAATAATAATAATGACGATAATAATATTGCTATTATTATTACTATTATTATTATTATTATTATTATTACTACTATTATTAAGACTGAAATAAAGTTAATTAAAGAAGAAGAGAAGTTGAAATTAAAGAGAAAAGAAGCAGTCTTATATATTATTAGAAGGAGAAAGTATTTATTATAAATTAACTTCATTATTTATTCACTATTAATAACGATAATATAACAAATTCTTCATTTCGAAAAATCAATTATTTTAATGAAAACTCACAACTTATCAAACAATATAATATATTTCGCGCATGCTAATATCAGATCAACCGCATATTAATTCTCGAATTAAGATGTGAAAGCTCACATAAATGAAATCCATTATTATAAATAGAAAGATCTATTTATTTAATAAGACTCACATGTAAATATTAAGACTTTATAAAACAAAATAATAAACAATATAATAAAAGTTTTATTATAAACAGAATAGCTTAATAATTATAAAATAATGTTTGCATTACTCAAAGATCGAGTAAATAAGATGCTAAATAATCGAAAGATTAACTTAATAATAGAAATCAAGTAGGCGAGATACTTAATAATTAAGAAATCAACTTGATTATAAAAATCGAATAAGTAAGATATTAAATAACTGAAAAGTCAATTCAATTATAAGTATCAAAAAAGCGAGATATTAAATAATCTAGAGATCATTTCAATATAGAATATTGTCTTCTTTTTTTACAAAAGTAACAAGATATTATAAGAGATCTTAGTATTACGCTGAATAACTCTAATAATTATACTTTACGCATATAAATATACTACTAAACAGTTATAAGCTTATAAAGACGATTAGAATCTTAAGAATAAGATCTTTAAGAGAGAGAGTAATATTAAGAAGTGTTAAGACTCAGTCTTAACACGCAGATATAAACTAGCTATAGAAGTAAATCTCTGTAAATTAGTGATCTATTCTTATAATATAAGAGAACCGTTATTATATATTTATTATACACGCTCTTAATATATCTTTCGCATGTTACTCGCATACTTATAAACTTCTATATCTCGGATTTCTATATACACGTGAAGAACGTCTACTGCCCGCCTGATTCCGGGCAGCTCTCTTAATATTATAATTACAAAAAAGATTTATAAAACTTATAATAAGAAACTTCTAATCATTATTAAATTATTTAAATGATAATGATATTATTTATAGAGAGTAAAAGAAATCACAGAAGTTTAATATAATTATAATAATTTAAAATATTTCATAATCATCACAATATTAAATAAATATTAAACGCGATAAACTTTAGAATTATTAAAGTATAACTTTGAAATTAAATATTAATTAAATAAGTTGAATTCTATAAATTTATTATTAAGATAATCAGATTATAAAGTCTTAAAAAAAGAATGAGTAATTATTATATTATTTATTTTAAGAAATAAGCTTCAGAATATCTTTATATAAAATATAATGCGTTAAGAAGTTAATATAATATTAAGTATGAATAAGATATTTATCTTCTTAAATTCCGGCGAGATATTAAATAAAAATAAAATATTTATCTCTTAAGATTTTAATATGAGATTAGTCTTACGCAATAATTCTATATAAAAGAGTTAGTAATAAGAATTTAATATAATATTAAATATAAATAAGATATTTATCTTCTCAGATTCTGATAAGATGTTAATAAAGAACGAGATGTTTATCTATCGCAAAAAATCTGTGCTTAGAAGTTAAGAT
>JAABUK010005944.1_pt1 | contig 18558 bp, 26 predicted proteins | sample 5559141 | NCBI WGS metagenome assembly JAABUK01 (sample SAMN10711869, study PRJNA513367) | rock metagenome | isolation source: Antarctica rocks | place: Antarctica: Victoria Land, Pudding Butte nord | collected 2016-01-03 | reverse complement strand
ATGCAAGTGACCAGACCAAGTGTCTTTGATGCTCAGGCACACATTGCAATGAGTGTGAGCGTTTTATGACCAAGCACAAATTGCATTGGAAGTGTCCAAGAAAGACTTACACACGGCCTTTACAAGCATCTGTAAAGCTCGTTCAAGCTTGACGGCAGCAGGCAGTAGGCAAGCCAATCCAGCATGAGGCCCAACAGCTCTTGAGCAACCTTGCTGTCTGTACTTGGGGAGGCCACACAGCGTAGCAAGGCTGGCAAGGCCCGCGCAGAAGATCTGACTGACATCTGTCGATGGCTCCATCAGTGGAGAGGCAACAGCGAGGCGCAGATCTAGGACATATGTTATGCACACATTTCCAGGCACATGCTGCATGGACCACTCTAAGGCAGCCCAAGCCTCACAGCCCACCTAACAGTACACAACAAAATCGCTTCAAGAACCTGACAACACCTTGAACACTTTGACATCACCATGTTGTGTCAGATGCCCTATGACATGAAGCCAGCTCTGCGCTTGTGTATTGAGACACCACAATTAACATAACCATGCTTGCGCAATCATGCTTACCGTGAATGCTGCGCGTACGGGTATTGAGACAAAGGCAGCAATCTTCTGCGACCCAATAGCTGCTGCGCTCTGATTGGAGACGCCTGTTGGCTGACTGTGAAGTTGTACCATGTCAAGCAACAGCTTCACAGTAGCACCGACAGTGCCAGCATGGATCATGGGGTCCAAGGCAACATCAAAGCCAAACATGCCTACAAGCACACCATTGTCTTGTCGGCAAGCCCAGAGCACTCATTTGAGACATGCCTGCACTGGGGGTGGTGAGTGATACTGCCACTAGGGGACTCATGGCAGACTGCAAGCCAAATCACGCCAACCTCCGTGTCAAACACTGCAGGCAGGGACGGGTGCGTCCAAGTGTGCCGCATCACACCTTGTGGGTTGGCAAGTTTGGGCATGGGACGTAGCATAGGGGCAACCCAGAACAGTGCTTGCACTTTGTTCAATAGCGCTGTAGCCACTGACTTCTGGGCTCTTGCCTGACTGCAGATCATGCTAAGAAGGATGACTGCATTGGGGGCCCATGAGAGCTTTTGTTGTAGGCATGACATCAGCACCACGCCGCAGCCTGAAGTCAGGGAAATGTTGCAAAAATGGCAGCAGCTGTTGAACTTGTGAACCTCCAACAGACTCTAGCACGGCCCTATACTAGGCTAGCTACATAAGCCATCAACAACGCGCACTGACTAGCATGAATCTGCTCAGGGCTTTGCCAAACATGTGTGAACTCTTTGCAGATAGGAGCGCCTACCAGAGACAAGCAGATTGTCAGGTAAATCAGCCAAAACTCCTCCATGATTTGGCAACAACCACGGGCAAAGCATGTCAAGTGCTGTAATTGCCTTGTGTTGACATCGGCTGCATGAGATACACGCAGCTTTGACGCCTTGACGCAGGAACGGCACCAACATCCTGACTAGCACAAGGCACATCTGCTGCTCCTGCTGGCCACTCAGAAAAGCTTGGCTGCCCTCTGTCGGATGATCTGCCAGGTCATGAATGTGGGAAAACACTAGTCTGCATACCGTGGCTACACAGGAGCAAGCCAGGTCTTCAACTACAGCATCTGTCGAGGTATGGTTTGAGATGAGAGAGAGAAGCTTTGTGGCCAGCACAGCACTCCGCAGCAGCACCATCTTGTGGTCAGGCTTTAGCTCTGGCGCTGGGATGTTGATGAACCTTAAGCTTAGGCAATAGTCAAAAGCAGGTAGGTGCTCTTCAGACTTCTGCTCTGTAAAGGTGCAGCTGTCTAGCACCTTGAACAACAGGGCAAGGGGCGTTAAAGCTGGCATGATTGCTGCTGCCAAGTCCATCTTGGCAAGCATGCAACTGTTGTCCACTTGGAGAGGGCTTGGCAAAGCATCCTCAGGTTGAGCAGAGTTCAATGCCAGAAGCAGGTCCTGCTCAGCGCCTTCATTCTGTGGTCCAAACCAATGCTGGACTTGGCAGGTTTGCTCCAACACATGTGCCACAACTCCAGCCAGCTTTGAGCGTCCTTCAGGTGTTCTTGCCAGGTGGGGCTGTTTCTCGAGAAGCGACTTTAGCATTTGTCTGACAACATCAGCCTGTGTCTGCGGCATGGTACGGCGAGAACAATCTCCCTGCTATTAGTTGCAACGCAGCAGTTGCGGTGCGACTCAATAGTCTGCAAGGTTAAGGTGGGTATTAGCGGGTTGCCTGAGCAGCTTCGAGCCTGTCGCAGAAACACTGACTTGCCATGAGCGGTGTTGTTTTCTGCTTGCTGATCAGAAGCACATCAAAGTACCATTAGAAGCGGCCATTATCGAGCTGATCAGTGTCTAGGCTTGATCAACTCCGTGGCTTGTTTAGCCCTACGCTATTTCAATCTCTCTTGGGCATTCAAAATGCAACTCAACCCCGCTATGAGGCCTCCAACGTGAGAGCCGCAGCGTGCGGTGTACTGTGCTAGGATGTGTAGACTTGATGGAGCAGGCACAGGTGTGTGAGACCCTCAGCTTCCCGGTCGGCTGCTTTCGCCCTTGCCCTATTGGTGACAGCGCCCCTGGTTGTGCATATTGCTTGCCAGGTGCATTGGGCGCACAAGCTTATGCCGTGTGGACACTTGTTGTCCTGGAGACATTGAAGTGATGGATGAAGACCGACTGCAGGGTTTGCGAGAGAAGCCGAGACCCTCTGCGCAACTTTCCGACAGCGACGATGAGGCAGAGCTTCTCCGTTTGCAGGCAAGCTAGTCTTGTCGCAGTTGAACTTCATCAGGCATCTGCGTGTGGTATTTCAGAGCTTCTGGTGTGTTTTGCTGAGCTACATGGCGAAGTGATCGGTGATCACTGTTGTGCTCTCTCGACTACGGCATTGGCACCTGTAACTCGTTGGCGATTGCCTACGCTTTGATCATTTACGATCCTGAATTTTGGTTGCAACGACGCAGCGCGAATTTGATTCTAGGCAGCAAAGGCCAGCCGCAAAAGCAACTAGGATTGTGCGTAAGGCAGAAGCCTGTGCTTCGAAGCCAGCAACCCCCAGTGAGCAACCAACCCCCAATCAATGTAGCACCACTTCAGATGACTTCAGTGGTACGCTCCTGCCTACTCTTGCATGCACTGTTGACCCATGCATGCATATTGCCACTGCAAGCTTGGGGATTGAGTTGCTTGCAGCAAAGTGTGCTGCGCATCTCCTGCAGGGCTGTTGCCAGGCATGCTGGGCATCCTGACCAATGTACAGGAGAAGCTTGCGCTTGGTTATGTTGCTCCTCCCAATGCTCCCACAGAGGGCGCTGCATTTCCCAAGGCTACTCACAGAAAGCTCTTAAAGGTGATAAGGGTTGAATGAGCAATCACAAGTACAGATTGGCATGCATCCGTGCCTAATTGGTCAGGCATGTGACGCCCTTGTATTTCCATTTTGTACTCTCTGGCTCTTCTCCCTGGTACAGAAGTGGAATGTGCATTTTTCACTAGACTTGTGTATCTGCCTGATGTTATGAAATGCATTGGTATGCACAGCTTCATGTCGCAGCATTGAAATTCACCAAATTTCTGACCTGCCCTGCCTGCTGCAGTTTGCACTGAGCCGTCAGCAGCCTAAAACTCCCCAGACCCCAGGCCATGCCCCCAATGCGACCCTTCCAGAGTCATCTTCTTCTATCCCACCATCAGCTGACAGTGTCCACCACCCACCTTCCTTGCAATTGCAAAATGCTGCATCAGCTTCCGCCTCAGCTCCCGCATCAGCTGCCACATCACCTTCCGTTATGCTCACACATCACAAAGCAGACGCTGTTGCAGCTGTTGACCAGAATGTGATGGGGCTTGACGTGAGTCCAGCTGATCAGCGCAGAATTGATGAAGAGAACAAGCAGCTGGTGAAGAGCATGAGTCCTGCTGAAGTTGAAGAGGCAAGGCTGGAGCTTATGTCTAGGTTGTCACCTTCAGCCCAAGCTTTTCTTGCAAAGCGGGCTGCTGCCAAGCAAAGGAACGCTGCAATGCCTCAAGCTGCCACAGTCGGGGATCAGCCAGCCACCGCTGAAGAAGTGTCTGCCACTGCTAGAGCTGATAACACCACAGCAAAATGGACTGCCACAGCTGGCCAAGAACCTCAACCAGCATCCAATGGCGTCGCAGGAAATGCAAGCAAAGCAGGCTCGGCAGTCAAATCTAGCACAGCTGGCAAAGCAGGCAAAGCAGGCACAGCAGGCAAAGCAAGCAAGGCACGACGCAAGCCAGCATAGCAGGTACCCGGCATGCACCATCAGCTGAGAGAGACACAGGAGCAAACAGCAACAGTGTTGCCAGCGCAGATGTTGACATAGTCGGCAGGTTGCGATATTCACTGGAAGGGCAGGTTGTAGGGCTGAAGGCAGTTGCAGATGCTGCAAGGGGCCCTGGTGATGACCAGCAGGTTGTACAACGGGACATACTCAGGTGATCTCCTGTCACACACTCACACTGCAATGAACAAGCCACTTGATTGCTGCATACTGATGATATCTGTACCAAGACATATGGTGTTGGTGTGCTAGCAAGCACCTGTCAAAGGGGTAGCTGGTGCATGGCAATGCACAGACCCTGTGTGTTTGCTGTATCACTTCAGAGTTGTTGCTGAATTCTTGTGATTTGTACCAGGCAGTCAGAGGGCAGTTCACCGCAGGGCTATACCCTTCAGGAGGCCTGCTTGCTTGCTCGCAGCAGCCTGACTAAGCAGAGAGAGTTGGCCTTACGCATCCTGGCCGCTGTGCTGGCAGCTGCAAGGCCCCAGGCTAGTCATCAGCAAGCAGCTGGGGTGTTGATCCCACAGCTGGTGAATCATCCTTTGCATCTGAGCAGCAACCACAGTCTGACGGTAAGCAGTACTGCAGTGCAGGTGATTGAGCATGGTAGTGTTGCCTTGCTGTCTTAGGCTACACGTGTGTGTGTGCTCTGCCTGCAATTCTTTTTGCATGATCTTGCATTTGCATGACTCTGCATCTGCGTAATTCTGGACGCAAAATGCTTTGAGTATGGTCACATTCAGACAGCAGCATCTCAGTCAGCGTCTGGCTCACATCAGTATTTGGATTCGCATTTCAAATTGAACCTGCCATGATACTGCATTTTGCAAACATTTTTGCTAAGTGCATGTGGACACGAGCTGTTGATCATCATTGTCTTATATGTAGCCATGCTGAGGAAGAACCATGGTCTCAATGACCAATAACAATTGGTAATATTAACAACCCAGCAATATTGACAAATGCATGTGTTGTCGCAGCTGACATATAGAAAATCATCTGAGCCGTCTGCTCAAACGTGGGGCATGCCATGATGGCAGGAGGCACATGCATCAAATAGACATAGTTGGGACATGTTCTGTAGCTCTGTATGACATTGTTGATTACAACTGTTGTGATATGTGTACATTAGAGCTGCACATGTGAGCTGCAAATGAGAGTTGCAAATGAAGACTCATGAGAGGTGTAGCTTTATATAGCTGCACAGTGTAATCTACTTGGTTGTCTAAGACATCCAACCTTCAATTGCAGTAGTAGTGCACTAGTGTGGTATGCATATGCATTCCAGTTACTCAGCTACTCTATAGAGCAGAGATGTACATGTTGATTTTCTTGCTGTCCTTGATCCCTCATTTAGCTAAGACTTTTGAGACAGGTGCAACCACTGTAACCATTAAGTTGCAGTAGCTGTCCATGTTATGCCTTATTAGAGCCAGTCTCAGTTGGCAACTACAAGCCCAATATCTGTCTGGTAGCATTTGCAATAAGTATATCAGGGCAGTTTGGTGAGAGCCATGGAAAGGTATAGAAAAGTATACATAGAAAGGTACAGTTAGATTTCAGGCCTAACTTGTTAATGGCCTATCATGCGCCAATGATGCACTTCACAGCAAGATTGGAAATGAGGTGTGTGTGCTTGAGCAGCTGGCCAGTGACTGGTGATGTATGCTGATGCTGCAGCCATGTCGTCATTGCATTCCTCGTACGTGTGCCCATCAGCGGCAATCACAGGGTCTTGCATCATGACCTGCACTCTCACAGCAAGTGTGAGGAAGATTGGTGTGATGTTAGAGCAGAGCTCAGTCACTGAGACCTAGGACACAACAGTCGGCTTGCTGACCTGCTGTTTACCTGTATGACCTGCGTACAGCAATTTTGGCTCTTCTGTTGCAAGACTGCGCAGGTCGGCAGCATGTAAGCAGCCAGGTTCAAGATCACCCTTGTCAGCGGACAACAGAAGAGACTGCCCAGGAAATGCTCTGCATGCTTTGGTATCTGAGCTGTGATGTCTGAAAAGCCTGCTGCCTGGTATGCGGTCTCAACAGCATGAGGATCTGCTGCAGCTGGCACCTGCTTGCCTGATGACTCAGCCTCTTGCAACCCAGTGGGTCTCCATTGTGTGTTGATAACATGGGGCTGGGGCATGGCGGCTTCATCATGTGGATGTGGGTCTGTCTGAGCAAGGCTTTGGAGGCAAGCAGCATCCTGAAGAGGCTGAGAGGGGTGCTTCTGGCTGTTGAGAGGCTCCTCTGAGCATCCCTGAGGAGCTGTTTCATCCAGAATCTCTGGTGCTAGCTGTTCTGGGGAAGCCTTGGACATGCAAGCACTGGTAGAGACTGTCATGTGCGCAGACCTGAGCGGAGAGTTGTCTGTGCTACTGCCAGTCTGCATAGAGCCAGGCTGGGAAGGACTGCTGGACTGGCAGGTTTCTGAATCAGCTTGCAGCTGCCCAGTGTCTGTTACTGGACTCGGCAAGGTGTTGCTAGTGCTGTAGTGGTCAGTTGACTCAGGCTGCACAGGTGGGTCTGCTGGGCCAGCCTCACTGAGGGATGATTGGGTGCGCTTCTTTTGCTGCTGACGCTGCCTTTTGGCTTTCTTGGAGGCTGTCTTGGCCCTGGCAGATTCCTCCTCAGCTAGCAGCTGCTCAATGGCTGTCTCACCAGCTATGTATTTAGTGGACGCACTCACAACCTTCTTGCCAGACTTAGCAGTAGGGTTAGGATGTGCGCTGCTCATCTGCATGTATCACGGAACTTTTGTTACTAAGGAATGGTTCTGAACATGGGTGATCATGCAGCAATGCTGTAGCAACACACCATTTTGCATGTATGCAATAAGCTTGTCACGAGCATTACAGAATTCCAAGTATTTACAATCGGTATCTGCCTGCAGCGTTACACTTGGTGGAAAGCATTGGTGCTGCATGCACACCGCCCTAGAGTGAACCACCCACCTGAAGCGCAAACAGACTAGACAGCCTGTTCAAGGTCAAGGATGGCAGAAGGTGGCTCTCATCACATGCTTGCATTGCCTGTGTAAAGGCCGGCATGTGACTGCTTGAGCAGAAGCGCTTTTGCTCCTTTTCAAAATGTGGCCACCACAGAGACTGAGATTGGATCAGGCTCATGCCCTCAGACAGACAAACTGCATATGCAGCCAAAAGTTTGCAAAAAACGGATCAAAAAATGGATCAAAATGGATCAGCTGGACAATGCCCATTTCATGTGGCAACGCACAGAGAGTGTTGTTGCAAATAACCATCCTGCACATTTGAGCGACACAACATCACATAACAGCAATGCTTGTTTCTTGCAGTCAGGCTTCTGGCCTTGCAAGGAAAGCATACCCATCTTTTGACATGAGTATGACCGGAAACATACACAGTCAACACTGCATCTGACAATAAACGTCAAGGCAACAAAGGGCAATTTATACCAAGCAGTTGTGTAAGCGTCTGCATGCTGCTACCAAACGCCAGCTCGAGGCTTTCTGACAGCAAGTGGACAGCATCATGCTGCGCTCTGCTCTTGCCCTTGGCCTTCTGCTGAGGACCAGACGCCCTGATATGCTGGTTATCCCTGGACAGCTTGTGTAGATGCAGTTATGATGATGCATGTGTGCTCCAGCAGAGAAAATGCAAGGTGACTCTCTATGGACTGCCGGGGCTGCTTTGGATTAGGCCATCCACGGGAGTGGCAGGCAACTGCAAAAGCAACAGCAAGTTAACACAGCCTGGAAGTCACAAAGCCCAGAGCTGGTGGGTTGTGTCACACTGTGCTTGCTCAAACATGCTTCAACATACACAAGGTGTGCATTCCAGGCATGTCATGCAGGCAAGAACATCATGAGCTTTGTGTCAGTTCAAGAAGGATGACTTGGCATCTAATTGGCTAATGGGCTGCCTGTGAGATTACCAAATGGCTACAACTGATGAGCATCATGGACAGTACATCTTACCCAGTACTTGCACAAAATTCGACCATAAAGTTTTGACCTCACTGACTTCACGCTCTGCCTGCTCCAAGTCATGATCTGGTGAGGCTGCAAAATGTGCGATAGCCTTGGCAAGTGCGGTGGTGAATCTGGTAAACATGGGCGTAAGTCCATGCTGCACAAAGTAGACCACATCCTTTTCAGGACTTGCTGAGCTCAGAACTGTTTTCATGATGCACTCCACCAAGGCTGTCTGAAAGGCCGGTTGGGTGGCTTTCTCTAAGCCAATTTGGTGGTGAGGCCTGAGCTTTGAGCTGGCTGGGCTTGACTTTTTGGGTGCGTCCTTGCAAGCGCTAATTGTTTTGACCAGGTTGTCAACCAAGAATTGGGTCCCACAATGGTTGGCAAAGATGGCCTGTGATTGTGCAGAACGGCACTGAATATTCATGACCATCGCGCTCAATGGCATGCAACAACAGATAGTACAATTCTGCTGTGCAGATTACAAGCTACCCAGCTAAACCCCTGGCACTGGCAATGCTAGAAGCATGGGATTTTGGTCCAGTGCGCTCAAACTGTACTGTTGACAAAGCTCAATAGATGTATTTCAGTCACTGACCAAATCACATGACAGAGGTTACTGGATAAGTGGTAACTGGCAGCTGGGTAATTGCAACTGGGTAGATGGTAACTGAGTAGATGGTATCTGGGTGACAAGGTACCTGACCTGCAAAGACTTCTTGGTGTCATACTCACACAGAATACTGCTGAGATCATATGTGGCTGCTGTCATGATGAAGACCTTAAGCAGTGTGTCGCAAGCTGCCCTGCCTGCTACCTTCACTGATCTGAGACAAGCTTCTATGCCCAGGGAAAAGTCCTGAAAGACAGGTGCTTGTATAGTTCTTTGCAAGCACAGCAAGCATCCCAATCAAGCATGTTGTGACTACAGAGCTCATGAACACAGCAGACAATGAGGTGTTACAAACGTCAAGGCAGATGATGGTATCTGAGCAGCTTTCATGTTTGACAAGAGCAAAGCTGCTCACAACTTCATACACAAAGCATTGCGCATGTGCTTGCCGGCTCGCATAGCAAGTATTGCTGTGACAACATCACTTCTTGCAAGCACCTTGTTGCTGCTATCAGACAGCCTGTTTGGTCTTGACTGTCCTGCAGAGTGGGGACAAGGGACATTCTACATGTGAGTTTGTGCATGAGGATGGCCTCTCAATAGGAATGTATACATCAGATAGTGAAAGGCATGGCTGCCTGCAGATGACACTGCCTGCAGATTGCTGACTTTGCTTGCAACATCGCTGATGAATGCAAGCACAAGGACACAGGGAAGACAAGTATGTGCATACAATTACCTCTAGCAGCGTAGCCATCCTTTTCAGCAGAACCCATGAAGGGAGCGCCTGGCCTCTGACCTGTCTCTTGGCAAAGTTGCGGCAATCAGCTATCACACCCATGCATGCTGCACAGTGCTGCAGAGTGCTCACAGGTAGGCAGGTGGATGCTGCGCCTAGCACAAGATCACTCAGCGCTGCATAGAGTTCCTTACTAGCTGTGTTGCCGAAACATGCCCGAGTGCTTTCGACGGAAAAAATGGCATAGATAGCTTCCATTTGAAGATGCCCAAGCTCTTGGTTGTGCTGTTTGGTAGCTGCAAATAGGCAAAGCCACAAATCAGAAGATTGCAAGGCTCACAGGAAACACATCAAAAAATTGCTCCATTCTGTTGATTTGGCAACCCGGTGAGACAGCAGCAGGTGATGCAAGTGACCAAACAAAGTATGTTTGATGCTCAAGCGCCCATTGCAATGAGTGTGAGCATTTCATGACCAAGCCACGGCATAAGGCATGGTCCTTGCATGCAAACGGATCTGGAGGGTCCAAGAAAAACATACACACAGCCTTTACAATCGCCTGTACAGCTCCTTCAAGCTTGACGGCAGCAGGCAGCAGATTCAGGCTGGAGTCTGTGGCAAGCCGGTCTAGCATGAGGCCCAGCAGCTCTTGAGCAACCCATCCCCCTGTACTTGGGGATGCCACACAGCGTAGCAAGGCTGGCAGGCCCGCGCACATGATCTGATGGACATCTGTAGATGGGTCCATGAGGGGAGAGGCAACAGCAAGGAGCAAATCCAGGACAGCTGTTATGCATATCATTCCAGCGTCATGCTGCATGGACCACTCTAAGGCAGCCCAAGCCTCACAGCCCACCTATATGCAACATCACCACTTCAAGAGCCTCACAATTCCTTGAACATTTTAACATCACCATGCTGTGTCAGATGCCCTATGACATGAAGCCAGCTGTGCGTTTGTGTATTGAGACATTCACAAGACACCACGATCAACACAACCAGGTTTGCGCAATCATGCTTACCGTGAATGCTGTGCGCACAGGTATTGAGACAAAGGCAACAATCTTCCGCGGCCCAGTGGCTGCTGCGCTCTGACTGGAGAAGCCTGATGACTGACTCTGAAGCTGTAACATGTCCAGCAATAGCTTGGCAGTATGACGGACAGTGCCAGCCTGTGTCATGAGGTCCAAGGCAATATCAGCGTCAAACATGCCTACAAGCACACCATTGCCTCGTTGGCAAGCCCAGAGGACTCATTTGAGACATGCCTTGCACTGAGGGTGATGAGTGATACTGCCACCAGGGACTCCTGGCAGACTTCAAGCCCAATCACGCCAAACTTCATGTCAACACTGCAGGCAGGGATGGGTGCGCCCAAGAGTGAAGCATCACACCTTGTGGGTTGGCAAGTTTGGGCAAGGGACGTAGCATAGGAGCAACCCAGAGCAGTGCTTGCGCTTTGTTTAATAGCGCTGTAGCAACTGGCGTTTGGGCTCTTGCCTCACGGCAGATCATGCTAAGAAGCATGACTGCTTTGGAGGCCCATGGTAGCTTTTGTTGTAGGCATGACATTAGCACCACGACGCAGCCTGAAGTCAGGGAAATAATGCAAAAATGGCAGCAGCTGTTATAGTTGAACCTCCGACAGACCCTAGCATGGCCCTATACTAGGCTAGCTACATAAGCCATCAACAACGTGCACTGACTAGCATGAATATGTATGAAGTCTTTGCAGATAGTAGCGCCTACCAGAGACAAGCATATCGTCAGCTAAATCAGCCAAAAATCTTCCATTATTTGGCAAGAACCATGCGCCTAGCATGTCAAGTGCTGTATTTGCCTTGCTTTGGCACCGGCTGCATGAGATGCACGCAGCTTTGACGCCTTGGCGCAAGAATGGCACCAACATCCTGACTAGCAGAAGGCACATCTGCCGCTCCTGCTGACCGCTCAGAAATGCTTGGCTGCCCTCTGTCGGATCATCTGCCAGCTCTTGATTGTGGAAAACCACTCGTGTGCCTACCATGGCTACACAGGAGCAAGCCAGGTCTGCAACTACAGCATCTGTCGAGGTATGGTTTGAGATGAGAGAGAGAAGCTTTGTGGCCAGCACAGCACTCCGCAGCAGCACCATTTTGTGGTCAGGCTTCAGCTCTGGCGCTGGGATGCTCGGGCAATATACGAAAGTAGGTAACTGCTCTTGACGCTCTGTAAAGGTGCAGCTGCCTAGCACCTTAAACAACAGGGCGATGGGCATTAAAGCTGGCATGACTGCTGCTGCCAAGTCCATCTTGGCAAGCAGGCAAGTGTTGTCTACTTGGAGAGGGCTGGGCAAAGCATCCTCAGGTTGAGCAGACTTGAGGGCCAGAAGCAGGTCATGCTCAGCGCCTTTATGCTGTGGTCCGAACCAATGTTGAACTTGGCAGGTTTGCTGTAACGCATGTGCCACAACTTCACCCAGCTCTGAGCGTCCTTCAGGTGTTTTTGCCAGGTGGTGGTGGTTCTCGAGCAGCGAGTTTAGCATCTGTCTGACAAGATCAGCCTGTGTCTGCGGCATCTTGCAGCGAGAGCAGTCACCCTGCCAGGTATCAGTCGCAAAGCGGCAGTGCGGTGTGATTCAATAGCCTGCGAGGTCGAGGCTGGTATTGGCGGGTTGCCAGAACAGCTTCGAGCCTGTCGAAATAACTACGTCGGACTCCCATAACAACTTAACCTGTTTGCTTGCTAATCAGAAGTCCAGTGCAGTACCTCCGGGAGCGCCGGGTGTCAAGCTGATCACTGTCTGTGCTTGATCAGGTCTATGGCTTGTCTGGCCTACGCTGCTTGGAGCTTTTTCAAGCTTCAATGAGACTGACCAGCCCTGCTATGAGACGTCCGCCGTGACCTGGGCAATGTGCTATGTAGTGTGCTGGATTGTGTAGACTTGATGCACTGCACAGGGGTGTGCGAGGTGCTACAGGCCCTCAGCTTCCCTGTCGACTGCTTTCGCCCTTGCCCTATTGGCGACAGCGCCCTGGTACGTGCATATTGCATGCCAGGTCCATTGGGCGGACGAGCGGGATGCCGTGTTGAGGTTTTGCTTTTTCAAGACGTTGAAATCATGGATGAAGACCGACTGCAGGGTTTGCGGGAAGAACTAAGACCCTGTGCGCAACATCCCGATAGCGACGATGAGGCAGAGCTTCTCCGTTTGCAGGCAAGCCTGCCGTGCCACAGTGCGATTGCATCAACTTTTTGCGCGTGTTATTTTAGAGCTACTGTTCTGTGTGTTGATATGTTGTATGTCGATGTGATCGAAGGTCACTGATCTACTCTCCAGTGCCACCTGTGTTTCGTTGGCGATTGCCTACGCTTCGCTGACGTACGATTTTGAGCTTTGTTTGCAACGACGCAGAGCGAGTTTGTCTCTGGGCAACAAAGGCCAGCCGCAAAGGCGACTAGGATTGTGCGTAAGGCAGAAGCCTGTGCCCCACCAGCTTCAAAGCCAGCAACCCCCAATGAACAACCAACCACCAATCAATGTAGCACCACTTCAGATGACTTCAGTGGTATGCTGCTGTCGACTGTGGCATGCACTGTTGACCCTTGCATGCATATTGTCACTGCAAGCTTGGGGATTCAGTTGCGTGTAGCAAAGTGTGTTATGCATTTCCTGCAGGGCTGTTGCCAGGCATGCTGGGCATCCTAACCAACGTACAGGAGAAGCCTGCACTTGGACATGTTGCCCCTCCCAGTGCTCCCGCAGGGGGGGCTGCATTTCCCAAGGCTATGCACAGAAAGCTCTCAAAGGTGATAAAGGTTACACAAGCAGTGCAGATTGGCATGCATCCGTGCCCTGTAGCTCAGGCGTGTGGCATATTCATGTGTTCACTGTGCGCACTGTGCGCAATCAAGCAGGTTAATCTCCCTGATACAAATGTAAGACATGCATTCCTCGCTAGACTTGTATGTCTGCCTATTTTTAAATGCATTGGTATGCACACCTTCATGTTGCGCCGCTGACCTGAACTCGAACCTTGAATGAGTGACCTGCCCTGCATGCTGCAGTTTGCACTGAGCCGTCATCAGCCTAAAGCTCCTCAGACCCCAGGTCATGCCCCCAGTGCCACCCTTCCAGACTCGTCTTCTTGTACTCCATCATCAGCTGACAGTGTGCAAAGCAGCCGCACTACATCTGGTCTCCCACCTTCCATGCAGTTGCCAACTGCTGCATCAGGTTCTGCGTCAGCTCCTGCATCAGCTGCCGCATCACCTTCCATCACGGTCACACATCACAAAGCAGACGCTGTTGCAGCTGTTGACAAGAATGTGATGGGGCTTGACGTGGGTCCAGCTGATCAGCGCAGAATTGATGAAGAGAACAGGCAGCTGGTGAAGAGCATGAGTCCTGCTGAAGTTGAAGAGGCAAGGCTGGAGCTTATGTCTAGGTTGTCACCTTCAGCACAAGCTTTCCTTGCAAAGCGTGCTGCTGCCAAGCAAAGGAACGCTGCAATGCCTCAAGCTGCCACCATTGGGGACCATCCTGCCACTGCTGGAGGAGTGCCCGCCACTGCTAGAGCTGATGTCACCACAGCTGCAAAACGGGCTGCCACAGCTGGCCAGGAACCTCAACCAGCATCAAATGGCGTCACAGGAAATGCCAGCAAAGCAGGGTCAGCAGTCAGGTCTAGCACAGCTGGCAAAGCAGGCACAGCAGGCAACGCAAGCAAGGCAGGCAGAACACAAGCCAGCATAGCAGATAACCGGCATGCACCATCAGCTGAGAGAGACACAGGAGCAAACAGCAACAGTGTTGCCAGCGTAGATGCTGACATAGTCGGCAGGCTGCGGTTCTCACTGGAAGGGCAGGTTGTAGGGCTGAAGGGAGTTGCAGGTGCTACAAAGGGCCCTGGTGATGACCAGCAGGTCGTACAAAGGGACATACTTAGGTGGTTGCCTGTCACACACTCACAATGAACAAGCCACTTGAATATTGCACACTGATGATTACTGTACCAAGACATATCTTATTGGTTTTTCTCAAGCTCATGCGTTGCATGGTGCTGGTAGACACCTGTCAGAGGGACAGCTGGTTCATGGACAATGCATGGACCCTTCCTGTGTGTTTGCTGTGCCACTTCAGAGCTGTTGCTGAGTTCCTCTGGTTTGCATCAGGCAGTCAGAGGGCAGTTCACCGCAGGGCTATACCCTGCAAGAGGCCTGCTTGCTTGCTCGCAGCAGCCTGACTAAGCAGAGAGTGGTGGCCTTACGCATCCTGGCAGCTGTGCTGGCAGCTGCAAGGCCCCAGGCTAGTCATCAGCAAGCAGCTGGGGTGTTCATGCCACAGTTTGTGAATCTACCTTTGCATCTGAGCATCAATGACAATATGGTGGTAAGCAGTACTATAGTGCAGGTGACTGAGTATGGTACCGTTGCCTTGCTGTAATGAGTTACACATGTATGCTCTGCCTGCTTGCATTTGCATGCCTCTGCATCTGCATGATTCTGGACGCAAGATGCTTTGGGGAATGATCCCAATTAGACAGCAGCGTCTCAGTCAGGGTCTGGCTCACATCTCAAAATCAAAAGAACAGCAAGAATCTATGCCCTCTAGCGTTCAGGGAGCCTTTGAGGCAGCTCCCCCCCCCCCCTTCCCCCCTGAGCTGAGACCACATACTCTGGCTCACATGCATGAATGTCCTGAAGGCATGGTGTACTTGCATTCCACAATGTTGGGCACCTGTTGCTCAGCAGCTTGCATTGAATCTGTCTGCACATAGTGCACTGTTTGGGAAGAGAATGACACGCCTCTGTGCAGGCAAGGATGACCTGGTTGTTGGTGTGGGAGTATGCGCTGCAAGAGGTACAGGTGGCAACAGTCCTGCGGCGGCTGCTGGATGATGCACACATGTCAGTGGTGACTGCAGCGGCAGAAGCTATGGCAGTGCTGGTAGGGCCTGGACCTAAAGAAGAAGAAGTGTGGGAAGCAGCTCACTGCAATCCTGGCACTGGTGAGTGGACATCTGACTGCGCTCGCATGATGACCAAAAATCAGGGCATCATAGTTTTGGAATGCACAAAATTGTATCTTTGTCCAACATGTTGCATTGTTGTCAAGCTTTGGTCACTCATGTGCGTGGCAGTTCAGCACATGTGCAGCACCAATGCAAGCAAGGAAAAAACTTGTGCTGAGATTGGTACCAAATCCACCAGTAAGAAAAAGCTGGGTAGTGTGCAGTTTATTTTGATAAGCAGAAAAGGCAACCTTGAATGGTCATCCCATTAATGGTTGCTGTAGGAGCTTTCTTCCTCTTGCATTCAACACCCAATCCAGATAACAGGGGAACAAACTGCCCTGCCTTCAACAGTCAACTCTCCAGCTGTGTGGAAAGAATATACCATTCAGTGCCCCATGCAAGAAGTACATGGACTTCCTACATGCCAGCAATTTGGAAATGCAACACAAACCCATCACAGTGCCTTGAGCTGAAAAATCTACCCACCCACCCTGCAGGTTGTCCGTCTGTGCCGTGGAGATACTGTGCGAGGCCTCATCCAGTGGGGGCGTGGGTGACCACCCCTGTTGACAGGGATGGCCCTGAACCCCCAGGGCCAGGGCTGGTAGAGGAACAGCCCCCAAATGATGGTAGAGTGGCCATTGTGGATCCCCTGATAGGTCTACTGGGGATGCAGGTACACTTGTCTAAGAACAATGCTTTTTTCTGGCGTGTAACATGCCAGTGTTTCACAGCTCAAGCCTGTTAGCTGGTATCCAGACATTCAAGAACTGGTCAAATTGGAGCTTGTCTTTCACGGATTTACAAAGTGAGTTGAAGCTCATGGGTCATTCATCAATGAACTGAGTATCTTGCAGTTTTCTGTCTTTGGGGACTTGCCAGGGGATCCAACAGACAACGACTGGGAAATCAACACTAAGCAGTACGTGTTAGAAAACAAAAGACGTTTTTACTTGTGAAAACACTGCATGAGACATGCAGCCTCCAGCCACAAACGCCATTCAATTGATGACTGTAAAGTTCTTTGTCTGACAAAATTAGTCTTTTATCAGACAAAGAACTTCAGAGTCATCTCTTCAATGGCGTTTGTGGCTAGAGGCTGCATGTTTGCTTCCTTTAACTAGAGGCCTGCTCTGTTTGGCAGGTCATCTCCCAGTGAGCTCCCTGCAAAGCAAGCATGCAAAATGTCACCATTTTAGTTGTGTTGTGTGATAAAAGCAAAAAACACAGCCAGGTTTGCTGTGCGTCTTTTGTCAGACCAGATTGCAGCATACTCCTGATTACAACATGCAATGGCAGGTGTGTTTCCCTTTGTTCCCAAGAATACAGTACTGCAGGTTCTGGAGCGCATCAGCTTCCTGCTCAGATCCCCAGCTGCACTTTCAGCTACCACTCCCCTTCTAGTCATCCTGCAGTCATACATCAGGGCTGGGGCTGATGCAGCCAGGGCTGTGTGGCAATGCCCTGGCATGCGAAAGGCCCTGCAGGGGCTTATCCAGGGGCCAGCTGGCAGCCTTCCATCGGACAGGGCAGCAGAGCTGTCAGCAAGCGCCCTCAGCATAGTCAGAATGCTCGCGTCTTCTGATTCTCAGTTGTTTACCGCCGTGATGTCATCAGGTAGTCCACTTAACACTACACAACAGGAGGGTCAGTCCAGGTGACTGTACACCTGAGTACAGACAGATCTGTCATGAAACAAACTGTTTACACCATACTTGACAGCTCCCAATGTGCGCCAAGGCTGATTTCAGTGCACAAAGAATGCCATTGACTGTGTGATGCACCAGTATAGGCCCTTCACTTGGATGGTGAGTCACATCATCCACATCATGGCAAGTTGTAAATTGGCACCTGTCTCTGGTGATGGTTTGTTGCTTACGATCAAACATCATAATGCACAGTCATACCTCATGCAACCATGCACTGTGATACACGTGCTGTGATTAGGTGATGAGCTTGTCTGTGTGTCATGACAGGGCTGTTGATGCATGCTCAAAGGGCCCTAGCTGTGGCCACCACCAGCAGCTCAAGTATAGGAGATCAGCTGCAGCACTTGAATCTACAGGTAATCTATATATCAGTACATGACGTAGATATGTGTTCTTGTATGCACACACTCATGTATTTCTCATGTACACAGCATACAAACATTCATCTTCTATACATTCAGCTTTTGCATAACGACCCACCAAACCAATTTGACTGTGTCAAGGAAGGGCAGTTGTAATTGGGCGGCCACCTGCCCTCGACCTAATCAGCAATAACACAATAGACTGTGGCGGCATGACCAAATTATGTGCAAGCACTCAATGAATGGTCTGCCTGAATCAATCCAAGCGCTTTGCACATTTCAACACAGTCCATTGCCAGCTAAAGTGTTCCTGATGGAGGGAGGGATCTCTGTTCAACGACTCTTTTGTAAAACTGTTTACAGAGCCATTGTGCTTTTGTGTCAATTTGATCATCTGGAACATACCATATGTGCCTTGGTGCATGTCCACAACCTAGTTCAAGCAACATTCAAAATAATCAGTGTCAAATTAAAACCAGAATGTTAATACCAGCAAAGCACTTTACCTAACAAAAATTCATATCATGCAGATCCAAGCGGGTTGTGTTCCACACACAACTGTCTGTCACTACACATCCGTCAATCACACTAAAATTGGTGTCAAGTAATAAACATGGCAGCAGGAGCAGCAGGAGCTGCATTGTGCTAACTTCCTTCGTGCTTGAAACGGCACTCACTTCCGTATGAGCAACTCCCCCTTGTGGCCCACCGAGTGCAGGGCTTATCAACCTTGTGCAGGTTTTTACGCTATGTAGAAGTGCTGCACAAGGCTGTCAAGCCCTGCACTCAGTGGGCCACGAAGGGGAGTTGCTCATACTGTAGTGAGTGCTGCGCTCCAGTTCACGAGCAGTACTTACATGTCTACAC
>JAABUK010005943.1_pt1 | contig 18561 bp, 10 predicted proteins | sample 5559141 | NCBI WGS metagenome assembly JAABUK01 (sample SAMN10711869, study PRJNA513367) | rock metagenome | isolation source: Antarctica rocks | place: Antarctica: Victoria Land, Pudding Butte nord | collected 2016-01-03 | reverse complement strand
CAAGAAATTTTAGAATTCTTGATATTCTATAAAGCTCTTAGCAGCTTATTTTCTCTTAACGAGCTCTTGACAAATCTGATCTGATCTAATTTAATTCCAGCCCATTTGAGATCAGACCGGTCGGTCTTTGATCCCTCCATATTTAGGATTGGATCGAATCAAGAATCAGATCGGATCGGATCATCCGGATTAGAATCGAATCATTACACAGTCTAATAAGAAGTTAGAGATTTTAAGAAAGTTAAAAAGCTTTTTTTAAGACTTATAAATGATTCATAAGTAACTTATTTTATTAATATAAATAAGTTAGTAATAAGACGCGATATTTATCTTAAAAGAAGTTCTTATTATAAATTCTTAATAAGAAGTTAAATTAATAATAAAAGAAATATTATCTTATAATAAAGTATTAAATGCGCTTATTAATTATCTATTTAATCTATAGTTAAGAGACATCTAATATATATGAGTAAGCTAGAAGATATCTTTTAAAGATATTATTAAAGAGAGTGATATAAGAGATAAGTAATATAAAGATTATATAAATCTTATATAATATAATAGTGTAATATATATTTTAAATAATTCTATTACTTATATGAAAATATTATATTAAAATTATAATAATTCTTAAATAAAAGATTATTTTAGATATAAGAAAATATTAGACGCGATTTATAGACTATAATATTAGCTAAAGTTAGTAGATAGCGTGTAAGACTACTATAATATATATAATATCTATTAATATATAAAAGTATTAAGATATAAATTTTATAATCTATTAATATCTTTATTAATTTCGTAAGAGCTCTAATAAAATATTACTTTAAATTTTATTATTAATCTATCTTCTTTACTTTATTTATAACGCGCATGTAACTTAATACTTAATATAATAAATTAGTACTTACATAAAATAATTTATATACTTATTACTATTAATATTATTATAAGTAAGTTTACTATACTTATTATATAAGAAGTAATAGAATAATATAATATACTAAGATTAATTATAAGTAATTAAGATATATTATTTATATTAAAATAATAGAGTATCTTTTAATATAATCTAATAATTAAATAAAGACTTTTAATTATATTTCATTTATAAAATAATAATATAATAGAGTATTGTAATCAGATATTAAAGTGCTATTTACGCTGCTATATTAATTATTATTAAGATAATTAAATATAATTTCTATTAATTATTAAGTTTATATATAATAATAGTGTTTATAATACTATTAATAAGATATTAATTATTACAGTGGGTAACAGGCGCTATGACTGAAATAGCTGAATAGTCAGAAATAGCTTGATTGGACTAAATATGACTGTGTGATAATTGAGTTGTTAGTATTAATTTAAGTGGGGGCGGAGAATAGAAATAAGGAAAAGCGCGACTGTATTAAATCTTTGTTTAAGTCTTAAGATTAAATGCGGCTGTGTCTTAACATAAAAGTAAGTCTTAATATAAGATATTAGCATTATTAGAGCACTTCCAAAGCTTTAGCATCTCATTAAGTCTAACACTATCGCAGCTTATATAAATAGCGCAGAAATAGGATTATAATAATTGCTCATTATGAAAAAGATTTATAGCTCGTAAATAATCTTCTTAAGAGTGATCTGTTTCTGCTATCTTCTGCAATTATTATCTGATTATCTATTTTAATCTAGCGTGTTAACCGCTTTCAAGGCTCGACGTATAATGTAGATCTATTAGCTTATCTGCGTTCTCATAATTAAGAGCACTTTAGAGCGTCTTCATACATCTTTATAATCTGCTGAATCTGAGTTAACATCTCTTAATCTTCTTAAATATTATCTTCTTCTTTAAAATTATATTATCGCATCTTATATATTATTATCTCGTCATTAACGAGCTTACTCACTATTTTATCTATCTTTTAATGCTTTATTTCTTTCTCATTAATATAATCTACTGTGAAAAGAATATTTTAATAAAATAAATTCTAATTAGAATTAATCACAGAATTAAGATATATCTTATTAATAACAGAATGAATTCTTTAAATTATAAATAGATTTATTCGCAGTACGTTTCTCTTATTAATTATCTTAAGTATCTTAAAGATCTTAATATATTGAGAAGATAACGCGAATTTTCGTGTAAAAAGTAGAGAGTAAGTCTTCGAGAATAAGCGTAATTGTGCTCATTCTGATTTAAATGAATGATTCTTTATAATTCTATTAGCTATTAAATTAGCTGTGATCTATAAATCTTTAATAACTATATCTCTCGTCATCTCTCTCTTCTGAATAAGCTGCTTGAACGCCTCAGGCGTTAACAGAGTTAGTTATATGCTCGAACTGAATTTATAGATAATCTAAAATGGTGTCTGATTAATAATGAATGAGTAACTGCTATTAAAGTAGAATTTCATAATAAACAGAAATTCTCTTCAATTAATTTAAGTGATATTAATATAAAATCGGAGTGCTATCTCAAGCTCTTGATTTACTCACTCTGATTGATCGTCTGCGGAAGAGTGATATACTGTTGTGTAAATCAATTATATTCTAATAAGCTTAAATATCTTTTTTCATAATTCAGCTGTAAATCAAGTATTTTAATTAGTAATGAGCGTATTAAACAATTTATAATCTCTTTTGCAGATAATATTATTTTAAAAGCATTTGACTTATTCTGTAGCTAATTAAATCTTTTTCTCTATCTTAAAAGCAATTCTTTTAAATAGTCTATTCATCATAATAAGAATCATATTATAATCATTCTCAGAAAATAGATTAGTAATGAAATTTATAATAAGTGAGTAGAATGATTTTAAGAAGATAAATAATGATTATAAGAGCGGAGTAAAGTCTATTTAATAAGACTTATTTATTTCATAATAACTGTAATGATGTATATATTAAAGACTGTTTCTATTCCTTTTTAGTTATTATATATTTATAAGAGTCTCTTATAATCTTATATAATCATTATAAAGCTGATTATTATGCGCAGTCTATAATATAATTATTCAGAAGCTCTTAAGAATAATAACACGAAGTTGCTCTTCTTTATTAATTCGGATCAGATTCATATTATCTTCTTAATAAAGTAAGGCGTAAGAACGATTAGCTAAATACTGTATTCTTAATAAGAATAGAAACAGCTATTAAAACTAATTAAATAGCTTAGCAAATTTCTTCTTCATTTTCTAACGCAGGTGAGTAAGCTCTATATTCTTTAAATCGAGTAATATAATTTCTATAAAGATAAGATTTTTATTTTATAATTCTCAATTATTATAAAGTTTAATAAAGAGTCTTAATAAGATGTTAGATACTATTATATCGCGTTTCTTCTTATAAATAATAGTTATATTATCTCAATATTAACTCAGAAAAACGATTTATTTTTATTGTTAAGTATTTATCTTTAGAGATGATATAATGCGTAATGATCTGACCGCTATAATGATGGGATTTGCTTGATAATCAGTATAAATAATAATTCTTATCTACTCAATTTAGATTCATAGATATTTGATATCTCAGATTAGTTCTATTAATTCGAGATCTGTTAATCAGTAATTGCGCTCTACTGATGTTAAATATTTAAATAGAAAGATGATTAATTATAAAAGAGTTCTTAATAACTTCAGAGAATCTGTAGAATCATTATTATTAAGTTAATAGATCATTACTTTAAAGTCTAATTTCTTTGAGATATTAAGAAAGATATATAATATCTTCTTTAAATCAAAATAACGCAGAACTTCAGCTGTTTCTATAAAGACGTCTTTAAGATCTTTAAATATAGTTATGTAATTATTCTTTCATAACTTTATTAAGATCTTAGAATCTCGATTCTTTCTCTTCTATATCTTTTCTAATGAAGATCTCTTATCTTAATAAGAAGCTCGAAAAACAGTCGTTTTGAGCTATTACAAACTCTTAATGCGTTAAGTAAAGAAAGGCATTTATTATTAATGTCATCTAATAAAGTCTATAAATCTCTTAAGATTATGACTGTCTCGCGGAATATTCTAACACTTTATAATCTTAAGCTTCTTCTTATTTATTAAATAATTAAGCCTTTTAATAAGCTTGCTTAAAGAGATCAGCTTCTGAAAGTTTAGATAGATCTTTAAGATCTTAAAAATGTATTCAGAATTAATAAGTTATCGAAAAATAATATCTAAGTTATAGAGATACTATTTAAATTTCTCTTTTATGAATATATTGACATTATTAATATAGATATTCACAATTTATTATAATAGATTATATAGTAGATGTTCAAAAATTCTCTAATTGTGAGCGGATGAATTCTTGAATCTTATAAATGATATTCGAAAGATCTTCAGCTTTCGATGAGAGGCTGTTGCTATTCTATATTGATTCTCAGAATGAATAAAGTATTAATAGAAGCTGCTAACAAAATTCATTAAGAATATTTAATTAATATATGTAAGAGCGGCAAGAATGTTCTTCTACAGAAACAGTAAATATGCGTTAGATTCTGCAATATTATTAAGAGATTATAAATTCATTATAGATTAAGCTTTTTTAACTGCGTCTTCGGGAGTGTATTTATATATAATGAAGATAGATAATGAGTACGGAAAGTGCTTAATTGATATTATGCGTCTCAGACAGATATTCTTATTAAATATTTTATTAATAGTCTATTTCGCTTTTAGAGTATTTTGATATAATGTTCGCGGCTTTAAAGCGCGTTTTAACTCTTTAGACACTTGAATTTATAATCAGTTCTCTTTTGACTGATAAGTCATTTCTGAAATGTTATTAAAGAGTATAGAAAAATACTTGACGAGCTGTCGAAGACTCTTTTATTGATTAAGTGATAATAACTCATTAATATAAATATCTTAATATATGAAGATAGATATATCAGAAGCGATAACACTCTTTAGTAAATTATGCTGATACTGAGAGTAATATATCTTTTATAATCAATTAAGATTTATATTCTATTCATTTTTATTTATATTTTATTCATTCTTCTTTTTAAGAAATCTATTTAGTACTGCTGTAACTTAAGCAGTATAGATAAACTCTTCTTTATTAATAAATGCGGTAGTGCTCAGAATGATATCTCAATAAATTATCTGCGACGTAGAGCTCTGATTAAAATAGATTAGAGTAATCTGTAAAGTTGATATTATTCTATTAAGTATCTTAGATATTTAAGATATAAATAATAGATCTGTCTTATCTAAGTATCTGAGTCGAACTGATATTTAACTAATTAAGTTTGCAGATATTTCCACTTTCTTGATAGCGCGAAGAATGAGGTTAACACTTGATTGACGTGTTATTTGAATACATATTATAGTTATTGACTTGTTAATCTTGCTGTTCTTATGAAATATCGCAAGTTAATATGAGATATTAAGTATTATATTTCAGATTCTGATATAATTAGTGCTGATAAGCAGCTTAGTATTAAGATTATCGAATATTAAGATTGAGATTCACAGCTTAAGTAGTTTATTTTAAATATTTTGAAGATAGAATATAAAAGTAGTTAATTCACTAATTCTCTATCGTTTATTAATATTTCAAATGATTAATAATTTGATGATCTTAAATATATGAGGAAGCTGAGTAAGCAACTTTCGATTAATAGCTGAACAATTAAAATTAGAGTTAATAACTATTGTAAATGACTTCGAATTAATAGCTCGATATATATTAACGCAGATTTTAGTGTAATTGAATATATTCTCTAAATATTTCTCTTTTAACTGCGCTGTAAGATTAATGATAGTTGAGGATTATATAGAAGAAGTAGTCTCAGCAGTATGAATATTAAAAGCTTTTAAATAATTATAAAGCTGATTATTTAATAGAAATAACTCTTTACACTTTTGATAAGTAATATTAAAGTTGATTATAATCTCTTTCTTCTTTATAGAACTTGATTTATTATCACTTGATTTATTAAGAGCATTCTGAAGAGCTAGATATTCTTACTATATGCGGTAATAATTCTTATTAGACTTCTCTTCTAAAGAAACTTTCTTATTAATTATGAAGACTTTCTTCTTCTTCTTCTTTAATAAATAATTGATTATTTAATAATTAGTCTTTAGATCTTAAGCAGTACATTTCTTATAAAAGTAAGAAGAATTAATATTAAAATGCTTTTCTGCGAGTATAAAAGACTTGAAAGAGGGTCTGCTTAATATTACAGATATTGACTTAATATATAATGTCTTCTTATAAATTGATTTTAAGATCTTTATTAAACAAGATTAAGAATACTTATATATTAATCGATTTGATTTAGTTCTTTATTTATAGAGACGTTATTAAATATTCTATATTTTTTATAAATAATCTTAAAAGTTCTGTAAACTTTTTTAACTTTTCTTAGTAAGCGCACTTTATAGCTCTGGCGTTATTTGAAAGCTCTTATAAACTCTTTAAATTAGATTCTTCTTCATCTTTATATCTATAATTCACAGCTTATTAATCTTCTCATTAATATATTCTGCAGAAGATTATTCTTAATTTTATCGAAAACACTTCTGACTTATATTAGAGCGAAGTTCTATATTAGTGCTTATAAAATCGCGTTTAATAACTCTTCTTTATTAAGTAGATAATAAAGCTAGATATTTCTTTTCGATAATTAATAAAACAGTATATTATATATAAGCTATTTTATTGTTAAGATAATGAGAAAGTAGTAGTGCAAGCTTCTGCTCTTAATCTTTATAGATTAGTATAATGTTAATAATATGTTGATAAAATATTCAAGTCGATTTAATATCTTAGCGAGAGATTAGCTTAAATAGATAGATCTTTAATAATTTCAGCGTTAAAACTTTATTTCTTAATCTATTTGCTAATAAAAATCAACTTAATAATAAGGAACTCTGTTTTATATTAAGTTCAGTTATAATAACTCTTATAATCTTCGCATGACTCTTTATATTTCGATTCAATATTATTATAAGCTTCGTTATAATTATTAATATTGTTTGATTTATAATAAATATAGTCTGAGTCTTCTTAAGAGTCTTTACTATCATCTCTTGAATCTCTAAAAAGATATTCTTTTTAATATATTTTTCTGTAATAAGATCTCTCTCTCTTCTCATTTAAGCTCTATAAAGCTTATATTTGCGATATCTGACTAATAATTAATAGAGATAAACTGAACTAACTTGTTTTATAGATTTACTCGATTTATATTAATCTGACAAGATTGACTGAACTTGAAAGATAATTATAATATCTCTTCTCTTATCTTTAATTTATTTAGATAGTTTAGCGATCACTAATGATTATAAAGAGAATAGAAAGGAAATAGAGTGTTAAATACTTAGAATATAAAGTAGAATGAATGTTGAGTATCTAGAGAATAGTAAAATGAGTGTTAAGTATTCAGAAAATAATAGAATAAGATTTGAGTGTTAAGTACTTAAAGAATAAGATGAAAATGAGGCTTGAGTATTAAATACTTAAAGGATGTGGTGAAGTGAGACTTGAGTATTGAGTACTTAAAGAATGAGATAAGCTATTGATGATTGTAAGCTGTAATCTATTAAAAGCAGAGGATCTGCAGAGTAAAAGTTAGCTCGCGGTTACGTAATGCCTCTATTTGTTAATAGAGAGGTTTCCGTAGAAGCTAATATAGCTTGCAGATTATTGACAGAATTCTACGAAGGTCAGTGCGTCTTGCAGAGTTGACAGGATCCTGCGGAGGTCAGTGCGTCTTATAGAGAGTTAATAGAGTCGAATTTAACTCGAAAAATGAGCTGAATTCGAAAATGGGGTCTACTTGAGATAGTATGTCTTGTAGATTGTTGACAGGATTGAATTTGCAGGAAAATCACGCAAAATTCGAGGCAGTAGAAAGTTGATAAGCGCAGTAAAGCGTTCACCGACGTGTTCACTAAATGTTATAATGAATAACAGGCGCTATAGCTAAGATAGCTGAATAGTCAGAAATAGCTTAATTAGGCTAAATATGATTATGTGATGATTGAGTTATTGATATTAATCTAAGTGGGGGCGGAGAATAGAAATAAGGAAAAGCGCGGCCGCGCTAAGTCTTTGCTTAAGCTCTAAGGCCAAATGCGGCTGTGTCTTAACGTAAAAGCAAGTCTTAACATAAGATATCAGCACTGTCAGAGCACTTTCAAAGCTTTAGCACCCCATTAGATCTAGCGCCACCGCAGCTCACACAGACAGCGCAGAAACAGGATTGTAATATTAATAGAGATAATTAGATATTATATATCTATAATACGCAGATATAATATAGAAGATTTATTAATAAAATAAGATAAGAATTAGAATATAAGATAATATATTAAAATTTTATAGAAGAGAGAATTAGAAGTAAGAGATATATTTCTTATGTCATTAATAAATAAATCTTTCATTTTAAGCTTAATATTATCGCGTTTAGTATTAAAATTTTGCTGCAGTCTTAATATAAGAAATATTAAAAATTGATTTTTTGATGTTTCTAATATTAAGACTGCAGCAAAATTTTGATTTTTAATATTTCTTATATCAAGATTGTAATAAAATTTTAACGCTAAACGCGGTAATATTAAGTTTAAGATGAAAGATTTATTTATCAGTAATATAAGAAATAGTAATATATAAGTAAAGTAGCTGTGAAGTATTATAATAAGAAGTATTGATAAAGAATTTATATTATAGATAATTATATAATATTATTTTCGCGTAATATCCGTCTATAATATATAAGTAAGAAGTTATTAAATAAGTATTTTAGTTTATTTTCTATTATTAAGAAGCTAGACTAAAATATATATAGACTGAAATTATCTAAGATATATAAATAGATTTATCTTATCTTTTATATCTCTCTTTTAAAATTATATTATAGACATGATAATTATAAGTTATTAGCGCTAATTATGATTAATTAAGAAGAGAAATGAGAGGTGAATCACGTATTAAATGTGTGAGAGTCGCGATTGAAATATAGCTTCTTAATAAAGTAAAAGAATTATATAGTAAAGAAGAACTTTTAATAATTTAAGAAAGATCTAATATATGCTTAAGAGACTATTAATATCTTCTATATAAGTAGAATAGACGCATTAATATCGCATATAATTAGCTGTAAAAAGTAAAAGAGATAGAAAGATAACTAATTTAGCTTATAATAATCGCATATAAGTTATTAATATATCGCGAGTATTATATATCTTATTTAATTTTCTTATTTAAGTATTTATATTCTATATAATAAGAATGTATAAGATTTATAAAATAAAATAAAAGTTATAAGATAGAAGTATAGAATTAAATAATTCTAAAAAAGATTCTTTAAAGATTAGTAAATATATATTTATATCTTAGATTTATTAGCAGTCTTAGCATTATTATTATTATCAGCGGGATTATTACTTTTAATAAGAGAATTTATTTACTTAATAAATCTTATAAGTAGGATAATAAGAGTCTTTAAAGCGCATATAATTTATAACTAAGTTTTCTTAATTACACTAAAATTAGTAGAGGATCTAGATTCTAGAAATATATTTAGAGAGAAATTCTTATATAATAGATTTCTCTTAATTATAACAGGGAATTTCTTAATAAGAGCTGCTACTATTATAATAATCTCTTCTATAATAATAATATTATTATAATTCTAAAAGCTCTTATTAAGAGTCTTTATTAAGATAGTCTTTTCTTATAACTCTTAATAAATCTATAAATTATTAGTAAGAAGTAAATAAGAATAGAGATGATATACTATAAGATATATATATATTAATTATTAATCAGTGATATATTTCTTATATAAAACGCGAGATATATCTATCTTATATTTAATTATCTTCTTAGTCTTAATCTTTCTAAAACATAAGAGATATTTTTAACATTAATTTAATTAATATTTAGATAGTAAAGATATTTTTAGCTTAAAGAGCTGTAAATATTAAGAAGAAAAAGAAGAGAGAGAAGAGTTATTATCTCTTTATTATTTATATAATAAAGAGAGAATTTTGATAAGAGTTATAAATTCTACTTATAATTAATATATAAGATATAATTAATATATAAAGAATATATTATAAGTAGTTAATATTTTAGTAATAATTATTAAAGTTAATAAAATTATATTACGCGTGAAATATAAGAGTCTTATAAAAAACTTTATTAAGTAAAAGCTTTAGTTTAAGAGATAATAAGTATATAAGATATATAATATAAATAATTTATAAGTTTATTTATATATTATTAAAGATTAATATAATCACGTGTGAGTTATAAGTAACTTATAAGTATTAAGAATAATAAAGAAAAAGAAGAGAGATATAAGAAGATAATAGATTAGCTACTTATACTAAGAAATTATCTCTAAATACTATAAAAAGAAGAGTTTTAATATTAATAAGAATATTAAGTATTTTAATTATAGAGATTATTAAGATCTTTAAAATTAAATATCGCAATCTCTAATAAAGAGTAAAGCGTAATTATACACTTATAACTCACACATCTATTTATAAAGATAACACTTTAGACTTTAAAAATAAAGCCTCTTTAAGAGAGAGAATAATTATTATACCGCGCTAAGATCTGATCTATATATAATATACACGTTAAATCTGTGAATATATATAAAAAACTTTATAACTCAAAACTTAAAGTTCTTTATTATTTAACTTATAAAATATTAGAAGTGTCTTCTTTATTATTATTAGTAATAGAGCTTTACATTATAAGACGCATACTATTTATATATTATATTAATATATTACTTAATCTCTTAGCGTCTCTAATATTAACGCACAGATTTCATAAATAATAATTAGAATTGAATTTATAATAATAGTGTCTATAGCGCTATTTTAAAGATGAGAGATAATATCTTACTCTGAATAACTTATTATGATATGTTATTAAGTAGCTGATATCTTTATATCTATTTATAAAGTTATACTTAACGCGAAATTCAATATAAAGATCTTAAGAGAATTATATTTAAGTGTTTAATAAGATCTAATCTATTATATAATGCAGAAGATCTCTCTGCTATTCTAATAATATAGGCGCTGTTTTTCAGTATCTTAGTAAATCTCTTTTAATATGAATCTATATAGAAAGACTATATTTATAAAAAAACTAGAGATGAGAGTTATTTTAAGAAGGATTATTATCTCCGAGTCTATAGATAATTAAATGAAGATATCTACACTTCTAAACATCTTAATAAAATAGACTGTTTTATCTATTATTAATTTATTATTCTTAGTAGTTGAATGCTTGAATTTAAATCTTAATAAATTATTATAAATATAAGAATTTACGCCTGAATCGAATATTCAGATATCTTATAGCTTATAGCTATTTTAATCTATTATAAAAGCGGTTATTCTCATAAATATCTTTATATTAAAGCGTTTTTTCTCTTCTTAAGATTCTAACGCGGAATTTTGATTCTTCTTATCTCTAAAATAAGTTCTTTTTCGCAGCATTTCTATTATTCTCTAAATTTTTTCATTCTGAGCGATTTTCTTATTTATAATCTTCTGAATCTCTATATTTATAACCCATCCGACTGGTCATATTTACTTAATTATATAGAGATAGACGGAAAAGAGATGAATCTTAGAGTAGAGATAAAGTTTAATAAATAGAGATATTGATTTTATAAAGAATTAAGTGACTGTGAATGATTTAATAGATTCTTTTTACAGCATTATAAAAGCTATATATGAGGGCGCCTTAGATTCTATCTTATTAATCTGAATATGATTCTGAAATGACTTAATTAGATTAAATAGAGTTGATATATTCACTCTTTTAATAACTCTAATTAAATTATATAGAGAATATTCATTTTAAATCTTTAAAAGATTAACTCTCTTAGCGTTTATATATATCTTTTTCTATTATTAAAGTCATTTCTTATATTATTAATCTCTTAAAGTCTTTTTTAGATTTAAATATAATTAAGATAACTTTAATTATCTTATTTTATTTATTAAAATAAGTCTTTTTTATAGAGTCTTAGAAATATTATATATAGTGTTAAGACTTATTATAAAGACTAAATTTAAATATGAAATGATTTTTATAATAAACTTCTATAAATCACTTAATATAACTTATTTCTTTTTATAATTAAAGAGCTTATTCTTATATTCTTCTTAAAAAAGCTTATATATCTCTATTTAATCTTTATTTAACTTAGTAATTAATATTACTATTAAATTAATATTCTTAAATATTAGATCGAATGACTTTTTTAGAATAAATAACTCTTTCTCCGAATTCATATTAATATATAATAATATATCATTATTTTATGCTCTTTTTTAGACTATAAATAGCTATTCATTTTAATCTCTTAAAGAATTGAGAATAATTGTTATACGAGTGATTAAGAATAGAGAAGAGGACATTCTATTAATAATATTTGAGTTAATTAAACGAAGAATATGAATACTCAGTATTAGTTACAGGATAGCAGACTCGGGCTTATAACTGTTAGACAAATTCGCCTAAAGTAGTTAGTAGAATATCTGTTGAATTGATCAAATTAACTGTCTAAATCTATGTAGAATGGCGCGTAGAATGAGTGTTATATACTCAAGAAAAACGCTCGAAATAGCCTGTTGAACAGAGCAGTTGGATAGGGCGCAGGCTAGCCGAAACCTGACCAATGGACGCCCTGAGACCTAGGCTGTTTGACAGCACCGCTCAAGCATGAGATCCCCAAGCTTCAAAGCCCAGTTAATCCTAAGGGAAGGAGAATGTTGTGTATCTGGGGAGAAGGGGGGGGCTAAGATTGAGTCGATGAAGCCAAGCAGAAGTACTAACAACCAGGCAATCCTTCTTATGACTTAGTAATTAGTACCCTGAATACACAGACACGCACATAAATAGCCTAAGATGGGGCAAACATCCCACCAAAGCACTTTCCCCAAATGTTCAACTCGATGTCTGAACAAGCCGAGATTATGAGGCTACTAGTCTCTCGCAGGGTAAAGATTGGACGAGGTAAGCAGGATGGGAAGGATCAACTAGAATGATCTCACCAACCTTTTACTTTGCACTTCGATCTCCTTTGACACTGGACCTTTTCTCGTATGAGATTTTCACTACTTGACTCTATTCTATCTTTCACAGTCTCTCCATTAAGTCCAGGCGTCCTTGACAGACAGCATAGAGAAGCAGCTACGTCGGCTTTCCTCTGCGCAAAAGTAAAGGAGTCTGGGACACTGAAATAAATGGAACCAGAGGTAACCAAGGAAAACCCGGATTTGATCTTTATTAACTCTGGAAGAGCACCTCGGCGGCCTTCAGGTCCACGTTTAGACATAAAAATGTAGAAGCATTCAACTTCCGCCAAGGCGGCTGCGGAGCTCAATTATGTAATCAGCTAGGGTTAGTATCCATTTTTTTCTTCTAGTTGTGATATTCAAGCTAGCTGGCCCAACGCACGGCGTGCCAAGCCTAAGCATGTGACCGGCTTCTGGTCGCGCTGTGGGCTCCTTGGTAGCAAACGTATCCTTGTTGTGGTTGTTGTAACCAAATGGGCGCTATAGAGGAGAAGTGGTTCAAAAGACTCATTGAAGATATCAATGATCTCACTGGGGCACGAAAGTCGTTGGATTATTACAACGAAATTTAAAGTTGCACTCCAGTTCTTACGTTCGATCCAGAATCTCATCCTCATTAGCCCACTGGACCAATTTGCCGCTTGTCTTCCACTTTCGTGTTCTCGCGACACTGTCATTGCAGACTCCTTTAGCTAGCGCCCTATAGTTGGTGATTATGTCCTGCGCCTCCTGACTACCAGGCTTAGGTGAATTCTCACCCATCTTCAGCTCATAGAACACTGTCAGGTAAGGGTTTGCCTCTTCCTCGGATGTCGCAGAGCTGCCGCCATAGGACACTATCAGTGTGCTCTTGGCTCCAGTATCGCGTGTCATTGCCTCAACCTGTACGTACATTTAGATGAAGCGATTGAGAAGCAGTGAGAGGGCGCACTCCGGCAACGTACTGACAAGCCATCCTGGATAACGACATCCTGCACAATCTTCTTGCCGCTGGGAGTGTGCACAGCGCCATCGCCAATAACAATCTCGCGAACAAATTGCTTGCGGCCACCGGACACAACGTCACAGCTGACAACGAAGTCGGCAAAGTCGCCAGGATAGCGACCGCCCCGTTTGATGCCCTGCCAGAGCTCGGCGCGGCTTAGGTGTTCTTCTGCAGGAGCGCCATGGTTAGCGGCAACGGTATAGGCGATGTTGTAGCTGAAGCCGACCATGCTGTGCGGTTTCATGTATGTCTGCGAAGGTCGAGCTAGTGATTGTCGGCAAAATCTGGAAAACAAATGATCGTTGGTCGCAAGCTTAAATATGGTATATGAGAACAGTAGTTTTATATCGCTAAGTGGACTTGCGCTAGTTAAATTCTCGCAGGGGGGAGAACAGTAACGGGCCGCGCCTCTCCGCTCGGCCTCCGAATTGCCTCCGAACTGCCTCCGAAGTGCAGCCTCACATCACGACGCTATGGTACATGAGCTTGAATGTGATGGCCCGCCTCGGTCTCTATACTGATCGGTGGGCTGCACATGGTCTTAACTTATCTGCGCACGAGCAATGGCCTCCAGAACGAGAAAGTGTCAACCACAATTTTTATCTGAACTTAACCCATCTGTTTCAACCACAATTGATCAGCTTAGCACAATTATGAAGTCGTTTTCACTCGATCCTTGGACGCGTTTCAGCCTTATTGCTACCGTTTTAATTACTGTTGTAGCCTTTACACGTAAATTCTTGAGGCGTCAACAGAAGGCCGACCTGCCAATCTTCAATGTGGAGGCAGATGTTGTAAAGACCCTTGAAGACGCTCACAAAAAGGTGCACCGATAACGATCAAGCGTGGCAATACTGTTATTAACATATTCAGTGCCCTGATGACCCTTTCATCTTGTCCATGTTCGGGCACGAGGTCGTGGTCCTCCCTGTCGCAGAGATTGAGACCATGAAGTCTCTTCCTGAGTCCGATGTGTCTATTAAGTACGACGACGAACTATGTCACCTCTCAGAGAGTGCTAAGAAGTTCACAGACGCCACCATTATAACGTGTTCCTTGGTGAATACACCTACATGGGCACCAAGGCGGACGAGTTCGACGCTACCATGCGTCACATTCTGACGCGCAACACGCCTACCGTACTGGCCTCTTTCACAGCTGAGGTCCAGTACGCAGTAGAGCAGTGTATCGGCGAATGCAAGGGCACCTGGACACCTGTTCGGGTTCGGAACGCAATGTCCAGGGTTTCCTCTCTCATGTCTGGACGTGCCTTCGTTGGACTACCTCTCAGTCGAGACCCCGAGTGGGTTGAAGCCACGACCAACTACACGCAGGACGTTTCTAGAGCTTGGATGGTTCTAACGAGTCTTCCTTGGTTCGTGAGGCCAATTCTTGCTCCATTTCTGCAGCAAGTGAAGTCTTTAAAGCGCCAGAGACAAATTAATGTGGAGAAGCTTGCGCCTCTCCTTGCCGAAAAGCGAGGCAAGGTTCTGCACGAGAACATCAAGCCCCACCAACACAATGCGCCAGGTGGAGACATGATTGACTGGTTTATTTCCCGCTATCAGAGTCCCCCAACCGCCCAGCAACTTGGTCGCGACCAGCTCCTCGCCACGTTCGCATCTATCTACAATCTTTCCAATGCCCTGTCATACATCGTGTTCGACCTTGCTGGCTACCCAGAGCACATCGAGGAGCTTCGCCAAGAGCTCAGGGAGGTCGTTGGCGAGGGTGGCGAAATTGACAAGTCCACGCTGCCGAGACTGCGCAAGCTTGACAGTTTCGCCAAGGAGTCGCAGCGACTTAGCCCTCCATCTCTTGGTTCGGAACTTCACAGTCAACTTTTGTCCCCTGTGTGCTGACCGATTGCCCAGTCAACATTCCCCGCTACGTTACAAACCCTTCCGGCTTCCGGACTTCCACCGGCCACCTCATCCCGCAAGGTTACACCGTCATGATCCGCGCACATCCCATTAACATGAGCTCTGTTCTGTGGGACTCGCCCGAGAAATTCGATGGCTTCCGCTTCTCCAAGCTGCGCGAGCGTCCCGGCAACGAAATGAAGTTCCAGCATAGCAGCACGGGTGTCGACAACATCAACTTCGGCCACGGAATTTGGGCATGCCCGGGGCGCTTTTTCGCGGCGGCTGAGATCAAGGTCCTAATGGCGTATCTTATCACCCACTATGACATGCAAATCGTACCGGGCACGAAAAAGCCTGGCCAAGTCCATTACGGCCTTGCCACACTACCGGATGCTGAGGCAGACATCCTTTTCAAAAGGCGTGAGTCTATCTCATAGACTGTGGAAGATTAAACAAAATGCGCTTGAGCTAAGCTGGTAACCATTGAGATTTCCGCGAAGAGCACATGCCTGGTTGTCGATGTGTTTAATACTGGGGGAGATTCTAGTCAATCCTGAACTGCCTCTACTGTAGTGCACGCGGTTGTTCGCTAGTTAGCAGTACGAGTCCAGAAACATGGGCGTCTGTCTCTCACCACTAAGCAGTTGTTGAAAGAAAGCTGGATCTGCATGTGATGAAAAAGAGGGACAGAAAAGAAAAGGGGCTCAGTCACTGTTAGCCGAACACAAGGTACAAAGACTGCATCTAATGTGCTGTGAAAAATGGAGGGTCTGTCCTAGCCGGACGTCTATATGTCCACCAGCACTATAGGCAACCCTTAGGCAGTCCTAGACAACCATCCCTTGAAGGACGTGTGAGAAGCCACTCTCAACATAATCAATGCCCAATCTTGGGTGCCCGGCCCATGACGCGTTTGATAGCCGGGCGTTCCAACATGCGCATAGCCCAGTGATATGTATGCGGCCTTTCCTTGATGTCAACGCCAAGAAATTCAAACATCCACGGCATGGCAAAGGGGAAGTAGGACAGGTCCGCCAGCGTCGGGCGGTCACACAGCGCAATATACTGCTGACCCGGCTCCGACAGGCGACTCTCAAGGATGTCCCACTGTTTGACTACGTTCTCGTGAAGCCTGCTAGATATATTAGAGATGTGTCCGCAGATAATCGGATCGTTACGGAGAAGGCGCACTTTTCAATGGTACGTGGCAGCTGCACGGGGTTCGCGCGCGTAGGATAACCGCGTACGAAGTAGAGCCAGTACTTGGCAGTGGCACTGAACAGTGTCAGCGCAGTATTGCAGCGTTGGCGACAACTAACCCAATTCCAGCAGTCTGGTAGGCGGTCCAAGCGTGCACATTGGCACGCTCGAACACCGTCCGACCAGCCCATTCGCCGCTGCTGTCGAAGCGGTCTGTAAGGTGGTACAAGCAGGCGGTGCTCTCGAAGACGTGGACCGTCTCATGCGTGACTGGGTCGTGGTCCCTGAGCGCAGGAACCATGCGCTCCGGGTGGATTTGGTACGCCCACTCCGATTTAGTGTCGATCACGGAGATCACGTGGGGGCATTGCATCTCCTCGGCCAAGATCAACGGTTTGATGTAATTTATATACGATGTCTCGTCGGCTGCAAGCGTATCAACACGTGCACAGAGCAATCATGCCAGAGCATGCCGCCAATGTGTCTAGATGTACCCTTGATGACGTAGAGAATGACACGCCCATCGTATTCGACATCGCCAATTACGACTTCGCCATTTCGTTTGATCTGGGGAGGCTGGTCAGCAGCTTGGGCGGCTGATGAGTTCGTGTGGCTCTGGCCTCGAGCCGCTGGGCTCTCAACCGCGTTGTCAGCCATAGCAGTTTGGTCGGAAAGGCAAAGTGATGTCGAGAGTGTTCGGCGGCGACAAGGTCGGAAAGGCAAAGTTATGTCGAGAGTGTTCGGCGGCGACAAGGTCGTAAAGCTCGTGGGCCGATATAGGTTATGATGACTCACGCGCAGATAGGATCTTGCCTTCTGACGAGGCGCTCGCCATACTCGGCGAGATATACAGAGAATGCACTTCGGTCACCGACTCGGTCCGGACGTGAAAGACAGGACACAGTGCACCGTGAACCAGTCATAATCGACTTGTTCGCGAAGCATCTTCGACAAATCGATGCAGATCAGACGTGCCACAGAGTACGACCGGAAAACCAATGATGAGCTCAAGACAGTTTGGTCGGGGGAGCTGCCCATTTGAACTGCTCATTCGAGACGCCATAGCCATTTGAGCTGCCCATTCGAACTGCTTATTCGAGCTGCTCTGGCCATTCGAGCCGCCATGGACATTGAAGCTGCTCCTTCGAACTGCCATCCTCCAGACCGACGTAAGTTTGCCTTTGTTTTTCTTTCTTTGGTTGGGCTTTAAGTGACGCCGATTGATATGCGCTACTCTTGGCATTTCTGGAGAAAGGAAGGGCAAAATTTGTTGGAATGACTTGGCACTCAAATCACGTGATACCGCCTGTAGATTTACCCAATTCCACACTGAAGTAATTCTATTTGTAAATTCCACCAAAATTCACGACAGGCATTTGATCTTCTCATTTAACCTGTTTATGCGACCACTAACTAATTGTACGCTTAGGTG
>JAABUK010005942.1_pt1 | contig 18561 bp, 19 predicted proteins | sample 5559141 | NCBI WGS metagenome assembly JAABUK01 (sample SAMN10711869, study PRJNA513367) | rock metagenome | isolation source: Antarctica rocks | place: Antarctica: Victoria Land, Pudding Butte nord | collected 2016-01-03 | reverse complement strand
GCGATCTGGCCCGGCGTCAGCTTGAACTCGCCCCTGATGACCGGCATCAGCGGCGCAACCGCGAACCAGGCGAAGAAGCAGACGAAGAACGCCAGCCAGCTCATGTGGAAGGCGCGCATCTGCGGGGTGGAGAAGCTGAAAAGGTCTATCCTCGTCGCTTTTTGGGACTGCATCAGGGGTGTTCCGGTGCTTGCGGTGAAGGGGGGACTGCCCCGGCCTGCCGCCGGGGCAGGGCGGATCAGGCGGCGACGCCGAGTTTGGCGGCAATCGTCGCCCTGTTCTCGGTCAGCAGCGATGCGTTGCGGGACAGCACCTCGCTGTTGGCGCCGATCTTCTCCGAATTGCCGGACAAGGCCTTCGCATTGGCGGCCACGACTGACGCATTGCCCTTGATGGCGCCATTGTTGGCGTCGAGCAGCATGCGGTTTTCGTCCAGGACGGACTTGTTGGCCTCAATCGCCCCGGTATTTGCCGTCAGGGTGGCGCTGTTGGCAGTCAGCGTCTTGCGGTTGCCTGCCAGCGTGCTGCTATTGCCGGCCACGAGGTCGTGGTTCTGCTCCAGCAACGCATGGTTGCCCTTCAGGGCCGCCGCGTTCGATTGCAGCAGGGCGTTGTTCTTGACGAGCAAGTTGTTGGAGTTGAGGGAAGCATCAGACACGGGTTGGAACCTCCAGATGGCGCGCCCTGGTCGGGCCGGGGCAGGAGGCACAAGGCTAGCCACGTCAGTGTGGCCATGACGCGCAGTGCGCGGGCGTTGGTCAGGACACGCCGATGTGTCCTGGATCAACCATTTGCAACCCGCGTGCCAGCCGGCCGGGGATGGTGCGGAACTTGCGACGGGCCTGGCGTCGCTGCCCTCAGGAGGTCCTGCCCATGCCATCTGCCTTGATCCTCACCAGCGGCGGACCGGGCGCTCCCGCACTTGCAGAGGACTTGGCAGTAGTGGGCGTGGAGGTGATCGGCACCGCGGAATGCTCAAATCTCGTGCAAGCGGTGATTAAGACAGCGCCAGACCTGGTGATGATCTACGAATTCCGCCCCGATTCTGCCCTGTTCGACAGCATTGCCCTGGTCACGACCACGGCGCCCCGCCCCGTGGTGGTGTTCACCCCCGACCCCGACGCGGACAGTATCGCCCAGGCTACCCTGTCCGGCGTGCACGCCTACGTCGTCAACGGCTACAGCCCGGCTCGGCTGCGCTCGGTGATGCACCTGGCCCAAGCGCGGTTTCAGCGGGAGCAGGCGCTGCGGGAGGAGTTGGCCGGGCTGAACCGCCGCTTCGCCGAGCGAAAGCTGGTGGACCGCGCCAAGGGCATCCTGATGGGCGCCCGCCAGTTGCGGGAGGAAGAAGCCTACCGCGCCCTGCGCACCGCGGCGATGCACGGCAAGCAGCGCATCGGCCAGGTGTCGCAGCAGGTGATTGACGCCGCCCTGTATGGGGAGGCCGTGAACCGCGCCGGGCAGTTGCGGATGCTGTCGCAGCGCATGGTGAAGCTGTATGCGCTGATGTGCTGCCGCACGGTGCCACCTGGCTCCGCCGCCCTGTTGGCGGACAGCGTCGGCGCGGTGGAGGCCAACTTGGCGGTGCTGGCGCGAAGCCTGTCCCGTCCGACCTTCGGCGACCTGCTGGACGCAGTGGCCCGGCCCTGGGGCGCCCTGCGCGACGCCCTCCGCACCCCGGCCGCGGCGGCCCGCCTGCGGGAGGTGGATGCCCTCGCCGAACAGGTCCTGGGCCAGGCCGAGCAGCTAACGGCCAACCTGGAGGTCGCCGCCTTCGCGACCGCGCTACACGTCATCAACGTCGCGGGCCGGCAACGAATGCTGTCGCAACGTCTGGCCAAGGAGGCGCTGCTGCGCGCCTTGCTGGGGGAGGGCGCCGGCCCGGGCGGCACTCGTGCGGAGCTGGAGGCCGGGTTCGGCTACCTGGCGGCGCTGCCGCTGAGCAACGCCAGGATCGCCGACGAGCTGGCACGGGCGGGAACGGCCTGGGCCGAGTTCCAGGCCGCCTTGCAGCACCCGGGCACCCCAGCCGGGCAGGCGGGGATCGCGTCATCCAGCGAGGCGCTGCTCGCGCACCTCGACCGGCTGACGGATCAGTTGGAACGGGGGATGCAGGTGCTGATGCGCTGAGAACCTGCCGGGCTGCGTTCTACTCGCCCAGCATGTGCAGCACGACCTCCCGCCGGTGCGGGGCGCGCCGGTGCTCGAACAAGTACAGCCCCTGCCAGGTGCCCAGCACGAGCTGCCCGTCCACGACGGGGATGCCCATCGTGGTGCCCGTCAGCATGGCGCGCAGGTGCGCCGGCATGTCGTCCGGTCCCTCGTCGTCGTGGGCGTAGCGGCCGGGGTCCTCGGGCGCCAGCTCCTCGAAGAAGCGGGCGATGTCGGCGCGCACGGCGGGCGACGCGTTCTCCTGCACCGTCAGGGACGCCGAGGTATGGCGGCACCACAGCGTCAGCAGCCCGGCGGCGATGCCTTGCCCCGCCGCCCAGTCCAGGACCGGACGGGTGATGTCGGTCAGGCCCTTGCCGCGGGTGGCGACATGCAGGGTGTGATGGGATTGCTTCATGGTGGACCCGACCGTAACCCGATCCCCGCGCCGCCGGCTCGATTAAATCTCCGGCGCTGGTGGCCCTGCTGCTGAAAGTGATCGCGCGGCCGGCCTGTAGCCGCAACGCGCCCGGGCCACGCCGCACGAGCCTGCTTCAGGATACGGCACACTCGGGTGAGGCTGCCGGGCATCGGCGCTGGACGCCTTTTCCGGCTGCTTTCACCAAATAAAGCGCCGCGTCAGCTTTACGGTGCAGCTCCTCCATCACGGTTCCGTCGTCCGGCGCGCAGGCGAACCCGACGCTGACGCCGATGCGGCAAAACTCGCCCGCATTGACCTCGTAAGGCTGGTCCGACACGCGCCGGATGATGCCGTTGGCAAAGCTTCCGCTTTCCCCTGGCGACATGCCCGGCGCCACCACGACGAACTCGTCGCCCCCGAGCCGGGCCACGATGTCCCCGGCGCGCACGCTCGATCTCAGACGCTGCGCCGCTGCCCGCAGAAGCTCGTCCCCGGCCTGATGCCCGAGCCTGTCGTTCACCTGCTTGAAGCCGTCCAGGTCGAGGTAGAACAGCACGAACTGCCGCGGCAGCGTTTTGGCGCGCCGCGACAGGATTTCCATAAGCCCGAACCTGTTCAGCAGCCCCGTAAGGTAATCGTGCCGGGCGTGGTGGTGGCTGTCGTGCTGCGCCTGCAGCAGGTCAACGGCCATGCTCTGGAATCGGGTGATGATCGAGATGCTGCTAAAAAGGAGCAAGGGGGTTTGCAGGACGAGGACGAGCAGCCAGGGCCTTCCATCGAACGCTGCCCCAGCGACGAGGGGGAAGTCGCACAGGCAAACCAGCAGCAGGGCAAGGCGCGGCGCCGCATAGTTGCGCACACAGATCGGACCTGTAAGGCCCATCACGGTTGTCGCCGACAGGATTTGCAGCACGCCGTTGTCGGTCCGCATGGCCACGAACGCCACCACACCCTGCAGCGCGCACCAGAGCACGCCGGTGAACAGGCAGAAATCGGTGGGCGTCGGACCTCCCGCAGCAGCAATCGCCCGCGTGCGCCGGAGCACATGCACCCGCACGCAGCCGAGTCCCGCGTCAAGGGCCAGGAAAAGCAGGAACACCAAACCGCCGTGCAGGATCAAGGCCACGACGTTGAGCAGGACGCCGTTCAACACCCCGGCCACCACGGCCGCCGGAGAGGTGAACAGCTCGCCAAGCAGGACGTCGCGGATGTGTTGCGGAACGCCGGACCCAGGATTGGTCAGCCACTTCCAAACGGAACTGCGGGGCGGCGAATACTTGGGTCGAGGCTCCAGGATCATGCTTATCTTCCAGCGGGCGTTCTATCCTCCACCGGCAAGTGTCCTAAGCGCATAACGTTAACAAAACGTAATAAGTAGATGATGCCTTGGAAGGCCGATCCCGCCGCCCGGCTGGGCGCAAGCGGCGGGACATCGCAAGCCCGGCATGATGCTGCGCCTGAACCGTATCAGCAATGTCAACAACATCACCGTGATTCCCTCCCAAATCCCCCTCCCGCTTCACGTCAACCCAGTCTAGGGTCCGGCCCCATGACCATTGAAGCTCCGCGGGACCACATCTACACCGTCACCACGACCTGGCGCGGCAACACCGGCGCCGGCACGTCGGGCTACCGCGCCTATGAGCGCACCCACGATGTGTCCGCGCCGGGCAAGCCGCCCATCCCCGCCAGCAGCGACCCGGCCTTCCGCGGCGACCGCCGCCGCTACAACCCTGAGGAGATGCTGGTCGCCTCGCTCTCGTCCTGCCACATGCTCTGGTATCTGCACCTCTGCTCCACCGAGGGCATCGTCGTGCAGGCGTACGAAGACATCGCCGAGGGCGTGATGATCGAGCAGCGCGACGGCAGCGGCGCGTTCAGCGAGGTGGTGCTGCAGCCGGAGGTCGTCCTGGCCCCCGGCGCCGACATGGCCCGCGCCCGCGCCCTGCACGCGGACGCCCATGCCAAGTGCTTCATCGCCAGCAGCGTCAACTTCCCTATCCGGCACGAGCCGGTGTTCCACGTGGCCCAGCCAGCTTGAAAACGGTCTCCCTCTCCCTTTCCCTCCGGGAGAGGGCCGGGGTGAGGGGGTCTTGGCTGCGGAGCGAAGTGCTGCCCGGGCAGGGGCGCCAACGCCGTTTCAGGAGGCGAAGCGCCACGCCTGCCTGCCCTTCAACCCTGGCCGTTCCCCGTCGGAAGAGGAAAAAGGAGGACGCCGCCTCCCCCCACCCACGGCTGCTGCGGTCCGGCGACCGCCCGGCAGGCGTTCTGCTCTACGGCGGGAGCACGCCAAGGGGCATGTCGCCATGCTCGCCCTGACGATGGGCGACCCCGCCGGGATCGGGCCGGAACTGTCGTTGCTCGCCTGGCAGGCGCTGCGAAACGGTGGCCCGGCGTTCACCCTGCTGGCGGACCCGGCCTACATGGCGCAACTGGGCGGCGCGCCCGTCCGCACCGTATCCAACCTGGCCGCAGCCGCATCCGTCTTCCCTCACGCCCTGCCGGTGCTGCCCGTCCTGCTGGGCGCACCGCCAGCATCAGGCCATCCCAACCCGGCCAACGCCGCCGCCACCATCGCCAGCATCGAGCAGGCCGTGCGCCTGGCCCAGTCCGGGGACGCCTCGGCGGTCGTCACCAACCCCATCAGCAAGGCAGTCCTGTATACCGCCGGCTTCCCCCACCCCGGCCATACCGAGTTCCTGGCCGCCCTCACCGGCGCGCCCCTGCCGGTGATGATGCTGGCCAACGACCACCTGCGCGTAGTGCCCGTCACCATCCACGTCAGCCTGCGCGCCGCCCTGGACGCGCTGACAACGCCCGGCATCGTGGCGGCCGGTCGCATTCTGGCCGACGCCCTCCGCCGCCAGTTCGGCATCCCCCAGCCGCGCATCGCCGTCGCCGGCCTGAACCCCCATGCCGGCGAGGGCGGCGCCATGGGCACCGAGGAAGCGACGCTAATCCAGCCCGCCATTGCCGCCCTGCGCGCCGAGGGCATCACCGCCACCGGACCGCATCCGCCGGACACCATGTTCACCCCGGCGGCCCGCGCCGGCTACGACGCGGCGCTGTGCATGTATCACGACCAGGCCCTGATCCCGCTGAAGACGCTGGACGTGGCCAGCGGGGTGAACATCACCCTGGGCCTGCCCATCATCAGGACCTCACCCGACCACGGCACGGCATTCGACATCGCAGGGCAAGGCCGCGCCGATCCGTCCAGCCTGATCGCGGCGCTGCGGCTGGCGGCAACCCTGTCTGAAAGGCGAACGGCATGACCCGCCCCCCTCTGCGCCTCGGCGTCAACGTGGACCACGTCGCCACCGTCCGCAACGCCCGCGGCGGCGGCCATCCCGACCCCTTCGCTGCCGCTTTGGTCGCGGTGGGCGCCGGCGCCGACGGCATTACCGTCCACCTGCGGGAGGACCGGCGCCACATCAGGGACGACGACCTGCGCCGCATCGCAGGCAGCCCGGAGATCGTGCTGAACTTCGAGATGGCCGCGACCGACGAGATGGTGGCCCTCGCCTGCCAGCTTCGCCCGCACGCCTGCTGCATCGTGCCGGAGCGGCGGGAGGAGGTGACGACCGAGGGCGGCCTCGACGCCGCCGGCCAGGCCGCGTCACTGCGCCCCAAAGCGCAGGCGCTACGCGACGCCGGCATCCGCGTCTCACTGTTCCTGGACCCCGATCCGGCGCAGCTCCACGCCGCACAGGACCTGGGCGCTGCCGTCGTCGAGCTGCACACCGGCGCCTACGCCGAGGGCCGCGCGGGCGAGCTGGAGCGGCTGCAGGCCGGCGCCCGGACCCTGGCGCAACTGGGGCTGGAGTGCCACGCCGGCCACGGCCTGATCTACGGCAACGTCGCCGCTATAGCCGCGCTGCCGGAGGTGGTGGAACTGAACATCGGCCACTTCCTGATTGGCCAGGCGATCACGGACGGCCTGGCAAATGTGGTATCCACCATGCGCGGGATCATGCAGGCAGCACGGGAGAATGCGGCATGAGCGACCCCATTACCGACCTGGACGCGCTGGACGCGCTATATGCCGGAGTGGACGAGCGCAGCATCGTCAAGGTGACGGACCACGTGCATCCCATGTATCGCGCATGGATCGAGGCATCGCCCTTCGCCGTGCTGTCCACCGTCGGGCCGGAGGGAGTGGACGCCTCCCCGCGCGGCGACGGGCCGGGCTTCGTGACGGTGGAGGACCCGCACACGCTGCTGCTGCCGGACCGCCGGGGCAACAACCGGGTGGACACCCTGCGCAATATCGTGCGCGACCCCCGCGTGGCGCTGCTGTTCCTGGTGCCGGGCCTGGGCGAGACGCTGCGGGTGAACGGCACGGGCGCCGTTCTGGTCGAGCCGGCGCTGCTGGACCGGTTTGCGGTGAACGGCAAGCCGCCGCGCAGCGTGCTGTCAATCACGGTGCATGAGGTCTATATCCAATGTTCCCGTGCCGTGGTGCGTGCCGATTTGTGGAACCCGGCGCATCACGTTGCGCGCGGGACACTGCCGACCCTGGGCGCCATCCTCGCCGCGCTCAGTGGGGAGCGGCTTGGCGGGGAAGAATATGACCGCGCCTCGCCGGAGCGGGTGCAGGCGACGCTGTACTGATCCCAGCAACGTCGTCCTACCCCGCGCGGCGGCATCCCAAAACTGAGATCGCGACACTCTTCTTATTACGAATGACCGCAATCGCGCCATTGCAGGCGGCTTCGGGGTTCACATCCCCAGGAGTTGCGTATATGCGGCGACGTGCTTCTCTGCCCTCGCGGAGACGCTGAACCTGATCATGGCCCGGCGCCGCCGGGTGCGTGGCAAACCATGTCGCAGAGCAGGCGCCTCCGCGGCAGCAAGGGAGACGACGCATGTCCGGCACGACCCCCAACGACAACTACGAGCACGCCCGCGACTTGGCCGAGCAGGCGTTGGAAGCGCTGGACAAGGGCGACGAAGCCCAGGCCGACGCCCTGCTGGCCAAGGCCAAAAAGCTGGACAAGTCCGCCGTGGTCGAGCTGGTCGAGGAGCTGGAGGAAGACGCCGGCTCCGACCCGGCAGCCGCCAAGCGCGCCGGCGGCTGAACTCCTCGTCCGTTCTCAGCCGGACGCCCCCGGATGCGTCCGGCGCCAAACCGCCAGCAGCCCCGTCGGGTCCACGCTGGTGTAGCGCTGGGTCGTGGACAGGCTGGCATGTCCCAGCAATTCCTGGATTGAGCGCAGGTCGGCCCCCCCGGCCAGCAGGTGCGTCGCAAAGCTGTGCCGCAGCGCATGAGGCGTCGCCTGCGCCGGCAGGCCCGCGAGATGGCGGTAATGCTCCAGCGTCAGTTGGGCGATGCGCGGGTTCAGCCGCCCGCCCTTCACCCCCACGAACAGCGGCGCCTCCGGGCGCCGGTCCGGATGCAGCGCCAGCCAGGCCATCAGCGCCGCGTGCACGACGGGCAACAGCGGCACCATCCGTTCCTTGCGGCCCTTGCCCAGCACCCGCAGGACGCCCCCGCCCGCAGGCACGTCGCGCACATCCAGCCCCAGCGCCTCGCTGATGCGCAGGCCGCAGCCATACAGCAGCGTAAACAGCGCGGCGTCGCGCGCCTGCACCTGGGGCGTGGCGGCACCCAATGACGCCTCGCCGATGTCCGCCACCACCGACAGCGCCTGCGGCGCCGACAAGGCGCGCGGCACCGGCGCACGGGCGCGCGGCGTGCCCAGCAGGCCCGGCGCCGGGTTGGCGATGCCGTGCCGCCGGGCGAGGTAGCGATACAGGCTCCGCACCGCCGACAGGTGCCGGGCGCGGGTGGCGTTGACGCTGCCCGTTCCAGCCTCATTCGCCAGCCAGGCGCGCAGGTCGGCCTGGGTCAGCGCGGCGAGGTCCGCCAGCGTCGCCTCCTGGCCAAGGTGCCCGGACAGGAAGGCAGTGAACCGGCGCAGGCTAGTACCATAGGCCACCGCCGTCAGCGGCGAGGCCTGGCGCTCCCGCAGCATCCAATCCAGGAACAGCACCGCCGCATCCGCCGCGGTATGGGGTGGCGGGGCCGCGGGGTCAGGCAGGACAGAATCAGGCGGCGGCAAGGTCGGCGGCCCGGTCCAGCGCCGCAGCCGCAGCCCCACCCAAGAAGGCCAGTGCGGTCGTCGTGGCGCCCGCCAGGGCGCGCCCGTCCCGGCAGGCCAGTGCCAGCAGCGCCGGGCTGCCACCCAACGGCACACGCATTGGCACCCGCACCAGCGCCTCCCATCCCGCCAGCGCCGCGGCCTCCCCGTGCAGATGCGGCAGAGCGACGCTTCCCCGCACCAGCGCCTGCCGCTGGCCGAGCGCCGCCGTTACCGTGCCCATCGGAACCGCCGCCATCCCCGGCCGCAGCCCTTCCACGCACAGCCGCGCGCCGTCCAGCCGCAGCAGGGCCGGCAGGTCGTGCTGCAGGCACCAGGCCGGATCAGGCGCACGCATCAGCATCAGCACCGCATCCTGCACCCTGGCGCCGAACCCCTCCGCCGCGCGCCGGTCGGCAGCGCCAGCCGCGGCCTCGCGCGCCAGGTGGTCCGCCCGCGTCCGGGCGGCGGCGAGCAGGGCGGCCATGTGGTCCGCCAACTGCTCGCCATGCACCCGGCATGGCGGGTCCATGAGGGAATACAGCGCGTCCTGCGCCGCCAGCCAGCCGGGGTTGCCGCGCAGGAACGCCGCCACCGCAACCGGAGTCGCCTCCGGCATTGCCGCCGCAGGGCTGTCCAGGGCGGCATCCCGTTGCAATCCGGGGCAGGGGGCCTCATCTGCGATGTTCACTCTCCGTTCGCATCAGTGTGGCGGCTGCGGGTGTTATAGGGTGTCGCCAGTGTCGGCAAGGTGGAGTCGGGCCGGGTGAGCAAACGTGAGCCACATGCGCCGGGCAATGCCGGCCTGATGCAGGCCAATCCTCTGGAGGGAGGCCTGTTCGGCAATACCCTACCCCCGCCAGCGCCGGTCCGGAAGCGGGTTCCTGTGCTTCTTCCACGGCCGTTCCAAGGCACCTTCGACTACTCCGTCCCCCCCGGCATGGACCCGCGCCCCGGCGACGTGGTGCTGGTGCCGCTGAACCGGCGGGAGGAGGTGGGCGTCGTCTGGGACCTGCCCGCCGGACCCTCGGTCGCCGACACCAAGCTGAAGCCGGTCACTGCCATCCTCGAAGCCGTGCCGTTCCCCGTGGCGCTGCGCCGCTTCGTTGACTGGGTCGCCAGCTACACCCTGTCCACGCCCGGCGAGGTGCTGGCAATGTCCCTGCGCGTCAACGCCCTACAGGCCGAAACGCCCCAGGCCGGATGGCGCATCGGCGACATTCCGCCCGATGCCCGCCTGACCGACGCCCGCACCCGCATCGCCGCGGCCCTGGCGGACGGAGCGCTGCTGTCCACGTCCGACCTGGCCCGCACCGCGAATGTCAGCGGCGGCGTCGTGCGCGGCATGGCGAACGCCGGGCTGCTGCTCCCGGTGGCGCTGCCGGGTCGCCCGCCGTTCGCCTCGCCGGACCCGTCGCATCCCGGCCCCACGCTGTCCGCCGCGCAGTCCTCCGCCGCCGAAACCCTCCGCGGCGCCGTCGCAGCCCGGAAATTCACGGTGACGCTGCTGGATGGCGTCACCGGATCGGGCAAGACCGAGGTCTATCTGGAAGCCGTCGCCGAGTGCATCGCCACCGGCCGCCAGGCCCTGGTGCTCCTGCCGGAGATCGCCTTGTCGTCGCAGTGGTTGGAGCGCTTTGCCTCCCGCTTCGGCGTCGCTCCAGCCGTATGGCACTCGGACCTAGCCTCCCGCACCCGGCGGATCACATGGCGGGCAGTCGCCGACGGGGCGGCGGCGGTGGTGGTCGGCGCACGCTCCGCCCTGTTCCTGCCCTTCCCCGACCTTGGCCTGGTGGTGGTGGACGAGGAGCATGAGACCGCGTTCAAGCAGGAGGACGGCGTGGTGTATCACGCCCGCGACATGGCGGTCGTCCGCGCCCGCCTGTCCAACGCCCCCGCCGTACTGGTGTCGGCCACGCCCAGCCTGGAAACCCTCGCCAACGTCGAGACCGGCCGCTACCGCCGCATGACGCTGGAGGTGCGGCACGGCGGCGCGACCCTGCCGCAGGTCGCCGCCATAGACCTGCGCGCCGCCCCGCCGGAACGAGGCCGCTTCATCTCGCCGCCGCTGGTCGAGGCGGTGCAGCAAACCCTGGCGCGCGGCGAGCAGGCGATGCTGTTCCTGAACCGCCGCGGCTATGCGCCGCTGACGCTGTGCCGGGTGTGCGGCCACCGGATGCAATGCCCGAACTGCACGGCCTGGCTGGTGGAGCACCGCGCCCGCCAGGTCCTGACCTGCCACCATTGCGCCCACACCGAGAGCATCCCGCCGGCCTGCCCGCATTGCAGCGCCGAGGGCAGCCTGGTCCCCATCGGCCCCGGCGTCGAGCGCATCACCGAAGAGGTCGCCGCCGTCTTCCCCGACGCCCGCCGCCTGGTGATGGCCAGCGACACCATGCCCGGCCCCCACGCCGCCGCCGAGGCCGCGCACATGATTGAACGCCGCGAGGTGGACCTGATCATCGGCACCCAGATTGTCGCCAAGGGCTGGCACTTCCCGCATTTGACCCTGGTCGGCGTAGTGGACGCCGACCTCGGCCTAGCCGGCGGCGACCTGCGCGCCGCGGAGCGGACGGTGCAGCTTCTGCACCAGGTCGCCGGACGTGCCGGACGTGCGGAGGCGCCCGGGCGCGTTCTTCTGCAAACCTTCAGTCCCGAGCATCCCGTGATGCAGGCCCTGATCGGCGGCGACCTGCAAGCCTTTATGACCGCCGAGGCCGAGGGCCGCCGCCCCGGCCACTGGCCACCCTTCGGCCGCCTGGCGGCGCTGATCGTCAGCGCGGACACCGCGCAGGTCGCAGACGAGTTGGCACGCGACCTGGGCCGCACCGCTCCCCGCGCTGCGGGCGTCACTGTGCTTGGCCCCGCCCCGGCGCCGCTGGCCATCCTGCGTGGACGGCACCGCCGTCGGCTGCTGCTGAAGACCCGGCGCGACATCGCAGTGCAGCCCTTGCTGCGCGACTGGCTGGACCAGGTGCCGGTATCCGGCACCGCAAGGGTGGACGTGGACGTGGACCCAGTATCGTTCCTGTAATGCCAGTCGGCAAAACTCTTAACCGCTGCAACGGCGTAGAGCGGGTAAGCGCAACGCCACCCGCCGCACCGAGGCGCTAGGCTCAGGCAGGAAGCACTTCACCTACCCGCCCGAGCCAAGTAGTCTGCAGCCAGTCAGAACCTAAACCGGCTGCTATCATTTCCCCAGCCTCCAAGCGACGCCGCTATGCCGCCTTCTGCTTAAGATAGGCTTGCACGAAGCTGGGCAGATGGCTGCCGAGCCAGTCGCCCATCTCCTGCTCCTCTTTCATGGACTGCTCCAGCACCGCAGTGTCCTGCGTCGCCCCGGCCGCCCCCGCCAGGGTGATCAACACCTTGTAGGAGCTGATCTCGTAGGCCTTGAAGCCGATTGCCGCGAGAACGTTCTTCAGCACCTCGTCCCCCGCCGTCGCGTGCACGAAGCCGGCGACGGTCGCAACCGTGCCCGCCACTGCCTCCTTCGCAAGCGAGGCCTTGGTGCCGTGCTTGGCAAGCAAGTCGTCCAGCCGGGCTGCCTGCGTGGTCGAGCGCTGCATCTCCTGCTGCATTCTCGCATGCAGGTCGGGATACGGCTCCATCCGGCCCAGCTCGTTCTTAACGGTCCCGATTGCCTGCGTCTCAACAGCATGTTGGTTGCGCAGCCCAGTCAGATAGACGTCCATCGTAACATTTGAGTCAGCCATGTCGCGCTCCTGGAATTGACGGGACATTGAACGCCGCCGGCATGCGGCAGATGCGGCGGTGCCCATCAGAATGAATTGACTTGTGGGCCAGCAGTTCGGCCACAACTCCGTTAATCTAGATACGGCGTCCCCCGATTGCCTGGCAGCCAAACCGGACCGCACCCATCTGCAAGCTGGCCACCGCAAAGTGCAATAAGCTTGGCAGCACTATAGGACTGTGCTGGGCAGGCCAATGCGGCGTTGCAGGCAGCCCGCACCGGCCAGGAAAAGCAGGCGATAGACGCCCTGCAACTGGCGGCCAAAGCCAGCCCGGAGCAGGCATGGCAGGACACAAGGGTCGTTGCACCTGCCCTGAGCCGAAATTAAATAAACCAGGCGTCCCTGCGTTCACACCTCCGCCTTGCCAATCCACGCCCGATCCGGCAGGGAAGCGCCCGGACCGGAGCATCCCCAATGGACACCCTGCAAGCCATCGCCATCGCCATCCTGCAAGGCGCGACCGAGCTGTTCCCCATCAGCAGCCTCGGCCACGCCGTCCTGCTGCCGGCCCTGCTCGGCTGGAACCTGGACCAGAAGTCGGACCAGTTCCTGCCCTTCCTGGTGCTGTTGCACACCGGTACGGCGGTGGCGCTGCTCGGCTATTTCTGGCGGGACTGGCTAGCTCTGGGCTTAGGAGTCCTGGGCTTCGGCGGCGACGCCCGGCGCGCGCAGGAAGCCCGGCGGCTGTTCATGCTGATCGTCATCGCCACCATCCCCGCCGTCATCCTCGGCTACGCCTTCAACCACTTCTTCCGCACCCTGTTCGCAGCGCCAGTCGTGGCCGCCGTGTTCCTGGCCATCAACGGCCTGGTGCTGCTGTTCGGGGAGCGGCTGCGGCGGAGCGTCCCGGCCACGGCGTCGGTCGGCGCGTCGGTGGCGGTGAAGCCGCTCACGGCTCTGACGCCGATGGATGCCCTGGTGATCGGCATCTGGCAATGCGGCGCCTTGCTGCCGGGCATCTCGCGGGCCGGGGCGACCATCGTCGGCGGCCTGCTGCGCGGCCTGAACCATGAAGGGTCGGCGCACTTCTCGTTCCTGATCGCCCTGCCGATCATCATCGGCGCCACCGTGCTGGAGGTCCCGCATCTGCTGCACGCCAGCGTGGCGCCGGGCGTGCTCGCGCAGGCGTCGCTGGCGGCGGTGGTCGCCGGGGTGACGGCGCTGCTGACGACCTGGTTCCTGATGTACTACTTCCGCAACAACGACCGCTGGGCGCTCAATCCCTTCGCCTTTTACTGCATCGTCGTCGGGCTGGGCAGCGCGGCATACCTGGGGCTGCGCTGAACCCATGATGCCCACCCGGCGCCTGCTGCTGGCCGCTCCGGCACTGCTGCTGGGCGGCGCAGACCGCGCGCCTATCGAGCGCATGACGCTCGCCGCCACGCCGCTGTCCCGGATGGAGACGCCCTGGTGGCGCGCCCGTCACCAGGAGAAGCTGCAGGAAATCCGGGGCCGCGCCGTGGACCTCGTTTGGCTCGGCGACAGCATCACCCAGAACTGGGAGCGCCGGGGGCCGCCGGATTGGATGGACTTCGCGCCGGTATGGCAGCAGTTCTATGGCGACCGCCGCGCGGTCAACCTCGGCTTCAAGGGCGACAACACCGGGCACTTGCTGTGGCGGATGCAGAACGGCGAGCTGGACGGCATCGAACCGCGTGCCGCGGTGGTGCTGATCGGCGCCAACAACATGGGCCGGGTCCACTGGTCCGCGCCGCAGACCCTGGCCGGCATTGACGCCGTGCTGGCGGAGCTGCATCGCCGCCTGCCCGGCACGAAGGCCCTGCTGATCGGCGTGCTGCCCAGCATACGCTCGAAGTGGGTGACCCAAACAACGGTGCAGGTGAACCACGGCCTGGCAGCCCGTTACGGCGGCGGCGCTGTGCCAGATGTCGCCTATATAGACCTGAGCGCCATATTCATGCGTGACGGGCAAGTGGACCGCGGAGCGTTCTACGACGATATGCTGGACCCGCCTGACCCGCCGCTGCACCCCACCGTCGCAGCGCAAACGCGTATGGCGGAAGCTATTGAGCCGGCCTTGGCTGCAATGCTGACGGATCGCAGCCGCACCAGACGGTAGAAACCTAACCTAAGCAGACTTGCGCGGCCTGTCACACACATCGCCGTCGGCGGAGCCAGGCCGCGCAAGCCTGCTTAGCTTTTCATCTGTGCGCAAACCTCCAGAGGTTTGCTTAGCAGGCGGCGGCCGAGGGCCTGCGACGGATTCCTCATCCTGGACGAAAACGACCCACAGTCCCGATGTGGTTTATCGGAGCAACGGCCTGACGCATACAGGGCGGAAGAAACCCCGAGGGCCGGCTTGCGGCCTCCCGGGATAGGTTTTGCGGCGACCCCCGGTTTCCCTTCTTAGTGATGGACCCGGAAGTCCTCGGGTGACTGCCCGGCAGCCTCGGCCTGGGTCAGCCACGTCGGCTTGCGCCCTCGCCCGGACCAAGTTTGCCCACTGGGCGAGCGGAACTTCACCGCTGCCGGAACGGAGGGCTGCTGCTCACCCTTCTTGCCGCGCTTCTGCTTTTCGGGGGCGCCGCGCGCCTGGCCGAAAAGCTGGTCCGCCGTTAGCCCGATAGAGGCCGCTTTCTCTTCAAATTCAGCCATCAAGCTGCGGCGGGCCTGTTCCAGCTTTCCCTCGCGTTCCCGCTGCGCGAGCGCGATCAACTCATCCAACTCGGTGTAGTTGAGGGTGGAAACCATCCTGTGAATTCTCTCAGCCGTTGCGTCCATAGTCTGCATCCCCGATTCGATTGCGCCAGGAAACTGCGTCTTTCGCGGCAAGTTTTCAAGACCTCTTTTGAGCCTCGCATCAACGGCCCGCTTCAAAACTCCCTAAACAACGACTCGATACGCTCCTGATCGGCCTCTCGCCAGCTTGGAGTCCGGCCCTTGCAGGAGCAGCCGGCTGCCTTCCACCGCAGCCAAGGGCCAAGATCAGGAGTTATGAAGCGGGCTCCAACCAGTTTTAGAACCGGGCTTTACGGGACACCGCACGGCGGTCTGATGCGGCGCAATTCGGTGCGGATCAGTCAGGAGCGGCAGCGGCGGGGACGGTAAGCTTCTCCCCGCAGCGGGTGCGCGTGCCGCGTCCTAAACAAACCTTTGGCGGATTGCGTACAGATGAAACACCAAGCAGGCTGGCACGGCCGCAGGCCATCTGTGCGACACGCCACCCAAACCTGCTTAACCCTGTCAGGCCTGGGTCCGGGCCTGATCTCTCCGAGGCGCGGGGCCGGCCCTCATGAACAAGCGCCTTTCCCGGCAAGCAATACGTTGGTATTCTGACCCTTTTCGAGCTGGAACTGCCAGGCCCTTGCCCCGGGCGCGCAACACGGGGCTACGGCCCTCGTCCCTTGCACCAAAAACTCGTTCAGGTCTTCCGATGCAACCCAGCCGGGATTACGCTCGAAGGCAGGCAATCCCGCAGGCATCGCCTCGCTCAAATAATGCTGATGACCTCCGTTCGCCGCAGCCCGGCGTTGTAATCGAGAGGAACGGCCGCAACCGCCCGAAGCTTTCACCGGCGTTCCACCGCCGCCGCCGGAAGCGAATGTTTGAACCCCGCCACACTAACAACGGCGAATATCATTTCGGAATAGTCCGCACCTTGTCCGGCCCGGCCGTATCTGGCCAGTCTGCAATCCGGGGTCAGAGTGCGTCCAATGCCGGAGGCCACGCCGCCGATGCAGCCACGCCGGCATTAAGCGAAGTTAGCGAAAGCATACCGGTGGATCGAATCGTTTAACAAACGTCATGCCTCAATTTGCGGGGAACGTCACACCGGTTCGGAAGCTCCGTGCCTCAACGAAGATCAGAGGCGACACGTAAGCCTGTCGTCTGGTCCATAGAAAGGGGACGTGGTGCTGTTGGAGGGGATTGAACTCTCGACCTCTCCCTTACCAAGGGAGTGCTCTACCACTGAGCTACAACAGCAACGCCCCGGCTATACCCCGCCCCTGGCGTATGATGCAAGCCGCGGATGCGCCCGCGCCAGCCATCGCCGCTTGACGAGGCCGGCCTAGCGATGGCCCGATGCCGTCATGCCCAAGCCCGGTCCCAAGCCCGCAGCAACCCCGCAGGCCCAAGCGGACGCCGAAGCGCGCCGGCAGCGCGAGGCCGACGCGCTGCGCGAAAACCTGCGCCGCCGCAAGGAGCAGGCCCGCGCCCGCCAGGCGCCCGCACCGGAGGCCGATCCGCCTCCAAACGCCTGACCCACCCCAAACACCTGACCGTCGCAAGCCGTTTGCTGCCGGGGCCGCGCTGGGCTAGACGCACCGCCTGCTCATCTGGAACGCCGCCCATGCCCGTGATGCCCGACCACTGGATACGACGCATGGCCACCGAGCACGCCATGATCGAGCCGTTCGTGGAAACCCAGAAGCGCGACGGCGTCATCAGCTACGGCCTGTCGTCCTACGGCTACGACGCCCGCGTCGCCAACGAGTTCAAGGTGTTCACCAACGTGGACAGCGCCGTCGTGGACCCCAAGGCGTTCAACCCCGACAGCTTCGTCACCCGCACCGGCACCTCCTGCACCATCCCGCCCAACTCCTTCGCCCTGGCCCACACGGTCGAATACTTCCGCATCCCGCGCGACATCCTGGTGATCTGCCTGGGCAAGAGCACCTACGCCCGCTGCGGCATCATCGTGAACGTGACGCCGCTGGAGCCGGAGTGGGAAGGCCAGGTGACCATCGAGATCAGCAACACCACGCCCCTGCCCGCCCGCATCCATGCCCAGGAGGGCATCTGCCAGTTCCTGTTCCTGCAGGGCAGCAGCCCGCCGGACGTGAGCTACGCCGACAAGGCCGGCAAGTACATGCGGCAGCGCGGCGTCGCCCTGCCGCGTATGTAGGAGAGCACCCATGGACCGCATACGCATCCGCGGCGGACGCCCGCTGCAAGGTGCCATCCCCATCGGCGGCGCCAAGAACGCCGCCCTGCCGCTGATGGCCGCCGGCATGCTGACCGACGACCGCCTGGTGCTGGGCAACGTCCCCCACCTGGCCGACATCGCCACGATGGCGGCCCTGGTCTCCCAACACGGCCCGGCCTGCGACCCCGACGGGCGGACCCTGTCCATCGGCGGCCCGATCACCAACACCGAGGCTCCCTACGACATCGTCCGCAAGATGCGCGCCTCCATCCTGGTGCTCGGCCCGTTGCTGGCCCGCGTGCGCGAGGCCCGGGTGTCGCTCCCCGGCGGCTGCGCCATCGGCACCCGGCCGGTGGACCTGCACCTCAAAGGCCTGGAGCAGATGGGCGCCGTCGTGACCCTGGAGTCCGGCTATATCCACGCCCAGGCGCCCGGCGGATTGCGCGGCGCCACCATCATCCTGCCCTTCGCCAGCGTCGGCGCGACCGAGAACCTGCTCATGGCCGCCACCCTCGCCGACGGCCGGACCGAGATCGCCAACGCCGCGCGGGAGCCGGAGATCACCGACCTCGCGGCGTGCCTGACCGCGATGGGCGCCCGCATCAGCGGCGCCGGGTCAGACAAGCTGGTCATCGAGGGCGTGCCCCGGCTGCACGGCGCCCACCACCCCATCGTCGCCGACCGGATCGAGACCGGCACCTACGCCTGCGCCGCCGCCATCACCGGCGGCGAGGTCCGGCTGCTTGGCGCACGGCTCACCCACCTGGGCGCAGTCAGCCGCACCTTGCAGGAGGCCGGGGTCGAAGTGGTGGAGGAAGCGGACGCCCTGCTCGTGCGCCGGGCAAACGGCCTGCACGGTGTGGACGCGATGACCGAACCTTACCCCGGCTTCCCGACCGACATGCAGGCGCAGTTCATGGCGCTGATGGCGGTGGCGGAGGGCGCGTCCATGGTGACAGAGACGATCTTCGAGAACCGCTTCATGCACGTGCCCGAGCTGAACCGCATGGGCGCCCGCATCAACGTCCACGGCGCGTCGGCCATCATCCGCGGCGTGCCCGGCGGCTTGTCCGGTGCGCCGGTGATGGCGACCGACCTGCGCGCATCCAGCTCGCTGGTGCTGGCCGGGTTGGCGGCGCGGGGGGAGACGATGGTGAACCGGGTGTATCACCTGGACCGCGGCTATGAGGCGCTGGAGCAGAAGCTGGCGGCCTGCGGCGCGGACGTGGAGCGTGTGCCGGGGTAGAGCTTCTTGCGTGAACG
>JAABUK010005939.1_pt1 | contig 18566 bp, 19 predicted proteins | sample 5559141 | NCBI WGS metagenome assembly JAABUK01 (sample SAMN10711869, study PRJNA513367) | rock metagenome | isolation source: Antarctica rocks | place: Antarctica: Victoria Land, Pudding Butte nord | collected 2016-01-03 | reverse complement strand
CAGCGGGCGCCTCGTCGGCCTATCTGACGGTCAGCGAGATCTTTCCCCTGGAGGTGCGGGGCCAAGCGATCTCCTACTTCTTCGCCGTCAGCCAGATCGTCGGCGCGCTGGGGCCATTGATCTTCGGACGCCTCGTCGGGGATGGCACCGCGCGCGACCCGCTGTTCTGGGGATACGTGGTCGGTGCACTGGTGATGATCTTCGGGGGCGCCGTCGCCCTGGTCTTTGGAGTCGACGCGGAAGGGCGCGGCCTGGAGGACATCACGGATCCCCTCACCAGGGTGAAGGGCGTCGAACCCGTGGCGATCTAGACGGCCGACCCAACTCTTCGAGTGGACGTCCGGATCATCCGCCGTCCCGCTCTGCAAGCAGACCGTCGGCTTTCCACCCAGTCCGGGGGTTTGGGCTACCGCCTCAAGCGTCGGCAGCATCGCGGTAGATCCAGAACTCCCGACCAGCGTCCAACACCCACCACTGGGATTCGCCCGGTAACCGGGTGAAGCCCGCCAGCCCCACCCCACCCACCCCTCACACCGGGGCGGCGAGGAGGTCGAGGGGGAATTCGCTCTGCTGAGGGCGTTTTCTCCTACGCCGGTTGTGGAACCGCCGCCGGCCGAGGCTTTGGGAACGGCCTGAAGGTCGCCGCGACCAGAAACGCTCCGATGCCGATGCCGAAGGAGGCGAGGTAGAGCCATCCGTAGTTGGCGTAGGTGTCGAAGATCCACCCGCCGGCAAGCGGTCCCGCGGCCATACCCAAGCTCCCCGCCATGGCGGTTCCGCCGATGATCGTGCCCATCATCCGCAGGGGAAAATTCTCGCGTGCGAGCACCGCATAGAGCGGCATGACGCCGGCATAGGTGAACCCGAACAGCGCCGCCACCGCGTAGAACTCGCCGAGTTGCCGGACGAAGAAATAGGCCAACGCGCTCAAGGCCTGCACCAGGAGTCCTGCGACGAGGACGTTCTTGGCTCCGAACCTGTCGCCGAGGATCCCGAAGGCGACCCGGCCACCCATGCCTGCCAATCCTTCGAGGCTGTAGATGGAGACGGCCGTGATGGCCGGGATTCCGCAGGAGATCGCGTAGCTGACGGTATGAAAGATCGGCCCGGAATGGGTCGCGCAGCAGCAAAAATTCGTGAGCATGAGGATGATGAACTGAGGGGACCGCAGCGCCTCCGCGACGGTCATCTCCGACGCGCTGCCGGGGTCGGCCGGGGCGGTGCCATTCCGCATGGCGAGCGCCGGGGGGCGCCGGACGAGCATCGCTGCCGGAACCATGACGACCGCGACGACCACGGCGATCAGCAGGAATCCGGTCCGCCAGTCGTAATGGGCGACGAGCCACGCGGCGAACGGCGACATGGTCATCGGAGCCATCCCCATGCCGGCCGAAACGAGGGACACAGCGAGGCTGCGATGCGTGTCGAACCAGCCAGTGACGGTCGCCATCATCGGCGCGAAAATGGCGGCCGTGGCGATTCCCACCAGGAGCCCGAAGGTCAGCTGGAACTCCGTCAAGGAGTTGGCACGGCTGGCAAGCACCAGGCTGAGCGTCAGGATCGTCGAACCGACGAGCACCACGATCCGTGGGCCAAGCCGGTCGGCCAAGGTGCCCCAGCCGACGCTCGCGAACGCCATGGCCAGAAAGCCGATCGTCATGGCGCCCGAGATGCCGGTTCGCGACCACCCCGTGGCCTTCGCCATCGGCGAAAGAAAAACCGGAAGCGCGAACATGGCGCCGATCGCCACGCATCCCATCAGTCCGCCGGACGCGACGATGACCCAGCGATAGTTCCGTTCGTCCATGCATCAGCTCCAATCGAAGGACCCGTTCACGTCCCCGACGAACGGCGGTTTCGCAAACGCGGACCCGCCATGCCCGTCCCGGACCACCCGCCTCAGACTGTGACGGGTTGCTCGAAGGTGGCAAGGTGGTCGGCCATGGCCTTTCGGTGGGCGGGTCGCGCTTCGCCGCGCGCCGCGTAGGCGGCCACCCCGGGGAAGCCGTCGAGCACGCCCGTCCCGCGCAAGCCGCCCAGCACCGACACCATCATGAGATCGCCGACCGTGAACACGTCTCCCTCAAGCCAGGACTTGTCGCCGATACGGGCTTCGAGGTCCCGCATCCGCGTCTCGACATGGCCCAGGACGACCGGACGACGTTCGGCCGACCACGCTCGATCCGCCTCGAGAACCTCGTTGATGGCGAATTCCATCACCGCCGGCTCGACCGTGTTCAGAGCGGCCACGAGCCACTGGATGGCCTTGATCCGCTCGCACGGGTCGCTTGGGATCAGCCGTCCGGCGCGTTCGGCGATGTGCAGCACGATCGCGCCCGACTCGAATATCTCGACCTCGCCGTCCCGATAGGTGGGAACCTGACCAAAGGGCTGAGCGCGGCGGTGCTCGGCCGTCTTGCCGTCGCTGATGAGGTCGACCGCATAGGTCTGGCCGACCTCTTCGAAGGCCCAGCGCGGGCGCAGATCGCGCACGAAGCCGCGGGCGAACACGGGCACCCAGGCGAACGTGGTGATGCGCGGCAAAGCCTTCATCGACTCCTCCTTCCCCTGGCCGCCGTTATCGCGCGACCGGACACGGCAATCGCCGCGCTTGACTTAAGCGTTGATATCAACACAATAGGAGCGTGTCAACGATCGTCCCTTTCACGACAACCCTGGAGGTGCGCGATACTTGTCTATGCCTGCACGCGCAGCGGGCCGCGCGTGCTCTCGCGCGGCGGTTCGACGAGGTGCTGCGTCCCGTCGGTCTCACCAACCAGCAGTTCTCCCTGCTGATGGCGCTGAACCGGCCCGAGCCGCCGACCATGGCGCCGGTGGCTCAGCTGCTGGCCATGGACCGCACGACGCTGACGGCCGCGCTGAAGCCGCTCGAACGGCGGGGTCTGCTCCGTGTGGAAGCCGCCCCGACGGATCGGCGGAGCCGTCGACTGAAGCTGACCGAGGCCGGACATGCCGTCCTGTCCGATGCCCTTCCGATCTGGAGGCAAACTCACGCCGACATCCAGGCCGAACGGCCGGACCTCGATCTGGACGAACTCAGAGGGTCGTTGAGATCCCTTGCCTGAGACCGCGGGCGGTCACCGTAGATCGGAACTCGCCCGCGGACCATGCCAACCCACGAAGGAGACGCACATGAAAAAGTTCATCGCGCTTTACCTGGTGCCCCCCGCCGTCATCGAGGACTGGTCGAAGACGGATCCCGAAACGAAGCGGCCGGCCGAGGAGAAGATGCGGGCCGAATTCGGCTCCTGGATGCACGAGCATGCCAAAATGATCACCGGAACGGAGGCGGGCGGCAAGACGAAGCGCGTGTCACCGAGCGGTGTCTCCGACGCCAAGAACGACATCATGCTGTATTCGTTCGTCGAAGCCGAGTCGCACGAAGCCGCCGCGAAAATCTTCGAAGGTCACCCGCATCTTCAGATCCCGCAATCGTCCATCGAGATCATGGAAGTCAGGCCCATGACGGGAGGATAGGTGGGGGACTCCCGACGCCGCAGGGCGGCCCGATGGGCGCCGGAGACCCACCGGTGTTGCAAACGAGGCCGTTTACCGCGAGCCGGCGCCGGGGCGGATGGGGCTAGAGGGCGCAAATACCGGCGACCGTCCACCCCCGCTTCTTCGCCGAACACGCGCGGTGGCGTCGGGGGTGAGAGGCAAGGGGACGGGGTGCTCTGCGCGAGTTCCGAGCCCGGCGGCGCGCGCCCATGATGCCGTTGCGCGGTTTCGCAGGCCGATTCGAAAGCAGCCGTTCGCTCCCATGGGAATCGCGAGAATCCGCACGGCGAAGCCGACGTCTCATTGGGCGGCGATATGCGCATCTTTGGTGCGAAATGGCCGTCTAGGGAACCCGGTCGGAGGGCAAACGAGAGCGTCACGATGGTGGATGAAGCCCAAGCTCAACGGTTCGACGTGATTGGGAGGCGGCCGAGGGTCCGGCACACCGGTGCGGAGCTCGAGAACAGCTCGCCGGGTTTGACAGGGACGCCTTGCACATGTCGCTTACCGGTCCGTCATCTTGCCCAACAATATCAGGGCTCGTGCTCCGTCACTGAAAAACGAAGCGTCATGACGACACGTCCGCTGTCGTCCCTGACGTTCATGATCCATAGTTCGCCCCGGAACTTGCCGTCGAGATCGTCCAGGATCTGCCCAGCCATCCTGATGGCTTCGCTGCGCATGGCATGGCGATCCGGCAACTCGGTCCCTTCCGAGTCTGGCAAGCTCGTGCCATCGTGGACGTCGAAGAAGTAGCGCGGCATTGCAGTGAAACCCGGACCGATCTAACGCGGTTCGCAAAAAGCTCTCCGGTTCCATTTCGTCGCGCGCCCTGCCAGGATCTCAGCTTCCTTCCCGAAAGCTCGGAGGACCTCACCTCGGCGTCGGCACGCCGGTTTGCACCGCCGCGGCCGCTCGGCTAACCCCATCGTGCTGGCGGCGTTCGCGGCATTGGAGCGGCCCATGTGCGGCATTTCGGGCATCATGATGCGGAACGGCGCCGAGGTCTCGACCGAACGTCTCGACGTGATGGGTGAGGCGCTGGCGCACCGCGGCCCGGACGGCCACGGCCATTACCTTCGCGGCGCGATCGGCTTCCGCCACGAGCGCCTCGCCATCATCGATCTCGAGACCGGTGACCAGCCCCTGATCGACGACGCCGACCGCGCCGTTGTGGTCAACGGCGAGATCTACAACTACATCGAACTCAAGGCCGCCATGCCGGAGGTGGCGTGGCGGACGGAGTCGGATTGCGAGCCGTTGCTGGCCCTCTACGGGCGCCGCGGCCTCGAATTCCTCGACGACGTGCGCGGCATGTTCGCCCTGGCGCTGCACGATCCCGGCCGCAACCGCGTGGTCCTGGCCCGCGATCCCTTCGGCATCAAGCAGCTCTATTACGCGGTCGACGCCGAAGGCGTCGTGTTCGCGTCGGAACCCCAGGCCATCGTTGCGCTGCGGCGGGCGGCGGGCGGCCGCAACGCGGTCCCGATCCGCCCCCAGGCCGCCTACGAACTGCTGCAGCTCCAGTTCACCACCGGGCCGGCCACCATCTTCGAGGGCATCGCGCGGCTCCTGCCGGGCGAGATCCTGGTGGTCGAGGACGGTGCCATCGTGGCGCGGCGCCAGCAGCCGGCCGTGCTCCCCGCCGTGGTTCGGCGCCAGCCGCGGGATGCCGCGCTCGCGGCCCTCGACGGCGTCGTGGTCGACACCGTGACGCTGCATGAGCGCAGCGACGTGCCCTACGGGCTTTTCCTGTCGAGCGGCATCGATTCCTCGGTGCTGCTGACCGCCATGGCCCAGATCGACACCGCGCCTGTGCGGTCCTACACGGCCGCCTTCCCGGAGACCGGCGTCCACGACGAGCGTGAAGCCGCCGCCGCCATGGCTGCGGCCGCAGGCGCCCGGCACACGGAACTACCTGTCACGACCGACACGTTCTTCGCCCGCCTGCCCGAGATCTGCGCGGCGCTCGACGATCCGGTGGCCGATTATGCCGTGGTGCCGAACTTTCTTCTCGCGGAGCGCGCCGCCCGGGACGTCAAGGTCGTGCTCTGCGGCATCGGGGGTGACGAGATCTTCGCCGGCTACAGCCGCTACCGGCGCCAGGCCCTGCCCCGCTGGCTCGGCGGGCGGCCGCGGCGCGGCAAGGGTCCCTGCGACGGGCTCGACCTCTTCGACCCGCCGCTGTCGGGCTGGCGCGACGGCATGGCGGCCGCGGAACGCGAGACGGCGACGCAGGCCTACAACGGCCTGCAGCGCGCCCAGGCACTCGATTTCGCCGACTGGCTGCCCAATTCGGTCCTGGTGGCGCTCGACCGCTGCCTGATGCATTTCGGGCTCGAGGGCCGCACGCCCCTGCTCGACCGCGCGGTCGCAGGTTTCGGTTTCGCCCTGCCGAACGGCCTCAAGCTCAAGCACCGCCAAGGCAAATACCTGCTGCGGCAATGGCTCGCAGACGCCAACCCGGTGGCCAAGCCCTTCGCCAGGAAGCTCGGCTTCACGGTGCCGGTCGGCGAGTGGATCGCGCGCGATGGAGCCACCTTGGGCGAACTCGTGGCCCGCGAGCCCGGCGTTGCGGAACTCTGCCGGCCGCAGGCGGTTCGGCAGGTGTTCGCGAGTTCGAACAAGACGCACCGTCTCCTGGCCTGGAGGCTCCTGTTTTTCGCGCTCTGGCACCGCCGGCATGTCCGCGGACTGCAGCCTGAAGGCGGCACCATCGCGTGCCTGGACCGAGGCTGAGCGGACTATCGACGAATCCGATGGTTCCTACCCGTATTTTGGGGGTTTTTTGCGGAGGTCCATCGCGGTAAACCGGCGTGGTGCGGTGCACTCGCGCCCGTCGAAGCTCATGAGATCGATTATGAAGCAGATCATCACTGCCCTCGCGCTTCTCGCCTCGGCCGCGATCCCGGCGATGGCCGACATCGCCTCCACCGACGTCACGAAGGTCGAGGCCGGCACCTACGTTATCGAGCCCGAGCACACCCGCATCAGCTTCGGCGTGTCGCATATGGGCTTCACGAACTACTACGGGGAGTTCCGCAACGCCTCTGGCACGCTGACGGTCGACCCGAAGAAGCCCGACAGCAGCAGCGTCGACGTGAAAGTGCCGACCGCCAGCGTCATCGTGCCCAACGCCAAGCTCAAGGAAGAGTTGGACAGCCCGGCCTGGCTCGACGCGGCCAAATATCCCGACATCAGCTTCAAATCCACCAAGGTGACGAAGACCGGGACCGATACCGCCAAGGTCGCGGGCGAGTTCACGTTGCATGGCGTGACGAGGCCGCTGACGCTCGACGTCAAGTTCAACGGCGCCGGAACCAATCCGATGGACAAGGCCTTCACGAGCGGCTTCGAAGCCAAAGGCAAGTTCAAGCGCAGCGAGTTCGGTGTGAAAACCCTGGTGCCGGCCGTGAGCGACGAGGTCGACATCATGATTTCGGCCGCGTTCGAGAAGCAGAAGTAAGACCCAGGTCATGGCAAGCCCCGTCGCGGCGGCCGGTCCCGCCCCAGGCCGGACGCGCTACACGAGCGTCGCCATCGCGCTGCACTGGGTGATCGCGCTCGGCATCGTGGCCATGCTGGCAATGGGGCTCGCCATGACCCACGTGAAGCTCACGCCCTTCACGCAGTTCAAGCTCTACCAATTGCACAAGTCGATCGGCATCACGATCCTGCTGGCCGCGGCGCTTCGGCTGCTCTGGCGCGTCACTCATCGCCCGCCCGCCCTGCCCGACGGCATGCCGGGCTGGGAGAAGGGCGCCGCAGAGGGGACGCACCTGCTTTTCTACATTTTAATGATCGGCATGCCGTTGGTCGGCTGGGCGCTGGTGTCGGCGGCGCCGCTCAACATCCCGACTGTGCTCTACGGCGTGATCCCCTGGCCTCACATCCCTATTTTCGCGCAATGGCACATCAAGGCCCAGGCGGCGCCGGTGCTGGCCCGCATCCATGCCTACGGCGGCTATACGCTGATCGGGTTTCTGCTGCTGCATGCCGGCGCGGCGCTCCGCCACCATCTCGTGCTGCGCGACGACGTCTTGCGCCGGATGATTCCCGGCCTGCCCTGGTTCGGCAGGGCGCAGACCCGGAGATTGTCATGATCCGACCCCAGGCTGTCGCCGTCGCCGCGGCGGCTCTTTTCGCGGCGCTCGCCTCCGCCACCGCCGGCCGGGCCGCCGGCTGGGCCGTGGACCCTGCGAAGAGCAGGCTCGGCTTCACGGGCCAGCAGACCGGAGCGCCCTTCTCGGGCCGCTTCAAGACCTGGTCGGCCTCGATCGACTTCGATCCGGCGAAGCCCGAAGCCGCACATGTGGTGGCGACCGTCGACGTCGCCAGCGCCACCACCGACGACCCGCAGAAGGACGAGGCCATGCCCTCGGCCGACTGGTTCGATACGTCGAGCTTCGCCAAGGCCACGTTCGAGGCCACCGGCTTCACGCCCAAGGGCGGCGACGCCTACGAGACGCGAGGCGCGCTGACCCTGCGTGGCGTCACCAAACCCGCCACCCTGGCGTTCACGCTGACAGTCGCGGGCGACGCGGCCCATGCCGTCGGCAAGGCCAAGCTGGTGCGGACCGACTTCGGGGTCGGCCAGGGCTCGTGGTCGAGCGGCGACATGGTGGCGCTCGACGTCGACGTCGACATGGACCTCGTGGCGACCCGCAAGCCGTAGCTTCGAGGGCTCGGCGCGCTTCGGCTTGGCGTGACAGCGGCGCGGATGTATGGGCAGATCGCACTTGGTAGTACCTCCGCCCTGGCGCTCGAGGGTGAGGAACCCGGGCGCGTGGCCGGCCAGCGAGCTTGTCGGTGGCGACTTGGTCCAGCACCTTCGTGCGGTCGCACGGGTCCTATCGGGATCGACCTCAAAGCCGGTCTTCAGCTCGCGCCCACGGATCTTCGTGTCCGCCTTGGGTGCCGTCGGCGCAGATCGTCAGTTGTCCCGGCGCAACTATCCTCGATCGCGGCTGAACCCAGGATTCCGACGTGGCAGCTGAGGGGGGTTGCGCAGAACCTTACGAGCCCTGCGTAGCTTGTCCAGGTAGACGAGCGCCTGTTGGGCTGCTTCTGCGCCCTCTGCATGACTTTCCTGTCCAGTGAGTTTTTCGAAAGTCTGCCGCGCTGTCTGCAGTCCAGTTTCGTCCACGTGCGTGATGCGGCCCTCTTCCATGAAGATGAGAGCCTCGGCGCGGCCTTCAAAGGAGCCATGCTCGACGAGGCTCACGAGAAGGCTGAGCGGGATGGAAGCCCCGATTTCGTTCAGCGTGAAGAGAAGTGTTCCGGAAGATCCAGCGACGTCAGGACGGCGAAGCACTTCGATGATGTTTTCGCCTGCACTGTCAGCATTCAGGTCAGTGAGGACAAGCGCCGCTGCATTCCGCACACGACTCGACGGGGTCGTGCGGAGAAGCGTGAGAGCCTCTTCGACGACGGCTGAACGACCATGCTGGCCGACATCGTCTCGCGAATGACGCAAGGCCTTGACGATGAGGCCTTCGTCGCCGGTCCTCAGGGCCATCTCGACCGGGCTAGAAAGCGAAGGGCGCATGACCATGGTTCACCTCACATTCCGACGAGTGCAGTGGGACCACGCTTCGAAGATACGTTCCGCCTCGTCACGGCTCGCGATGTCCCGGCCACTCTGTTCTTCCTTCCCTTCCCGATGCCACCAGCGTCGGAAATTATGGAAGTCTTCTCGTTTTTCCAGGCCGAACCACCTGTCGCGATCGGACTTCTTGCCGCCGCGCATCGGCGGTTGCTCATCCTCTGCCATGCCACCCGCAGCTCACCCATCCCGGCTCGCATCCACACGCGCTCGATGACTCCTACCACCGAAGGCTTGGTGAAAGCGCTGCTCGTTGGAGAACGAGATCCACGTCGCGACGCAAGCTTCAGGCCGTGACGTAAACGGCGCCCTCCTCGATGGTGACCGGGAACGTGCGGGCCCGCATGCTTTATCGATCAGTGCCACGCCAGTTTTGATATCGAACTCCCAGCCGTGCCAAGCACAGCGGATGATCTCGTTTTCACGATGATACAGGAATTCGGCGCGCTCGACCGGAGCCGTGGTTCCACATTGAAGCCCCTCACAGAGGGGAGCGCCTCGGTGCGGACACACGTTGAGCAGGGCATGAAAGCTGTCTCCGACCCGGAACACGCCAATGGGTAAGCTGCGCACCTTGGTGATGTAAGGCGCACCCGGTTCGATCTCGTCCGCCCGGCAAACGTAGGTTCTTTCGGCCACGCTCAGATCCCGTCACGCAGCATCTGCAGAGGTGAGACGTGGGATGCGCCTGTAAACCTCAAGCGCGTTCAGCCCCATAACCTTGCTCTTCCACGCAGGCGGGATTTGCAACGTATTGGCGTCATCGTAATCCCAATGCGGGTAGTCGGATGCGAACATCAACGTATTCTCTCCGTCCATTGCTTCCAGAATAGACCAAAGATGATGCACGTTGGCTGGCTGCTCCAAGGGTTGCGTGGAGAACCGGATGTTGCGTTTGCAATATTCGGAAGGCAGCATCTTCAACCACGGCGTCTCCTTGCGGAGCGCCTTGTAATCGGCGTCGAGGCGCCATAGGACGGAAGGTACCCAGGCGACTCCGCATTCGATCACGACGAAGTACAGATCCGGCCATCTTTCGAAGACCCCGTGCGCGATCATGCTGGCCACGTGCGACATCGCCGACATGTGGAGGATCGCATGGGTTTCCCAAAAAAATGTGGTTGGAGCGGGCGCAATCGCGTTCCAGTTCAGGCCACCATGTCCCCCAAGGTGGATGGCGAAGGGCAGCCCGACTTCCGCACAAGCCTCGAAGATCGGATGGTAGATGGGGTCTCCATAGGGTTTCACGGAGCCCTGCGAGGCAAGCACCTGAACCATGCGGGAATGACCGCCGAGTCGCCGGATCTCCTTGGCGGCAAGTTGCGGGTCTTGCGGCGCAACCACGATCGAGCCCACGAACCGGCTATCCTTGGGCAGCCACTGGTCGATCTGGTAGTCGTTGTAGGCCGCGACGAGCGCGCTGGCATAATATGGATTTGCCAGCGTTGACGCCTCGATGGCTTCGTCGCCGGTCAGTATAGCAACGGCGATCTTGTAGCGATCGAGGTGCTTATCCCGCATGATCACGTAGTTATCCGCCTCTGTTCGCGGTCGAATGTCCTTGCGGGAGAAATCCTGCGGGTGAAACCATGGCCGGTGAGCGTGCGGAAAAGCGCCGACAGGTCCTGTCTTCTCGCCCTCGGTGAACATCTCCTTCCACAGTCCGGAAAGATAGGGCTCCAATACGGTGGCGCTCGACCAGTAGTTGTGACAATCACAGTCGATTATGAACATAGCCCACGCCCGCGTCATGGCCGATGAAGGCCGACCGTCTCGTGACCGCAGCTTGTCTTTTCGCGGCTCCGCAATCAAGCTTACGAACAGACCGATACGATCGCACATTTCGATTGGAACGAGGGTGCACCTAGATCAAATCGAGACCTTTCTCGACCTCGTGGAGTCACGGAACTTCAATCGTACGGCCGACCGCCTGGGGCTCACTCAATCGGCCGTCAGCAGCCGCATCAAGAATCTTGAACTGGCCATTGGATCCGAACTCTTCCAGCGCGGCCGGGGCGGTGCCGAGCCGACCGCGGCAGGTCGCCGGTTCGAGGCCTATGCCAGGGGCATGCTTTCCATCTGGTCCCAGGCGCGGCATGACGTCAGAGCTTTCAATCGCTTTGAGGGGACGTTGCGGATCGCCGCTCAGGTCGGGATGACCCGATCGATCCTACCGGGGTGGGTCGAGACGCTTTGCCAAGTCCTGCCGAAGTCCTCGATCCACGTCGAATCCGATTACTCCAATCAGATGGTAACCGACCTGAGCATGGGCAATCTCGACATCGCCGTGCTCTACGCGCCCCGCTATCTTCCGGAGATTTCCTACGAGCACCTGATGATCGAAGAGTACTGGATGGTGTCGACGACGGCCAAGAACGTTTCCGAGGTCGACCCGAACACGTATATTCGTCCGAGCTACACCGTTTTGCTCGAAAAGTCCCATTCAGAGGTGCTGCCCGACCTAGCCGTGTGCAGGCTCTCCACAGGATCGGAGAGCCTGGCCGAAGCGATGCTCAAGAGGGCGGGCGGCAGTTGCTATTTGAGAAGTGACGATGCCCGCAGGTTCGGGGCGGAAGGCCTTGCATTCGTCGTCCCTGACGCACCGAGGCTCCAACAACCCGTGCATACGGCCATTGTCGGGCGTCGCAAGCACGAGCCCCTCATCCGGAAGGCACTTCGAGCGCTGCAGCTAACAGTCCTCTCAATGGACCTGTAATCGGAATTTCCGATCGGAACGGCAGTTGGGCCTTGCTGCTATCATGAGCCTCGCATCACCCTGAGTCCCTGTACCACCTTGGGTCCCTGTCGCTGGGGACGGCCCGCAAAGGCAACGTCCGGTTTGACGGTGGAAATTTTGCCTTTGGAGCGGCAGGCGGGACTCGGCACATAGCGGAACCTGCGCAGGACCGGGCTTGACATCGTCCCAGCCAACGCCGGCCTCAATTCCCCGAGGCCTCCGCGTTCTTCAGGCTGGCGTCGTCGTAGGGCTCGGCGGTCCTGAAGAAATGGAAGCCGCGGTGCTCGACCTCGTGGGCCGTCTCGGAATCGGCCTCCCAGGGGCCAAGGAGCTTCCAGTCCTTGTGGCCGAGTTCCGTCGGCAGCATGGCGGCCGGCTTCACCACGAGCCGGATATGGGGCTCGTCCTTGTAGACCCAGCATTCGTACATGGCGCTCTCCATTGTCGGCGCAGGAGCCGGACCGCACCGGAGATGCGCCGCCGGCCCGCGACGTCAAGGCCGGCACCCATGGGCCGCCCGCCCGCGTTGAGCCGATGGACAGCGAGGGACCACATGGAACAGCAGCGTCGGGGCAGCGAAGGCAACACCGTCTCGCAATTGAAGGCCGACATCGATTCGGGCCGTACCGGCGACAAGAACGTAACGGCCGATCCCGGCCTGTCGCCGCTCGGTACCGACGACGAGGCCGCCGGCAGGCCGGCCTCGCCCGAGCGCGTCGCCCTGGCCCGCGAGGAGGAAAAGAAGATCGGCCGTCTCGCCACGGCGGCCGACAAGCCGAGGACCAACGCCCCGATCATGGTTCTGATCGGCTCCATCCTGGTGATCGCGGCCGTCGTGGTGCTGGCCTTCTACCTCGCGAAGTGACCGTCGACGGCGACCGACCGGGGCTCCGGCATGAGTGCATGAAAGGCCGCGTCTCTTTCGCTGCCTCGGGTCAGCGGCAGCCACCATCGGTTCCGCTTTCCACAGAGAAATCGATGGTGCTCAGGGTCCCGCCGTCGGCAGGTCTGCACGATTTGCCAAACCTATGGAGAGGACGACTTTGCCGCGCGCCCGGCCCGATCCCTGGTGCTGGAACGCGTCGCTCAGCTCCTCAAGCGGAACCTTGCGGTCCACCAGAACCTTGAGCGTGCCCGCATCGAGCAATCCGAGAAGCAGCCCGAGACGGCTGCCGTCCGATTGGTGGAACACGAAGGTCGCCGTGACATCGTGGGCCTTGGCGAGCGCTCCGTCGGGCGGGGAAGCCGTCGCAACCAGGGTGCCGCCCGCCCGCAGCACGCCGAACGAGCGCTGCTGGGTCTCCCCGCCGATGGTGTCGAGCACGACATCGACGTCGGACAGATTTTGCGCGAAGTTCTCCGAACGGTAGTCGATCACCTGATCGGCGCCAAGCTGGCGGGCCAGCTCGATACCGGTGCCCGAGGCCGTGGCCACCACCTTGGCGCCCGCGATACGGGCGAGCTGGATCGCGAAGCTGCCGACCCCGCCGGCACCGGCATGCACGAGGACGGTCTCGCCGCGCTTCAGCTTGGCGATCTCGAACAAAGCCTGCCAAGCGGTGCCGGCCGCCGTCGGGACGCCGGCCGCATCTTCGAGCGAGACCGTCGTCGGAGCGGCCACCACATCGGCGGCCGGAACGACCGCGAAGTCGGCCAGAGCGCCGCCGCGCGTCGGATCGAGCCGGGCCACCACTTTGTCGCCCTGATGCCAGCGCGCCGCCAGCGGTCCGGCCCGCTCCACCGTGCCGGCGAGGTCCGTCCCGAGCGTGTAGGGGAACGCCAGGGGGAAGAAGTCCCGCATGGCGCCGCTGTGCAGCTTCACGTCGAGGGGATTGAGGCTCGCCGCTCGCACGCGCACAAGGACCTCGTCGGGCCCGATCTCCAGGGGCTGCACGTCGTCGAGGACGGGTGCGGCGCCATAGTCGTGGATGCGTGCCGCCCTCATCGCACGGCCTCCCCCTGCACCGGCCACGCGCCGACCTGGGAGAGCCAGCCGAACCAGTCTTCGAGGTGCCAGGTGTGGGTGAGCCGTCCGTTCTCAATGGCGTGGAACTCGTGGATCGGCATACGGAACGCCTTGTTGGTCGGCGCGACCCCGAACCAAGCACCCCTGTGGGTCCCGGTGATTTCGGCGCGCACCGCGGCACGGCCAGGCGCGCCGATGATCTCGTGGATCGTGATCTCGAGATCCGGGAACGCCGCCGCAAAGCCCTGGATCAGCGGCTTCATGCCCTCCCGGCCAGGCTCCTGATGCGGGGCGAGCGGAATGTCCTGCCAATCGGGCGTGACCGCCTGGTCGAGGAGCTCCGGCTTGCCTTCGCTGAACGCTCGGTAGAGCGTCTCGACGGCACGGTGCTCTTCGTCAGTCAGCCCGGTGCTCCTCGCCGCACTTGCAGTGCTGCTCATGATCGTCGTCCTTTTCTGTCCCGGTTGGAACCGTCCAGAACCGGATATGCGCTTCCTGGGCATGGTTGAAATCGATTGGTGATATGTGCGACCATCCACGGAATGGATTTACACGGGATCGACCTCAACCTGCTAGTCGCTTTCGACGCCCTCATGGCGGAGCGCAGCGTGACGAGGGCGGGGACGCGCATCGGCCGCACGCAGCCTGCGATGAGCGCGGCTCTGTCGCGCCTGAGAACGCTGCTTCGGGACGAGTTGTTCGTGCGCGGACCCGCGGGGCTACAGCCGACGCCGCGGGCGCTCGACCTCGCCGAACCCATCGGCCGGGCGCTCGCCGACATCCAGCGCACGCTCGCCTTCACGCAGGCGTTCGATCCACGATCGTCGGGCCTGACCTTCAACCTCGGCCTCTCGGAACATCCGACATACGTGCTGCTGCCGCGCCTCGTCGAACGCCTCCGGCAGATCGCGCCCGCCATGACCTTGCAGGTCCGCAGTTTCACGGCGCGCGACGATGCGGTGACGATGCTGGACGCGGGCGACGTCGATCTGGCGATCGGCGTTCCGCCGACCACCACGACGGGACGCATCCTGACCCACTCCCTCTTCGAGGAACGGTTCGTCTGCATCGTGAGACGGGGCCACGCGTTGGCGGACGCGCCGTTGGACCTCGAGACCTTTCTGGGCTTCTCGCACCTGCTGGTGTCTCCCGAGAACGACCGCTTCGGGCTCGTCGATGCGGCCCTGGCCAAGCAGGGATTGAAACGGCGCCTCGCGCTCACGCTGCCTCAGATGTATGCGGCGCCGATGCTGATCGCGCGATCCGACATGATCGCGACCGTGATGGGCGGAGTGGTCTTGGCGTCGGGCCATGCGGACGAGCTCTGCGTGTTCGACCCGCCGCTCGCCCTCGACCCGGTGCCGTTCGTCATGTCCTGGCACCGCCGCAACGACGTCCATCCGGCGCAACGCTGGTTCCGGGACTGCATCGCGTCCCTGCCGGCCGGCCTCGGGGCAATTCCAGCGACGTTTCAGGCGCGAAGATCGGGGCCGACGGTCTCGCATCGTGCAAGACCGTAGCGGGCGGTCGGGCCAAGCCTGCCGCGACGTCGATGGAGCAGCATGCGTCCGAGAACGCCATCTCGCCCGACGTAGGAATGCAATCGTCCGTGGACTGGAATGGTGCTGCCAGAGAGGATTGAACTCTCGACCTCTCCATTACCAATGGAGTGCTCTACCACTGAGCTACGGCAGCGAAGGGGTTGAGCGACGCTACGCGTCCCCCGGCAACGCCGACACGGCGCCGCCTGTGGCTGGGCGTGATGTGCCACAGCGGGTCCCGCGACGCAAGCCCAGGTTCCATCGGACGGACCGACGCTCCCGGGCAAACCGTCACGCGTCCTTGAAGGGCTGCCGCGACGGCCCAAGTCGACGAAGCGGGCGCTTCGACTCGCGTGCCCGGTGCATCCGCGCTATTAGAACGTTCCAAGAACAGAGTTCCTGCCGATGGCACGCCTGGATATCCGATCGAAGCTGGCCGTGCTGGCCGATGCCGCCAAATACGACGCCTCCTGCGCGTCGTCGGGCGCCAAGCCCCGCCGGGATCCCGTGAAGGCGGGCGGCATCGGGTCGATCACGGGCAACGGGATCTGCCATTCCTACGCGCCCGACGGCCGCTGCATCTCGCTGCTGAAGCTGCTGCTCACGAACCATTGCATCTATGACTGCCTCTACTGCGTGAACCGGGTGTCGAGCGACGTGCAGCGGGCGCGTTTCACGCCCGAGGAGGTCGTGCAGCTGACGCTCGATTTCTACCGCCGCAACTACATCGAGGGGCTGTTCCTGTCGTCGGGGATCATCAGGTCGCCCGACTATACGATGGAACAATTGGTGCGCGTCGCCCAGCTGCTGCGCGAGCAGCACGGCTTCCGCGGCTACATCCACCTGAAGACGATTCCCGACGCCGACCCGAACCTCATCGAGCAGGCCGGCCGCTTCGCCGACCGCTTGTCGATCAACGTCGAGCTGCCGCAGGACAAATCCCTGGTGAAGCTGGCGCCGCAGAAGCAGGCCGGCACCATCCGCAAAGCCATGGGCGGCCTGCGGCTGCGGCTGGAGGAGGCCGAGGACGAACGCCGCCGCTCGCGCCGTGCTCCCGCCTTCGCGCCGGCCGGCCAGAGCACCCAGATGATCGTCGGGGCCGACGGCGAGCGCGATAGCGACATCCTCCAGTCGAGCGCCAGCCTTTATGCGAGTTACAAGCTCAAGCGCGTCTATTACTCGGCCTATAGCCCCATCCCGGGGTCGAGCCAGTCGCTCCCGGCCAAGAAGCCGCCGTTGATGCGCGAGCATCGCCTCTACCAGGCCGACTGGCTTTACCGCTTCTACGGCTTCGCCATGGACGAGGTGTTGGGCGCGACCGAGGACGGCATGCTCGACCTCGCGCTCGACCCCAAGCTCGCCTGGGCGCTGCGCAACCGGCAGCGCTTCCCCATCGACGTCAATACGGCGTCGCGCGAGGAACTGCTGCGCATCCCCGGCCTCGGGGTGCGTAGCGTCGACCGCGTCCTCAGCATCCGCCGCCTCACGGCCATTCGGCTCGACGACCTCGCGAAGCTGACGCGTTCGGCCAAGACCCTGCGGGCCTTTGTCACCGCGCTAGACTGGTCGCCGGGCGCGACGCTCGACGGCGCGCATCTCGCCAAGGCGGTGGCGCGGCCGGCCGCGCAATTGAACCTGTTCTGATGCGCGAGGTCGTGCTCCGGGCGCCCGACGACTGCGAGGGCTGGCGCACGGCCGCCCGCAGGCTGGCCGAGGCCGGCGTGCCCCCGGCCGAGGTGGTCTGGCGGGTCGACGGCACGGCACCGGATCTCTTCGTGTCGCCGGCCACGCAGGAGCAGGAGGAAGGCGCGGGCGGCGCGCCGCCGCGGGCGCTGCGGGTGCCGCGCCGCTTCGTCGAGCTCTCCGAACTCGTGTGCTGCCACAAGGACCCCGAGCGTTTCGCCTTCCTCTACCGCATGCTGTGCCGCCTCCAGGAGGAGCCGCGGCTCCTCGACATCACGACCGACGACGACGTCTTCCGGATCGAGCACATGGCGAAGGCGGTCCGGCGCGACCGGCACAAGATGACGGCCTTCGTGCGGTTCAAGGAGGTGAGCGTCGAGGGCGCACCGCCGAGCTACCTCGCCTGGTTCGAGCCCGAGCACCATATCCTGGCTCTCACGGCGCCTTTTTTCGTCGAGCGCTTCAAGGCCATGCTCTGGACCATCGTGACGCCGGAGGCCCGAGCCTCGTGGGACGGCGCGGCGCTGCACCTCGGGCCGGGCGGCTCGCGCGACGACGTTCCGGCCGAGGACGCGACCGAAGAGGACTGGCGCACCTATTACGTCAACATCTTCAACCCGGCGCGGCTGAAGGTCGAGGCGATGAAACGCGAGATGCCGGTCAGATATTGGAAGAACCTGCCGGAAGCCTCGCTCATCGCTCCCCTGATCAGATCCGCTGGCAACAGCGAGGCCACCATGGTCGCCACCCCCCAGACACGCGTGCCGAAGCGCGCCTCCACGATCGTGGCCCGCACCGAGGAGAAGCGAGCCGAGCGCGAGACGGTGGCTTCACGGGCGGCGGGCGGCAATGGCCTGGAGGTCCTGCGCCGCGAGGCGCTCGCCTGTACCCGCTGCGATCTCTACCAGTTCGCGACCCAGACGGTGTTCGGCGAGGGGCTGCCGACGGCAGACCTGGTGTTCGTGGGCGAGCAACCGGGCGACCGCGAGGATCTGTCGGGCAAGCCCTTCATCGGCCCGGCCGGCGCCATGTTCGACCGCGCGCTCGGCGAGGCCGGCATCGACCGCAAGCGCGCCTATGTCACGAATGCGGTGAAGCATTTCAAATTCGAGCCGCGCGGCAAGAAGCGCATCCACAAGAAGCCCGGCATCGGCGAGATCAACGCCTGTCACTACTGGTTGGAGGAGGAACTGAAGATTCTCCAGCCCAGGCTGACGATCGCGCTCGGGGCTTCCGCGATCCGGTCGCTCACGGGGCAGAGCGCCTCCGTTCTGTCGGTGCGCGGCACGGTGCTGTCGTCGCGAATTGCGGGTCCCGTCTTCGTGACCGTGCATCCGTCGTTCCTGCTGCGACTCCCCGACGAGGAGTCCCAGCGCCGCGAATACGGGCGCTTCGTCGACGACCTGCGGGCCGCCAAGGCTATCGCGGCATCGGCTGACGCCGGTGCGTGACCGCCTCTGCGTGCTCGTCGACCCGGGCCTCCTCCCGATCGAGCGACGCATGACCTGTCCACGC
>JAABUK010005938.1_pt1 | contig 18571 bp, 24 predicted proteins | sample 5559141 | NCBI WGS metagenome assembly JAABUK01 (sample SAMN10711869, study PRJNA513367) | rock metagenome | isolation source: Antarctica rocks | place: Antarctica: Victoria Land, Pudding Butte nord | collected 2016-01-03 | reverse complement strand
ATTGTGTCACACAACAGCCCTGTCCCAAAATCTGAATGTTGGGGACGTCAAGATCCCTAGCTATCGTCCTATTGAGCCTTCCGCAACTAGCATGTCCTGGCACTGTTTGACTTCATGCAGACCGTATCGAACCAGCGCGTCGCAGATCATTAGGCATCAGTAGTTTGCCGCATTGCGAGGGCGCGCGCATCCGTCAGAAACGTTATAACTTTTACTCGACTATGAAGTGGATCAACCATCCCACCGCGTCTTGTGCGCGGCTGCACAGGGCCATCATATTCTAGTTTGGAACGTACGTCAAAGCGTCTGGGGTTTGTCACACAAGGGCCACATCAAGTTCGCGGTCCCACGAACGTCGCCGACATGGATGACTGGGACCACCTGCTAGCGAGCAGCGAAAGCCTGGTACACGGGGTAGGCCTTTCTTCCATGGCAAATGATAAAAAGACTGCAGCATGATTGAACTCAAATGTCAGCCTGCTGCCATGACAGCGTCTTGATCGAGATATATAGGCAGCCATGCACCTTACATTTGCTGCAGGATCCACTGGGAATGCCCAGAGTCAGCCGTACAATGGACCAGGTTCAGCAGCTATCAGAAAAACTGGTGTCTAGAATACAGCATAGAGATACCACTACTGATGACCTGGCCTCAGCTCGCTTGCTATCACAGCAAGGAGTAAATCAGCGGCAGTATGTTCTACGGCCTACTTGTGTCACTATTTTCGGGAAAGGCCCCATATTTATGCCAGATTGTAACTACACCTGTGTATACAGGCTGTCCAAAGCCCTCAGCAACTTTGAGATGAAGCCAACTTATGAAGATGTATATCAGACACAGCATTCCAATGTAGACGAGTATCTCAGACACGTGCAGCAGGCTACCCTGCTGTCAGCCATTCATGTAAACACCTGTTGGCTCGTACTGCAATGCCTTGATGCTGCCCAGTGTACAAAATGCCAGCACAGTGCTTCAGCATGCTTGCTGCTGCAAAGCCTGAGCAGCTACCTGCCCCTTGCAGCGTCAGCGTCATAATGGAGCATTGTGCTGCACAGGAGGCCCAGAAGGACGCTGCATCAGCTTTTGATGACTTTATGGATCAATGCATAGAGTCAGATTGGGCGAGAGACAGGGAGAAACTAGTGCACACTATCATGCCTGTTGGAGGCACTGCCAAGTTTCACCCTAATCGCCAAGCTTCGTTAACAGCCACCTCCAATACTTTGTTCCTAGAAGCAGCCACTGGTCTGCTCTTTCACACCAACTCTCAATTCTGCATACTGTTAGACTTCCCATGTTTGTTTGCATTGCATATGTTTTGACTCCCCCACTTCTGTCTGTCTCTCATAAGTCCCTGCCTCAGCCCTTGTGAGATTCCCATCCATGGCTCTGCTTGTTGCATTCAGCACCACTTGCTGCTTGCAAATTCAGAAGGCTTTTGCTTACTTTGTGCAGCACTGTCTCAGCCATCAAAGAATACTCACACTCAAGCAAACGCTATTGCCATGCAGCATGACTGCTGCATTGTTGCAGAAGAGCTTGCAACACAGTACAACAGCACAGACTGTCATTACTCACTTACTGACCTGTGGATTGCTCAAGGTTTGCTGTGGTGCAACAGGCTCAGCTTCAATGGATGTCAAGGCTCAGATCAGTGACCAGGCCAAGAGATATGGCGACGTGGTTTGCAATGTCAACAAGGCTTTGGTTGGGGGAAGTCAGGACCAGTATGATGCTGTGAAAGCTTTCCTTGACGCATGCCCTGAAGAAGACAAAGGTCAGCATTGCACCTGCACAACCACCACATTGACCTTGGTGCAATGAGTAACATCACAAAGAGCAGTTGGTCTGGTTCATGGCAGCTATCCATGCCGTCACTGTATGAGCACAGGTCTGGTCTTACGTCATGCACTGCCCTGTGCAGTGCGCAAAGACAAGGCAGGATCACCATATGTGCCACATGACCGTGTGATATAGCACATATGCCAGTGCATCATACATGCCCTGTCTCTGCATGACTGCAGCTAAAAGAGAACAAGATTAGCATACGCACACCTTGACATGCATGACTGCACTTGAGGAGAGAATCAGTATAGCATCTGCCCACATATTACATGCATCATTGCAGCTGAGAAGAGGATGACAATGCACAAGACCTGGTGTCTGCTGCACACCATGTCAGCTGAGCTCAAGCGCCAAGTCAGCGGCTCAGATGTGACACTGGCTCTGAACATGGGGGCTCGTGCCTTCCAGGAACAATCCTATCAGCAGTATGTGCGCTCAGAGCTGCAACAGCACCGCAATCAGGTACACTGCCTGTTGTGCTGCCAGTAAATCGGCTTGCTTGTCCAGTATGTCTTATGTGTATGCATGAAGCATCATCAGTCTGTAGCGCAGTGCAGAGATGTAACTTTGCATGTGCTTGCTTTTGATGTGCCTCAGACTGATCGTCAAACAATATTAACACTAATTTACAGGCGTTCCAGCTAATCGTTGTTGCCAGGTATCTACTAGGTGTGCCTAAACCCTAGTCCTGTGAGCCAGCATGCACCATCATGAGATGCTAAATTGCACCCAATGGGTGTGCGCTGACAAGCAACGAGGGACATATAACCCCAGAGCCCTTGGGTGCTGGTACAGAACAACTGATCAACCATGCAGCCCAGAAATGCCAATAGCCCCTGATGCGGCAAGCTGTCTGATGCTCCTGCAAGCTGAGTGTTGCCAGCAAAATGCCTACTCCAATGGTTGCAATGCACAAGGGCTGCATGCTAGGGTATTCACATGCATCCTTTCACCCCTGGTCTGTTACTGCAGGGCGCCCTCAGTTCGTCCAGCACTCTTGCACAGCTGAGGGCGTTTGCCAAGATCAGGGCAAAGGATGTGGGCAGTGACAGGGACCTTGACTGGGAAGTCCTCTACCTGGCCCTGCGTTGTGGCCATTCTGATGAAGCCATCAAGGTACAACACTCATGAAGAGGACACAAATAGGTGCCTGGTTTCCACTACCTGGTTTCTACCCATGATCACAAAGACATGCACCAAGCTGACTGTAAAAGGCTCAAGCCACACTGCAGAAGGCACCAGCCAGACTGTAGTGGGCACCAGCCAGATTGCAGTAGGCCCAAGCCAGATTGCAGTAGGCACCAGCCAGATTGCAGTAGGAACCAGCTAGAGTGCGATTCACATTTGAAATTTGTGTCTTGTCAAAGCTTCTGGGCATCACGCAGTGGCGCTGCACCACGCCTGCTTGACAGCTGTTTACCCATGTGTTGTTTTGCTCTCAGCCTGAACTTCACCATCTTAACCTGCGCACTCTCAAACGACTCCCAAACTCAGCAGCATACTTTGTAGGCTGATTCCTTACAGTCCATCACAGAGTCATGTCTGTTGTGTGACAGGACTCTGTGATGCCACAGACATGCATACAGATCACCTTGAACTTCACTGAGTCTGTAGACCGTTTGAGCACCTTGCAAGCTGGGCCATGAAGCCAGAAGGGACTCACAAAACAAACCTAAAACATCAGCTGCTGCATCAGACTGCTTTGCTGTTTTCATAACTGGAGAGACCCATTGCCATCCAGCACAACTGGTCAGAGCTTACCCCACTGTGTCTTGGACCAAAGGTAGAATGGTCAGCGTTTTCTGACTGTGCAAACAAACATCATCCCAGTGTTCATGAGCACACCCTATGTTCCTATTCCAACAGCAATCCCTGTACCTCTGCCTGCCTACCACCTGCTGCAGTCACATCAATTCCTGTGATGCAGCATCAGCTGGGTCACCAATGGCTTTACACCCCAGACTCTGTGAACTACTAATTGGCGGAGGGGGGGGGGGGAAGGGGGATAAAAGAACATGCCCACTCCCATCAACAAGCTCTGTCTCTTGCAGGTTGCGAAGGACATCCGGGACCCCACATGCAGCATGCTAGGCCAGGCCTCCTTGGGGCAGGTCCTGGAGCAGTGGCTGCAGGCCAAGCAGAGCCTGCCTACCCAGCTGCAAGCCCAGGTGGCCGCTGAATGCAGACATCAGCAGAATGACCGGTCGAGCAGTGGTCCCCTGGCGCGGCAGCATAAGTTCAGGCTGGCCACACATGTCATCCTTGCTGCTGACCCCAACCTAGCAGACCATATTGCCAGGGTAGGGGGCCCCCTGGACCTGGCTCCACTGCACAAGCCTGCCATAATGTCATTGTCCTTCACCTTTATCTTGCGTTGTGTTCATGCATTGACATGTGTTGCGGCACTGCTGGGCCGTGTGCTGTCTAACTTACGAGTTTTGAGGTATTTGAGGTGTCAGAGGAGCTTTGATGGTTCTTGATGGCATTTAGGACCTGCATGTGGGCTGCAGTGTCCACACAATGCAACCTGCACACAATGCAACCTCCACATCATAGAAGCCCCACATCCTGCAGCCCAATACAGCCTGTTGCACAGCAAGCTCTGGTCGTGTGAGCCCTTGCCTTCCATCTGTCACCACTGTGCTGTGCGAACGACCGCTGCAGGAGATGCTGCTGCTGTCTGATGTTCTTCTGTCGTGTGTACAGAAAGCTCACAGTCATGGCAACATCCTGTTGCAACATCTGAGAACATGATCTGACTTTAGCTCCACATGATGCAGCCCTTTTTATCTGCATTTGCTTCACGTCTAACTCTGCTGTCATCAACGGTGTATAGCTTTGCTGAGGAAGGTGTTGTGGTCTGATGACTTCCAGTGTGTGTATAGGAGTCCGCAGTCCTTGCCACCGTTGAGGATGTCCTGTGGCTGCTGCTCTACATGCTGCAATCCTCCACATGCTGTTCTGCTGCAAGCTCTATCTGCCTTAGAGTCATTCTACTCTGTTGTCATTAAGGCGTACTGTGACATCACTGCAGAATAAGTTGTTGCTGTCTGATGAGTTCCAGTGTGTGTATATGGGCCCACAGTCTTTGCAACCATTAAGATTCTCCTGTGGCTGCTGCTGCAACCCTCCGCATCCTGTTTTGCTGCAAGCTTCATATGACATTTATACTCTGCTGTCATCAATGTGTACTGTGACATCACTGCAGAAGAGACTGTCATTGTCTGATGAGTCCTACTGTGTGTATAGGAGATCACAGTCATTGCAACCATTGAAGACTTCATGTGGCTGAAGCTGCACATGGTGCAACCCACCGCATCATCTTCCGCTGCATCCTCCAGCCGCCTGAGCCCTACATCTTCATCCAACCTTCTTTCATCAAGCTACACCATGGCAGCTCTACAGGTAACACCTTCATTTGCTGACCCTGACAAGCATGATATCGGGTTCTGACAGGTATTTTTCCAAACTGTTTTCAGCAACACCCTGTAAACTCCTGTTTGGCACCATGACATGCGCCTGTTTGCTATGCATCTATGTGCTTCTGAGACACTGCGCCAGGCATGTCAAATAGATGCCCCTCAAACACCTCTCATACGGTCTGGGTGTATCCATTCTCATGGCAAATTTCCTATTGCATTTGAGTGCATGGAAAATCCGTTACACTACTCGACTCAGACACTGTCTGTCGAATCGCCTTGTTGGGTCTACGCTCCATATCTGTGGATAAACTACTCAAGTAAACTTTTTCTTCCTCAAAAACAAAGACCCCTGATCCTCAGCTTCTGAGAAACATGTACAAACAGCGTGACGTTATCTTTCCTGTCAAATACCCTACACACGAAGCTACTCAGGACTGTGCATACCTGACTTATGATGAAAGCAAATCACACTGCACTGAATGATGTTGTAACGTGCAGGAAGAGGTGTTGCATTGGGGCCCCAACTTCTTCAGCCAGGATGGCACACAGCCCCTGGTGTATGTGATGGTCCTGCTCATGAGCCAGCATTTTGGGCATGCTGTACAATATATGGGCAGCCAGGCTGAGCTGAAGGACCATGGCGCACACCTGGCCATTGCTTGCAACCACCTCAAGGTCGCTCCCTGCCTCTTGGAACACAAATGAATCAGCCCACCATGTTTTGCAAGCAGTATTGACCTGAACTTTGCTCGCCCTGTCATCTGGCCTTCACGCACACAGGGCAGACTAATGCTGGCTTGTAGCATGGCGTCTGTGAAAAGATCTGCGTGTCGAATGAGCAAGCTGTCCCCCTAGCTGTTGCATTAATGGTTGCCTTTATGAAAATTCAGTTCAGCTTTGCAACAGTCGCGCGTACTGACTGCATGCTTGGGTGCCTTTGCCTGTGCCAAAGTGTACCTGCAAAGTCATCAGGGTGCACCTCCTTACAACTCTCAACAGCTTACAGAACTGCTGATACGACGTCAGGTCAGCACTTCATAGGCATATGCCTTTTTGTTCACCTCTACAGCGTTTGCCCTGTCAATCTTGCCTTCCTTGTAGACCCAACCAAGCCTGCAATGTTGCAGCTGTTGAGCAGCGGCCAATTGCAAGCTGAGACGCAGCTCAGTGCCGCCTCCCAGATGATCCAAGAATACGGACAGGCACTGACCATGAAGGATGCCCGCCTTGCGCTGGAGTACTACTGGCAGGCGGCAGCTGTGCCACACCCTCTGCTGCATTGCCTATATGTGATCCACATCATATGACAGCAAACACAAAGCTTCTGTGGCCTCCTGTACTGTCACACCCTCTGCTGCATTGCCTTAGTGTGACTCCACATCATGTGACAGCAAGAGCAAACCTTTTGTGCTCTGCTGTACTGTCTGTTGGTACATTCATTTGACAACAGATGTCAGCTTGCACAAGGCCAGTGATGTCTCGTGGAGGTATTGACTTTTACCTCTATGGTCTCCTTGCTGACAGCCTGGTAGTTTGACCTAGCCAGCCAGCAGCTGCAAGCTGTAGCATATGCCATTCCTTTGTCATTTCTGGCCACACAAGCAGGTCGTGCTCAGGACACCCAGCATACTTTGTCTACAGGCTCAACGCTGCATTGTTCTCCCTTGACTGCTCCCAGCTGCAGCTGGTATGTACACTTCAATGCCTGTACATCACTCATTCCTTCAATTGGTTTCTGCACTTGCTTTCAAATTTTGCCTGGCTTCTTTGCTCCCAACAGCACAGCTAGCTGACAACAGGCGTGTTACTGCCATGGTCCTGAATTTGATATCGTGTCTGTAGCAGCATATGCACTCGTTGCCTGCTGTCACAGGAGCAGCTTCTCAGGCAGTTGCTGACTGAGTCCAAAGCCTACGGCACCTTGCTAGGTAGCGGTGGAGTGGGGGATTCAGGTATGCATCTCAAGCATTTTCGCAGTGATCCTCACCAAGAACGCGCATATATGCTCTCCAACCTGGCAGTTCAACTCCTAGGCTTGAGAACTGCACAGCCACTGAGACATTGACCGGGCCCTGAATGTCAGCACCTGTGCTCCATTCCAAGCTCCTCTTGGGAGCAAATGCGATGTGCAACATCAGCATGCCTGGCCACAGTAACCTGCAATGCCTGCAATTTCAGTCATGATTGGCCTACTGTACATGGCATATCCCGATGGCGACCGGCATATATAAGCTGTACCGCATATCAGCATGCCAGGCCACACACATGTGCACTACATGAAAGAATTTCAGGCCACATACAGGTGCACCGCATGGCAGCATGCTGTGCACCCCACCCATCTGCCTGCTGACTGCATGGCCAGCATCCAGTCACAGCACCTATTGCTGCCTCCCTTGATGCGAGCCAAGTGAGCCTTGTTGAGAAAGACATCTAAACAGGGTCACATTTTGATGTCTTTCTCCAGATCGCTCACTTGCCTCGCATTACGGGAGGCAGCAATAGCTGCTGTGGCTTGATGCCAAGTCCAACACAATATGATCACACTCAAGAAGTACTCGTACTCATACAATACTCACACAATACTCATGATGATGAGTACAGCATGTCTGCAGGGGCACTGAGTAGCTTTATTCCGGAGAGCAGGGAGCGCAGGCAGGTGATGGAGGCTGTGGGTGACGCGTGTGAGCAGCAAGGGCAGATGGAGGCGGCCCGGGAGCTGTACCTGGCAGCCCCCAACCCGTGTGCCGCCCTGCGCATCATCAACCGCCAGCTGTCTGACCTCATCAAGCCTGCCATCACTGACCAAGCTGCAAGTAAGCTAGCAACAGCTTCACAGGTCTAGTGTGACAGCATCAGTCCCTTGCTGCATGTCTGGCACCTGCAAAGTCCTTAAAAGTAACAGGGTTGATGATGACAGCGTGCTTGTTTACGGTTCGCTAGATGGCAATCCTTGCAATGGGATGACATGCGTGGCTGGTACATTTTGCATAAACACATCGTCTGGGATTGCGTTTCTGGATCTACCTGCCGCCGATCGACAATGTTCCTAGCTTAAACATCCAGTTCATGCCAGCCATTTGTCACTGCTGAATCTGCTGCTTGTGCAGAGGAAGAGCTGGAGAGCTTGCTGATGCGAGCAAAGAGCACCATCAGCAACATGCAGAATCAGCAGAACCCAGGGCTATACAGCTCCAGATCACGTGATCAAGAGTGTGAAGCATTTGAATGCTTACTGACAATCAGAGAGCTTCTTACAGCTGCACAGAGGTATGTAGGAGGCGTTTTTGCTGTGTGTCTGCCAAGTCTGCTGCTTGCAACATCTGCTGCTGCAACATTGTGTTTCAATGGCCTCAGCACTGCATATTTCTTGACTGACAAGATGACTGCTCTATACTGGAAGGTCAAGCTTTGTATTTGCAGATGCCTGAATCACTGACCACTTGTGTACATACATGACTGCTTGCCCTGAATCAGGCATTTCGTCAAAGTCTGTCTGTCAGTTCATCCTCGAGAGATTGTTTCTGAATTTCATCACAATGACTTGTGGTCATGAGCATCCATGCCCCTTTACTTTTGGTGGTGCAGGCAGGATTTCAACACTGTGCTTCAGCAGCTTCACAGTTTGCCCTTCATTCCAGATAGGCAGGCCATGGTGAAGAGATGTCAGGATGACACCAACAAACGTCTCCATGTGGCTATCAAGCCCAGACTGTCTAGCATCATTTCTGCTGCTCATAAAGCGTTTGCTGCATCAAGGCAAAGTGACAAGCTGTCTGCATTGGCACGCTATGCAGCCTGTGTAGATTGTATAGATCAAGGGATAGTCAGTGACATCAACAAAGCAGCGTCACAAATGCTTTGAATTACCAATCTCTCTCTGAAGTGGCTCAGAGCAACAACTTTCAGTGCTCGCAAGGCAAACCGATGCACCGAAATACATTTGAAGTCCTGTTCACTCTGATATGTTGTGAAATGCAGACAACCTCGATATAACGCAGTGCAGATGATCTTGGTGAAATGCAATGCTGAGGACCATTTACAGTAGCTCCCATGTGCCTGAACCAGTGCAACTGCAGCATCATTGCCTGTGAGGTGGCAGCCTAATGCGGTGCATACAGTTCTGCTGTAAGTGTCAAAATGCATATTTGACAAAAGTAAGCATATGTGCCTTTGCAGTACACCGGCTGCAGCTATGACATTCTAGTCCCCTCTAGCCTTCTTAACTTGAGCCACAAAGTCTTGCAGGCTGGTCGCATGGAAGTCAGGAGTCGCAGCACCTTGATCTGGCACAGGTGTGGCACCATAACCCTTCAGATCATGCCTTCTCTCAATCCACATGGTGGTCAGGCCAAGTTTCTGAGCCGGTATGATATCATGAAACTGGCTCTGAGCCACCCACAACACATCCTCTTTCTTTATGCCATCTTTGGCAAGTGCTTCCAGCTGTGTGTTGAATGCTCTGGCATCTGGCTTGCTATAGCCTACATCTGATGCGGTATATACGTGAGTGAAGGGTGATCCAAGCTTGTCAGCCAAGTTGTCTGCAAGTTCTCGATCCCCAGTAGTCAAGGTATATAGCTTGTAGTGCTGTTTCAGATAAGCTAGAGCTTGTTTGGAGTCTAGGAAAGGTTGCCAGTCAAAAGTCGAAGCCTCAAATTGCTCGGCTGCACCTGGTTCCGCTTCAATTCCAAACTCTTTGGCCATTCCTGGCCAAAACTTTAGGAACATCTGGGAAAACGAGAGATGAGGCGAGTGGGTCTGCAAACCACACGTGGAGCCCTTAAGGTGTAAAGCTCAGCTCCTCAGATGACAGCAGGACTTTCAAGCTAAGCAGAGCACCGTGGGGTGTTACGTGACAAAAGTTGTACCGTTGCAACTCACGTGCAAATCCTTCTCGACTCGAGCAAAACACTCCAGGATCTGCTTATCTGTGATGCTCATTGGCACTCTCGGTCGACACCATTTCAGAATCCCCGTTTCAAAGTCTATTAAGGTTCCTACAATGTCGAACGACAGTGCTTCAAACTGAGTAAAGTCCTTGGTCATACTGTCGAATGGATGTAGGACGCAGTTCTGCCAAATGCAACTGTGCCCCGATCGAAAGTCCGGAAGTGAAAAATGTTGCGCGGGTCCCTGCGCGATGCGGCTGTCTTACCTATCCATGACACTACGCATGACATATGAGTGCTCGGCCATGTGTGTCATTGTGGATGAGGTTAGTCATAACCCGCCACGATTTAGGGCTGGCATCGCAGACCTAGCTGACTTGCCTGCTCTCTATGTCTTTGAAGCGGAGCTCAGAGAGGCTTGGACTCAGGCCTTGATGATTGTCAGCTACAGTGGGAAACCCAGGGCTCTATATGATGAGTTCGGAGATACTGACTGAGACTGCCAATCTGACATGCTGAGGAGCCTGTTACGTTGCAAAGCTTTGAGGCCGTTGCACTCGCAACAGATGCCGCTGAATGGCTTAGTAAGTTGGCAGCAAGCCAAGACTCCGACATCGCCGATTCCGGTCCCTCGAAGCCTAAACGTACACGCGCCAGCGTTTGTGCCGAAACTGCGTGCAGCAGCACAAGTAGCGAGCAGCACTCTCACCGCCAGCAGGAGCAACGGAGCTATCTGCTCACAATACGCAGAAGCTGATCCTGCTCGGCCTGCAGTTCCGCCGACGATCTCGCCTTGCAGTACTTCAGGGCGGGAAAGCTTGACCCACACTTCTCAATGTTTTGGGGGATCAGCTGTCTTCACTCAACGGTACGAAGGTGTTGTTGGTTTGTACGATCTCACAGGAACAGCAGTTTAAATTTGTATGACCTCTCAGGAACAGCAGTTCTAATCTGGCAACGTTTCATGTGCAGTCCACGGGATGTCCGGGCATATGCTGCAGCTGCTGCAGCTGCAGATACTAGTCTCCAAGCTGGATGTATTGTGGAGTTCAAGACTGACACCAGGCAGGACTTGGCCCTGCTACAGCGACCTAATGGCAAGGCAAACTGGTTTGCAACAGATGTTAGGCGAGTCTTCACGAAGCCCTCCTTTACTATGCTTCCTGGAAGTCTGAATTTCAGCTCATCTAGCAGTTGCACAACCATCTGCTGCTCACTGCCAGTCACTTGGACTCGTGGTGCAGGGGGCAGACATACAGTCTACGTCCGCAGCAGATGGTATACATCCTTCCTGGTGAAAGCTACAAGGAAAGCGACTTGCACCAAATACATGGCCAGGCACTCAAAGATGCTGATGTGGCACTGCTGGCAGATGCATGGGAGGTCAGCACATCTGCCAGCTCGCAATGTGCAGTGGCATGCTTCACCGTGCTGCACATGTGCTAGGTTCTGTATGAAATACAGTCACACTGTTCTGACCTTGCCAGCCTGTAGGCAGTTGTTCATCTGCCAGTTGTGCTCAGTGAGCATCAACGCAGACACAATGCTATTTCTCATTCAGCATGTGTGCACCAAACCGGCTGCAAGCCGTGTTTTGCTTTTCACTGCACCGTAATGACTAGTAAGTTCACAACGCAGCACAGTCATTCTCTGCATGACCGAGACTGATGCACATCTCCACAACACAGATGGGCACACAACAGGCAATACACACATAAGCCTCCCTGGACCTAACCACAACCACCACATGAGCCCATAGTGTTGCAGTGACCACTTATGACTGCATTTCAAGCTAAAGTCTACCATAACAGTGCAGTATGCATGGACAATACATATTGATGCTCTATGTGCTGTTGGCGCCAGGCGCAACCATGTCCACGCCTCACAATCAACAGCAACATGTACAAAGACAGAGAGTTTTAATGACAGTCACAGTCTTGTCAGCTTCCTATCAAATCTTGCATGTGTCCACGCAGATGGTGCATGAAGATGATGAGCTATACAGCGTGACAGAAATGGCCTCTCTGCTGTTTGGCAATGAAGAGCCCCCCTCTTGCTATGCTTCCCACCGCCTGCTCAGCCAGGAGCGCATCTTTTTTAAGCAGGCTGGCCGCAGCCCTCCCAGATTCCAGGCGCGCTCTGCCAAGGAGGTCCACTCCCTCAAGGCAAAGCGTATCGCTGATGAAAAGGTGATGCTCAACTTACATGCTGTCAAGGCACACAGGCCTCATAATGTGTGAGTTGACAGCATGCACACTACTACGAGCTACTGCATGTACCCTGCTAGTTTTTAGAGTGCTGATGTTATGCCAAGGAGGTCCACTCCCTCAAGGCAAAGCGTATTGCTGATGAGAAGGTAACTCCTGATAGCGTGCACACTGCTATGACCTTCTGCATGTACCCTGCTAGTTTCAAGAGTGCTGATGACATGCCAAGGAGGTCCACCTGCGTGCAGGGCAAAGCACTGATGCAAGTGAGCTGCATAGCCCGGCAAAAATTTGTCTGGTTTCATTACGCAGCGTTACTAGTTTGTTTCTTGTCTGGCTGTCAACAGACGATGAGGCAACAGGCACTCATATTGCAGACCATGCTAATCAAGACTGGTATAAAAGAAGGTGTACCAAGTACAACTGTAGCTACACCTTCTGAATGGCAGACAGGATGTAAGTTCGGAATCAAGTGATAACAGAATCACTGTGCGTCCATTCACGCTGCATGCATCAGCGTTCACATTGATGTGGCAATCAGCACACCCAACGACATGAGTACTCTATGATTGTTGCAGGCTGCAGCAGAAGTGCAGGAGTTTGTCCAGGAGATGTATAGGTGCCATAAGCTTCCTCACGATCAAAAGCCAAGCATGCAAGAGTGGACTGACAGCAGTCAGTCACACTGCCTATCGGCCCTGCAGGCTTTTGCCTTGAGCAGGGCTGATACTGCTGACAGCACCTTAGCTATTCAGATGATGCAGGTGAGCCTGCTTCTGTCTGTCATGCTGCTTGGGTCCAAAATCTGTGTATCATCAATGTCAGATGGTTGCAGCATTGGGGTTGCTGTGAATCATGGCAGTATGCCATGCAAGTATGCATCCCATACATGTATGGGAGGTCTCCATTCAGCACACCCATGCAAGTTGGACTTGTTGATCATTCCACATGTGGAGAACAGCTATGTGATGTTGCATTAGACTGGCATCCTGCATTCTGGAAAGAACCCTGTCTGATGCGTGGGAAAGGCTGGTGGAAAAAGGGTCTCACTCATCTGCCTCAGCTGCAAGAGCCGACGTTATCTTGCAGCAATGCAGCACTTCAGAAAATAGAGTTATGCTGGCAGCATTATCAACACCGAATGATCCTGTGTTGCTAGACTTATGCGTGGTGCTGTCCCTTTTCAACTTGTTGCATGCAGCTATGCGATTTCAGAGTCGGGGTGCAGTCTCAGGCTTGTGCGTGCAGCTGCATGTTCTCAGGCTTGCTGTGTTGCTTCAGGCTTGTGCATGCATCTGAATGTTCTCAGGCTTGCGGTGTTGCTGCAGGCTTGTGCATGCAGCTTAATGTTCCCAGACATGCTGTGTTGCTGCAGGCTTGTGCATGCAGCTGTATGCTCCTGGACTTGCTGTGTTGCTTCAGGCTTGTGCATACGGCTGAGTGTTCTCAGGCTTGCTGTGTTGCTGCAGGCTTGTGGGAAGCAGCCCAACCCATCTGCTGCAGTGGAGATGCTACAGAGCGCTGGCTGGTGGCGGCCCCATGAGCAGCTGGGCCTCATCAAGGCCCAACGCACAGAGACCTTCCCATCACCTGTTCAGGTGCCCATCTGCCTGCAAGGGCTGTTTTGCCTTTTAAACTGTCTCAATGAGAGGCAGGCCCTTCGGCTTCATGGCTGGAAAGGGGGATTTTGCCTTTTGAACTGTTTTGATGATAGGCAGACCCTTCTGCTTCATGGCTTGAAAAGGGGATTCTGCTTTTTCAGCTGTTCTAATGACAGGCAGGCCCTTCTGCTGTCAGCCTTGAGAGGGGAGTTTGCCATTGCTGGGCACATAGTATGCAGGATCAGTGTGTCATTCACCACCGCTGAAGCTCTTTTGCAGCAACAGCAGCGTTCAGGTGTATGCTCTTCAGCTCAAGATGGCATGTGTTGTCATGCAGGAAAGAACTGCACAGCTACCCACATCTTTGTTGCTGCACTGCACTGCCCAATGGCTACACTGCATCTGCTCAAATGGTGCAACAGGTTGATGCACATACACACATGTAGCAGCTGAGTATGTCGTGCTGTGTCATGCAGGAGCGGGCTGCGCAGCTACTCACAGATCCACCCACAGACCCAGATGCCAGCATTCGCCAAGACCTGACTCATCATGAGGTTCTCACCATTGATGATGCCAGTACTCGGGACATTGATGATGGATTGGCGGTGGAGGTTCTGCCAGATGGGCGGCATAAGCTGTGGGTGCACATTGCTGACCCCACCAGATGGGTCATGCCGGGAGACTCTTTGGATGTTGAGGCTCGCCATCGAGCCAAAACCATGTACCTCCCCACAGGTGACCCCCGCCCCCCCTTTTCTTTGCCTTTGATTATTGTGTGCATTAATTGTTGTACGTGTTGATTATTGGTGTGTTGTGTGTCCCACCACATGAGGAACACAGGGGGGCTCTGATGGACATGTGGGCACGTCATGAAGCCAAAACTCAGGTCAACGTGATAGTAGTGACCACCCTGAGTCTGTTGATCTTGCCCTGCCCTTGCCCTGGGCCCTGGCCCTGTCCCTGGCCCTGCCCCTGCCCCTGCCCCTGCCCTGCCCCTGCCCCTGCTATGGCCCTGCTTCCTTGGAGTGTGTGCTACTGGCCCTGAACTCTGCCATGGACCCTGACCCCTTTGTGTCTGCTGCACTTCCTGCCTTTTACCCAGCCCTACTGTTCTTTCCACCTGTTGAACCAAAGCTGAGTTTGCATGTCTGGTATGGTGCAGGCAACATACCCATGTTCCCCCGAGACCTAGCAGACGGGCTATTCAGTTTGCACCTGGGGCAGCCTACCGCAGCCCTGAGTGTGCACATGCTGCTCAAATCAGATGGCTCACTGGCCGAGTGTGGCATGGTGGCCTCAACAGTCCACCCTACCAGGAAACTGACCTACCATGAGGTGGATGAGTTATTGGATGCGACCATGCCAGAGCAGGAACCCATGCTTTGGGCACTGCATCAGGTGAACACATGTGATTGCTCCACGACAACTGCAGGAGGCTGTCGGCCTGTTTTGAGGGGAAAGTCGCAATATAGCGAATGAGGTTGATATATTCTGGACAGCAGCATGCCTATAACTCAGCTGACATGTGTGCACTGAACCCTGGAAATCTAGCTGCATGCAGCATGAAGTTGTTGCTGCATCATGCTGCATCATGCTGTGTGGAAGCCTTACACAGCGTGAGGTCATGGGCTGTTGAGTGGGAGCGTGCCAGATCTTCATCCTGTTACTCACCCTGTGAGTCACTGACAATGAGTGCACTGCCCCATGTGCTGCGCCCTGCTGCTTTGAAACCTGCAGCTGTCAAGTCTGCAGTCCAGTTGGCTCTGCATCCACCACCTTATAGCATTGTCCCAGACCACCACCAGCTTCTTGTGTTACACTACGCGTGGTGCATGTCGCTTAAACAAGTAGCGTGTGGGCAGCCACACCTGTGCTTTCACGCCAGGATGTTTGATGAGTCACAGCTGGCTCCACACCCCAAATCTGTAAGGCACAAAACGAAGAAAGATGAAAATGCAGGCTGCAGAGGCAAGGGAGAGATGGCGGGAAGAGCAGGGAGCAATGGGCTTTCAGATGCCAGAGGCCAAGGTGAGGGTGGTGCAGCCCCACAGCCCTGCCAGCATTGTGCAGGTGCATGCCTCCGGCTCTGCAACGGGCAACCAACCCTCCCAGCGCCTCGTGTCTGAGATGATGATTCTGGCCGGTCAGGCCATTGCGCACATAGGTAAAGCTTGCACTGGCTGTCTGTCATTGCTGTCCAGCGCAGAATTCAAATCTGATGGGTCAAAGGTCCCTTGTTAGAGGTGTCAAATTTGCTATGTTGATGGTCAAGCCTCTCAGCATCTGGTGTCTGCAGTGAAGTTTCCTGGTTAACCAGGACATTGCAATAGGTCTACCCTGCATTGGGTTTCTGTCATTGGCATTGAGTGCATCACTGCATTTGATGCTTTGGTGTGGTGTAGTTCAAGGTATTTCAGCCCCGGAATTGGAGCCCCAGAATTTCCGCCCCGGAATTTCAGTACCGGATATAATAAAACAACAAGCCTCAGGAAACAATCACAAACACAAACACTGCACGCCAGCTGCTGTAACCTCATCATGTTGCAATCCTGCAGGCTATGAGAATGGGCTAGCCCTGCCCTACAGAGGGCAGGTCACGCCCAGCCTGCCCACAGAGAAGGAGCTAGAAGCCCTGCCCAGTGGGCCCTGCAGACATGTGCTGCTGCGAAGCAAGATGGTGCGGGGCAACATCACCACCAGTGGCCCCACCGCTCATGCTGGCCTGGGCCTCCAAGGCTATGTGCAGTTCACCTCTCCCATCCGGCGATATAGCGACATGCTAGCCCATTTTCAGCTCAAGGTGAATGCTCACAAGGCTTGTGTGCCTGCTGTCACTATGCTGTTGTCTCTGCATGGCTTGGGGTATAAGTTCTTTGGCTTGCTCCAGGTGTTGATCACTCAAAGAGCTTGTGTGCATTTTGCGTTTTTATTGCTATGCTGTGCTGTTGCCTGTGCATGGCTTGGGCACAGATCTGATACTTGCTCATGCCTGAGGCATCCAACATCATTCGCATGGGTGACTATACTCTCAATTTAGCTGCTTGAAGCGCCACGCGACTGCTGAATGTATGTGCAGGCTTTCCTAAGAGGGGAGTCAGCACCTTTCACCGCATTCCATTTGGGTGAGCTGGTGGATATGAGCAACGGCATGGCTCAGGAAGCTGGTGCGCTGGAGCGTGAGGTCACCAACTACTGGCTGGCTCACTACTTCAAAGCTGAGTCACAGAAGAACCCAGAGCGCAGCTGGAAGGCCATGCTGCTGATGTGGATGCGCACTGTAAGTACACTCACCTCATTGTGTCACTGTTCCCCTCTGCTTGTTGTGACACTAGTACTGTGCATTGTGACCTTATCATGACTTTGGCACTGCCCGTTGCATGGTTGTGGTCATGCTGGTACTCTGTCTTGTAGCTTGATAGCAGCTGTTTGAAGGTATTTCCCCAGTGTGGAAGCATATTTGCCTGTCCCCAGGCGTCTTTCAAGTAGACCTATCCTGGCCATTCAGGGAAAAAATTCCATAAGCACAGTGACATTTCTGTACTGTACAGAGCTGTTATGCTCAAGTCAAGGGGGTTTGGTGTCTCATGTCAGTGCATGTTGGCTCACAAGACTTGGGTGCAGGCACACCTAGTAGGTACTTGGCAAGCATGATCAGCTGGAGCGCCTGTGACTTACTTATTATCAAGGGGGTTCTGTTAGCTCATATCGAGTATTTTTTGTTGCAGGAGTCTGGTTTGGCTCGCATCTTGATGCCAGAGCTGGGTTTGGAGACTGTGATGCGCATCAATCGTCCAGCTAAGCCAGGAGATGAGCTGGACATCTGTGTGGCCTTCATTGACGTCCCCAAGGGCATTTACAAGTTCAATGAAGCTGCCTCTGGGCAAATAGTCACCTCACAGGATGTCGACAGTCATGATGAGCTTGACTCAGATGAGGATGGTGAAACTGCTGGTGAAGCTGCTGGTGAAGCTGATGATGCTGTTAGTGAACCTGCTGATCCAGCTGAAGCTGACAAAGCTGTGTTTACTTCATGAAGCTTCATGAAGCGGCAATCCAGATGTGATAGCTTCATGAAGGCTTTTGACCAATGGTGTTAACTTGTCACAGACACTTGCTATGTCTTGATGTTACATTCCAGTTTCCCAGCTGCAGCAACTTACTGTTCTCACAGCTTTGTGCCACTTGTGCTTTACAGACCAATGGACCCCTGCACGGCCTGTTCGACTGCCTGCTTTCCTGTCCACAGGAACAAAATCAATTCATGCACAGCCATTGTTGGCAACTGAAGTACTGGCAAGTTGGGTTTGATGTTATGCAGCACCCAACAACAGCACAACATAGGTGTGGCCAGATGTGCATCATTTTGCGCAGTGCAGTACTAGTCGTCACTGCAACAAGCCACATCAAAGCATTTACATTTCACAAAATTGTCTGTTCCAACGTGCTGGCAGATTGATCAAGTCCTTGACGTCGATGTAGCAGAGCGGATAAATACCGCACATTGCTAGCGTGAGCAGAGCAGACATAAAAGGCACAAAACTAGCTAATTTCCTGCACTGTTACGTCCAATCAGAAGTGCTTCACAACTTGCTCTGGAATTGCAGTC
>JAABUK010005936.1_pt1 | contig 18573 bp, 12 predicted proteins | sample 5559141 | NCBI WGS metagenome assembly JAABUK01 (sample SAMN10711869, study PRJNA513367) | rock metagenome | isolation source: Antarctica rocks | place: Antarctica: Victoria Land, Pudding Butte nord | collected 2016-01-03 | reverse complement strand
GGCAGTCACAACCCCAGGAGAGCTCCATCTTGCAGGCCGCATACCATGCCCTGACTTGCCGAGGGCATTTGCAAGTGCCCTTCTCACCAGGTTTGTCCTCACAGTTCAATCTACTGGTGTGTCTGGCGTACAACAGAGGTGCATCACGGCATTCAGCAGCCCACAAAGAGGAAAGCCAAAAAGAACGCCGAAAAGGATGTTCTTTTTGCCTTTCCTCTTCCTGGAGTGCTAAGGGCTGCTATGTGTCCCTTTTGCTGCAAGGCGCATCTATTGCACAGCATAGTGCAAAATATACCCAGGAAACCAAAACCTCAAGCACCCTGAGCTGCAGCAGCCCACAGCATGCTGAACGGTGCCTTTATGCAAGCCTGCCTCCCCCTTCCCCCACCTCAGAAACTCTGTAGTAATCTGGTGGACTGCCTCTTCTTTCAAGGCAGAAGTTGGACCCTAGCAGTGCAGTCTTATTCCCTGGAAGAAGAGGCAGTCCACCATATAGGCTTAGCAGCATACAGCGTCAACATGCTCTCACCCCAGCTATGCATATTGAGGTTGTTTGCTGTGAAGCCACTGTAACTACTCTGGAGGGGCAGCACAGTGACAGTCCAAGTGCAAGTTCTGCCTCAAGTTCTGCGTACCAACAACACTGCCCAGAAATTGCTAAAGAGGTCAGGGCAGATTAGCTCTTTGATCTGCAGCAGCAAACAAGCTTGTAGTTTGCAGTACCATGTTTGGCTGGTTGCCTACCCAGGGTTCATGGGAGTGCCCTCTTCACCAGGGGCGAAACACAAGTCCTGGCAGTCACAACCCCAGGAGAGCTCCATCTTGCAGGCCGCATACCATGCCCTGACTTGCCGAGGGCATTTGCAAGTGCCCTTCTCACCAGGTTTGTCCTCACAGTTCAATCTACTGGTGTGTCTGGCTCACAACAGAGGTGCATCGAAGCATTCAGCAGCCCAGGAAGAGGAAAGTCAGGAAGACCCCGGGAAAGGGTGGTCTTCTTTGCTTTCCCCATCTTGGAGTCCTGAAGGCTGAAGGTGTCTCTTTTCCTGTAAGACACATCTGTTGCACATCATAGTTTAGTAGACACAAACTAATCTAAACTACACCCTAGAAACTCCTACAAGGTATACCTAAGGTCCAGCAGTCTACAGCTTGCTGAAGGGTGCCTACGCAACCCCCTTCTCCCCCCCTCCTCCCTTCCAAAACAACCTCAGAAAAGCTCTTTTGTCAATGTGGTGGAGTGCATGGGATGAGCAGCTAATTGATATGGTTGGTTCTTGTGAATGTTGTTCACTGATACACCACCATAGCCAGCAGTCGTTGGAAGAGCGTCTGCCAACACCTATTGTACATAAGTAACATCTAGTGTCATGCGGAAGATGTTGGTGAAGCGTGAGAGGGATATCAAACCAAACTGTCCCGTATGCTTCTTGCGCTTTACTAGGATCTTCACGTGTCTTTGGTGTGTGCATTTGTTTGTCCAGCCGTCCAGATTTTGGTTATGTACGGTCTCTAAGAGCTAGTCAAGTCATCTGCAACACCTTTTGAAAGACCCCTTTCATACACAGTTGTGATACTGACGTGCCCATCAATGACATGTTGTATTAGTCCATGACTGCCTTGCACTTGGTATAGACTTGTTTGTTTGGTGCGCGTATACTCCATCTTCAAATGCAATACATGTTTTTGGTGTCTCACTCAAATCTCTGTCTCATCCAAGCCTCTCAGATGTCGCTTGCTCGCCTTCCGTCCAATATTGTCACATGCTGCCATACCATTACAAGTATGAGTAGCAGCAACTTCTGCAGCAGCTGCAGCCACAGATACAGTGTCTTGCCCCATTGACTGAGATTGAAAGCCTACATCTCATTGTCCAGATCTGTGAGAGAGTGAGAGTCATACTAACAATTGAGCCCTTTGAGGACCGGTTCAACAGGGCCAGTCACAGCAATAGCCCTTGTGCTTTGCGGCTTTGTAAGCACAACTGACGGGTATCTTGTCGTTGCGACTTCAGAGCAGCAAATCAGAAGGGCTTGTGCTTCTGTTGCCAAGAACCGAGAGCCTCAACTAAGGCGCACAACTGTTTTGCAGCATATGCATATGGTGCTGCCTGCAAACACAGTTGCAAATCATGTTGCAACAGGCATCGGCAAAGCTTCTGTTGTGTGTGAGGCATATACACACACAGCAAAACTTTTGGCAGAGCCTGTTTAAAAATGGTTTGCAGAGGAGGCTCTTCTCTTCTTCTGCTTCTGCTTGTCCAGGCCATCAGGCCATGCACAACACAGCTGGTGCAATGTCTTTGCTGGAAACAAAGCCCTGTTACCCTGGTCTGTATTACACTAAGTGGTCTGTATTACTGTCTGTATTACACTGGTCTGTATTACACTGGTCTGTATTGTGCGTGCTTAGTGCGTCTGTGTGTCTCTGTCTGTGACATCAGCAGTAATGCATCATAGCCTTTTGCATGCTCTGCTCTCTTTTATCTTACAAAGGGTTTGTTTGGCAAAGCTGATGGTGAGATTGTTGGATGTCTTCAAGCGCGGCTACAATTGACTTAGAGAGATAAGGTAAACACTGACAGCAAACAGTCACTTAGTGACACTTTTCACTCAGTGGGTTTCTGGACCCAGCATGATATACTGTGTTGATGTACAGCTGAGCTCATGCATGGGGTCCCATGTGGTCCCAAAGCTAATGCATGTGGTCCCAAGGCCAATGCATGTGGTCCCAAGGCCAATGCATGTGGCCCCAAGGCCAGTGCATGTGGCCCCAAGGCCAGTTCATGTGGTCCCAAGGCCAATGTATGTGGTCACAAAGCCCATGCATGTAGTCCCAAGGCCAATGCATGTGGTCACAAAGCTCATGCATGTAGTCCCAAGGCCAATGCACAGCACAAGCGCCATGCAAGCAATTATCATGACAAAGATTCTGCTCGTCTTTGATGGGTTGCAGCACATGTCTGCCAATAAGGCTGCTCATGTCTACAAGATGAAAGGTTGCTCCTTTCATCTTGCAGTTGATGTGAGTAGTGTGATTCAGCATTTGAAGCTCTACCAACTGCTTGAGAACTGAAGATGAGTGACAGCGACGTCATCTGGTGTCTTGGTGCAAACATCAGTTTTTGGAAAAAGGTCTTTATACAGAACCATCAGAGGATGTTGCTGAGCACTATTTGGCCCAGCCAGTAAAAGGTTTTTCTGCTTGACAGTCAAAGCTCTTTCTACTTGACAGTCTAAGCTGTGCAGCCAGCTGTGAGTCCGTGCGTGATCCTGGCTTGCAAACATAGATAGATGCAGAATTGCAGAACAGTTGATGTGTTGCGTATCACATCCATGTGTGCTTCCAGCTCAGAGCAAGTCAGGAGTCACAAGCCCTGCCTTGCAGCATGCATTGCATAAACTGTGTATTTCAGGCTGTGCCACATGAAAACACAGGAAACGACAGCAACGCGGTTTTGGTCTTTGGAGGTAATTTGTGTCACTGAGGTTGGGATGCAGGGAGAGACGAGTTCAGGGATTACGGTTTAGGAGATAGGGTCCAGGATGTAGGGTTTGCTTTGAATCAACTGCAGCGCTCAACCCAAACTGAGTGGATGCATTCGATTTGGTTTCTGCACTCCAGTTTGATTAAAGCCCTCGAAGCTTTCTTAGCAGGTCAGCAGCTTCTGACATTCAGTTCCAACCGGTTGCTACAAGGCTGCCCTCAGGACTACCCAAAGATGCGTTGTTCATTAGATTTTTCCATATCTCGGATGGCTTTCTAAAGCAGAAACGCGGTTCTGTAATAGTCCTCAGGCAATTTCGGCTTTAGACTCATACTACATAGCGGGCATATTTTTCCATCATGTTTTCTGCATCCTCAGGAGTTCAGCTGCTTTGCTGAACCCCAGTCTCTGTGTATGTGTTCCTGTACCTAAACTTGGCAACATCAACTTTTCTGCAACCCCAGGAGCTGAGCCCCTGGGATCAGCATGGTCCCCACTAAACATGGCCTTCTTGGTATGCAGGCTCTGATGCAGCGGCCCAAAGGCAGGACAGCATGAGTGAAGATTACACCACCGGCAAGCAGAATTTCTACCTGCAGTACTTCTTCCCGCCATCTTTGGTGGGGCAGACAGGGCACACAGGTGGCATGCCAGGAAGGTAGGAGGTGGGTCACGGCATGTTGGTGCAAAGGGCCTTGGCGTCAATTGTGCCTGCTGAGTTTTGTGCACTCCCATCTCTTGTTTAGTCCAGGCAGTCAGCTCAAACGCCAGGATTACTTTGGCTTGCTGCAGTCAAACTCATGGCAAAACCTGAGGCAGCCACGTGCACTGCGCATATGCGCCCTAGAAGCTATGCCCTTCGTTTGTAGTAGCAACAATAACGCTCTCAAACTGGCGTCTTGATTATATTACAGCCACTGCAGCATGAGCATAGTCAAGGTATCAGTGAAAGAGCATTACCATTGCTATTACACAAATGACATCCATAGCTTCTGGTGGATCTAGTGCATCTGCAGTGGCTGATGCTGTTATGCTGGCTCTCACTGGATATGCAACTGTTGTATCACCGATGTCGACAATAAGGATAGTGATAGTCATAGCATCAACAGCAACAATAGAATTGATTAGACTAACTAAAGACTTCAATGATTATTGCCTCAACTTGAAATAGGTAATGTTCTGCCCAAAAAGCATGATTGTACAACGATGGTCCATCTGCATCCTGTTAGACAGGTTTACACTGCCAGGGACAGTCATGCAATGACTACACAGACTTCATGAGGTCAAAATACATGACCACACATACATGAGAGGTGCACAGCTCCTCTGAGACATAGCAAACATGTTGCTGTACAGCGCTTCCGGTATGAGAGGTGTCTACAACACACAAAAGGTGCAGTTCCCCAGGGAGGCTGAGCTCAGCTGAACTGCAGTGCATGAGCTACATGGGCCAAGCACCAACCACAATGTCTGGAAGAGGCCAAGTTTGATGCTTTGTGTGTGGCTTTGTGTGTGTTGTGGCTTTGTGTGTGGCTTTGTGTGTGTGGCTTTGTGTGTGTTGTGTGTGTTGTGGCTTTGTGTGTGGCTTCTTCAAGATGTTGGAGTTGGTGTTTGACCCCTTCTAGTTAGCCCAGATTAGTCCCCAGGCTCAGCCCCACTGAGGCTGCCCCAACTGAGGCACTGCAGTTGATGCTGATCATAAGTAACATGTGCAACGCTCCATTATGCAACTGCACATTGAAAGTGCAGTGTTGGAGAGGGGCTGAGCTTGGTGAGTGAGCCAAGCCAAGATGGGCTGAGCATCAACTTCAGTCTTTGAAAGAGGCTGCATATGTTGCTTTGTGCCAGCCTGTTTATTAGGCTGGATTTGATGTTTGACCCCCTCTTACCCTGGCTCGGCCCCCAAATCCAGCCCTGCTGAGGCACTGCGATTGATGCTGTGCATGCATGCTGTGCATATGCAGCATGTACACAGCTCCATTGCCCAGCTGTATGTATATGTCATATATGAGATGTGCTATGCCCTAGAGCCTAGCTTGTTTGCCAAGCTTATAAGCCCCTCCTGAGACACTGCGCTTGGCATTCTGTAGATCAGGGGTGAACATAAGTCCATGTTCATAGTTGTACATCAAAAGTATGCTGCCTACAGAGGAGCTGAGCTTGTTGCATGAGCCAGGCTTAGCATGGGTTGAGCATCAGACAGAGTCTACAAGAGAGGGCAAGCTTGTTGCTTGTGCCAGCTTCTCTTTTGGACTGCGGTTGATGCTACACCCACCCTATCCTGGCTCACGCCCTAGGCTCACCCCTCATATACTGCACTTGACATTCTTTATATGAGGGTATACACAATACATGTATGTGGTTAGACTTGAAAGATGCACTGCCTGCAATGGGTCGGAGCTTTGTGTATGAGCCAAGCTAGCAAGGCTGAAGCCTCATGCAACAGACACATTCCCTCTGGAGCAGTGCTCCCAACGCCGTAGAAACATGGCATGGCATGGCATGGCATCGAGTCTTGACTCAAAACGCATCTCTGTCGACCATCACATCATGCTCAGCTTCAGGTGCCCAAAATCCTTTGCCCTCTTTGGTGATTTTGGCTGTAAACAGCCTAAGATGCTCTTCACTTGTGTGCCATATGGCCATGGGTGTCTTTGATGGGAGCTTGAAAGGCAGCCAAGGCATCAGTCTTATCAGTTCAAGGAGTCGCTCTGTCAACACGTCCCGGCAGCTGCACCAGCAATGCTTCACTGTCAAGACAATAGTGTTTGGATTCGCATGCTCAATGTTGCTGCAGCAGCATGTTGGCTTGGGACCTGAAACCTCAAGGCATGCTGCACATACCTGGCTGATGCCATATTCTAATTCTGCATTCACGCATGACTACAGCTTTCTGAACCTGTGCATTCAGCCAAAGCCGCTGGGAGCTCACAGCTTGCAAAGCACTGTTGTGGCGATAGCCTGATTTGCAGAAACTTGCTCAGAAGATTCACATCCTCTGTGCAAGCATCCTGCGTATCAGTGATGTGCCACAACAGAGCTGGATCCCACACCAGCGCCACTTTTCTGCATGTCAAGGCTGCATTCCCAGCAAAGCCTGAGCTTGTTCATATGCCAGTCTACAAGGCTGGATGATCTGACCCACACCCCGCCCCACAAGGCTGGATGATCTTACCCATGTGAGACCCGAAAGGCGGTATGATCTCATTCACACACAACTCCACAAAGCTGTACAATCTCACCAAGGCCAGGCCAAGATGGGCTGAGCATCAACTACAGTCTTTGAGAGAGGCTACATGTGTTGCTTTGTGCAAGCCTACCTCTGAAGCAGGAGTTGATGTTTGACCTCCTCTTGGCATGGCACAGCCCCTAAATTCAGCCCCAATGAATATTGATTAATCACTGCAATGGATGCTGCTCAACATGTACATGGCTCCATCAACTACTTACATAATATGTGTACATGAAATGTGCAGTTTTATAGCGCCTGAGTCATCTGCAAAGCTCAGCCCCTCTTTGAGACGCTGCAATTGACATTCTGCACATAAGAGGTATACTTAACTCCAGGTATTGAGCTGTATGTCAGTGGTGTACTGCCTCCAGAGGCGCTGAGCTTGGTGTGCAAGCTACGCTAGCATGGGTGAAGCCTCTACCCCAGTCTACAGGAGAGGGCAAGCTTGTTGCTTGTGCCAGCTTCTCTTGCAGAACTGTCTAGACTGTGCTTGATGCTGCACCTACCCTATCCTGGCTTACTCCCTGAGTTCACCCCCCTGAGACACCCTAAACAGCGTTCTTTACATGAGAGTTACGCAAAACTCACAGTATATTACAGCTGTAAGTAAATGGTGCACTGCCTGTAGAAGGTCCGACTTTTGTGTATGAGCCAAGCTAGCATGGCTGAAGCCTCATGCACCAGACACAGTCCCTCTGGTGCAGTGCTCCCAACGCTGTAGAAACATCCATATGGCATGGCATGGCATGGAGTCTTGACTCAAATGCGTCTCTGTCGACCATCACATCATGCTCAGCTTCAAGTGCCCAAGGCGCTTTACTCCTCCTCCACAGTTGTCGCTCTGGCTGTAAACAGCCCAAGACGCTCTTCACTTGTGTGCCATAGGCGTTTTCATTGGGAGCTTGAAAGACAGCCAAGGCATCAGTTCAAGAAGTCGATCTGTCAACCGTTTTGGCAGCTGCACCAGCAATGTTGCCACTGTCAAGGTAGTAGTGTTTAATGCTCAATGTCGCTCCAGCAGCACCATGTCAGGGTTGGGACCTCAAACCTCAAGGCATGCTGCACTCATCTGGCTGATACCAAAAACTGCATTCACGCATGACTACAAGTTTCTGAAATGTTGCATTCAGCCACAGCCGCTGAGAGCTCACAGCTTGCAAAGCATTGTTGTGGCGCTAGCCTGATTTCCAGAAAACTTGCTCAGAAGACTCACATCCTCTGTGCAAGCATCCTGCAAATCAGTGAAGTGCCACAGCAAAGCTGGATCCCACACCTGCGTCACATGCGCCACCTGCATGACATGCGCCACCTTCATCACATGTTTCGATTGGCAGTGGGTGAATCATTTGCTGGATGGTCCGGCAATTGCTAGACACACGCATCAGTGACACAACCTTGCATGATGTTTTAGGTTTCCATGTTGTGCAATGTGCCAAACGGCAAGCACATCTGAGAACATTTGACATCTTTTGACTGCGAGGTCATCAGCTCGGTGCCTGCTGCATTGTACATGTCACCTGAGCGGTCTCAAAACCATGCACGGATTCCAAGCCATGTGTTGGATACTTGGTGGATTCTGAGTGAGATGCATCCAATGCATGCAGCATGCGGCATAGTGTGCATCTTGATTGATGTTCACCAATTACACACTGTGTTGCCTGAGATGTGTGCATGAACTGGTCAATGCCTTGAGTCTTAGAGCCTGCATCAGAGTATACTGTAGAGCTTGTCAAAAAACGGCGTGGAAGGCTGGTAGCATTCTGCATCATATTGCCATGTACATGGTGATGTGATGTAGGTTGGTGCAGCTGGTCCGTAGCTGTTGGTGAGTGGCTTGTTTGTCACCTAACCGCAACCTGGTTTGATGGCAATGTACCAGCAGACCTATATGTTGGCACTGACGTTTTGCTTGCAGCTTTGCGTACTCTAAAAGCAAGTGCTCTAGGTACACAACACTGCAAGCAAAACGCCAGTGCCAGCAATGGAGTCTCATGCTCTGGGAATACAAGGCTTGCAATTGCCCTGCATAAACCTGAATCATCATGCGATGAAAGGCAATACCATGATTGTAGCGTCTGGGATGCGCATATGGGCTCTGTAATTCCCTTGACAACAACGGCCGTACCCTTTTACTACAATGATCATGGTTATTTGGAACAATCGCATTGTTAAGTTATTTTTTATCTCTATCATTAGGTTAGTCTGGGTCACTAAACCTGCTGTAGGACTTGCGAGACAAGCAGCATCTTTGACTTGAGCTGCAGCATATTGCTTAATTTTGAGCATTAATGTTTGCTGACAATGTTGGTGAGGGAAAATGTTGAGCTGATGCAGTATGCATACCTGACCAGATGGTCACTTAGACTAGAAACATCATGCTACATCAACTGAAAAACTTTCCCCATTGTGTGCTGAGGCATCCAGCCACAGCTGCTGAGCAAGCAGATGGGATCAAGCTCTGCTGTTGCGCAAACCTAACATACACGCGACGTTTGGGCAAATGTCCTGTTGATAAGGGCTGGAACTGCAGCAGAGCTTCGTGCATTTCTGTCACAGTTGCTGTCAGTTTACTCTGTGGCAAGCAGATAAGATCAAGCTATGCTGTTGTGCAAGCCTGACGTACACACTCCTTCTGGGCAGATTTCCTGTTTTTTCGGCTAGCTTGGCAGCAGAGCTTCTTCTTCCAAATTGTGCATTCGTGCAACCAGCCACAGCTGCTGAGAGCTTACACTGCGGCAAGCAGATGCTCTGCTGCGGCATAAGCCTGACATACACACACCTTCTGGGCAGGATTCATGTTTGTGGGTGCTGGTGAGATTGCAAAGCTTGTTCTTCCAGTCCAAGCGTTGATGTAATCAGCCACAGCTGCTGAGAGCTTACACTGTGGCAAGCAAATGGTATCAAGCTCTGCTGCAGCATAAGCCTGACATACACACAAGTCTTGGGCGTTTTTCTTGTTTTTGGCCTGGGCTGCAGCAGCGCTGGGTCTCCCAAATCGTGCGTTGATGCATTCAGCCACAGCAGCTGAGAGCCTGCATTGCACTAAACAGTTCCAAGGTCTGCTGTTGTGCACTTTGTCATGTAGAAAACCTAGCAACAGGTTTCCTGAATGGCAGTGTTGCATCTACAGCAGAGCCTGATGTTGTTTACATGCCACTCTACATGGTGGCCCAGGCTGAAGGATCTGTTGCACCTGAGATGCTTCAAGAATGATTTTACCCATAAGAGGCCCTACAAGGCTGAGTGATCTGCTGCAGAAGAAGTAGCTGTGTGGGTGCTTGCCAGGATGTCATGAGTGATCACAACAGTTTTCAATTTTCAGCGTTTACACCGCTGACGCGTGATGCAGCAAGCTTCTTGTTTGAAGGGTTTTGGACTGCGCAAGAGAGCTTGCTCTTTCCACTCAAGCTCCAGCTCTAGAGCTGCTGATAGCTTGCATTGCAGCCAGCAGATCTGGATGGGTTGAAGCTCTGCTGCGGCAGAAGCCTGACATACACACAACATCTGGGCAAGTTTCCTGTTTGGTGGATGGCGGTGCAATGGCAGAGCGTGTTCTTCCAACCCAAGCAATGATGCATTCAGCCACAGCTGCTGAGAGCTTGCATTGCAGCAAGCAGATGGGGTTGAGCTCTGCTCCAGCGCAAGCCTGATAAACAAAAAGCTTCTGGGCAAGCTTCCTGTTTGTTGGTTTGCACTGAAGCAGAGCTTGATCTTCCAAATTGTGTGGTAATGCATCCAGCCACATCTGCTTTGCACTGCACCACACAGTGCATGATTCCATGCGACTCAAAACCTGCTGGGCTGAGGTTCTGGACATGTACAAACCCTCTCAGCATGTTTTCTGCATGTCAGGGCTGCATTCCAAGGAAAGCCTGAGCTTGTTCACTTGCCACTCTCCAAGGCTGGATGATCTGACCCACACCCCACCCTACAAGGCTGTATGATCTCACCCATATGCCACCCTAGAAGGCTGGATGATCTCACCCATACCCCACCCCACAAGGCTGGATGATCTCACACACCCAACCCCAAAGCTGTACAATCTCACCAACCCATGAGAGGCCCTACAAGGCTGGATGATCTGCTGCAGAGGAAGAAGCTGTATGGGTGCTTGCTCTGGTACCAAGCTGCCACAAAAGCTTGCTAGGTCATCAACCAGCAGCGCAGACACTGCTGGTTAGTGATGCAGCAAGCTGTGCGCAACTCAATTAGCATGCAAGGTTGCGAGTACACCAACAGGCTGGAGAGCATCTTCACAGAGCTTACAAAGCTGTGCTGGTTACTAACCTGTGATTACTAAACACTAAAGGGTACCGGTGTGTGATGGGCTGCAGGAGTTACAGTTAAGTTACACCGGCCACCAGGCTGGAAAGGACAGGGGTGACATCCCTACGGTCTCGCGCGTCCGCATTATAGTCAGAGCGTGAAAGGCAACATCGCGCCCATGCTCAGGCGAGAGCCAGATCCTCGTCGAGCGCGATCGACCTCGCGTCCAGCTCGGTTTTGATCACGCCGAGCGTGACAACAGCTTGCACTGAACGTGATGACTATGGTTGTCAGAACGGCTGCACAGAAGCGCAGAGAGGGCAAGCTTTGAGATGCAAGGGTATATTGGTCCCTTTCCTGACTGTTCATCAAGTTTGCATACGTCTAAGCATGTTGCATGCTGACTGAGTCAAGGACAGCATGGCTTCTTAGCCCATAGATCAATAACAGATCTGTGAGAAAAGCTTGAGAGCTAGTCTGGCAGCAACATCAGTTGCTAGAATTTCAAGGCATAGACATTTTCTGGCTTTGACTTGTGTGCTTGTGACATGCCACCTTGCATGCAGCTGCCGGCAACATGAACACTAGCATTGATTGACTACATTTGTGTTGCTAACTCTGGCTGATGCTATGTATTTTGCATCACACACTTGCGCCTACTTCTGCGGTAACACCTGTCACATACGCATGTCACACGTCACATGTGTGTGCACACTAATTAGCTCTGGGCTGCTGCCTTAGGAGGCTCCTGTGTTGCTTGCTGCAACGAGCTCCCCCCCCCCTATTCCAAGCTGATTTAGAGCGTTTTGGGCCTCCATCACAGAGCTTACTAATCTGTGCTGGTCACTCACCTGTGATTACTAAAGACTGAAGGGCATGTGATGGGCTGCAGGAGGAGTTTCCGTACACCATCAGGCTGGAGAGCACCATCACGGAGAGCAATGGCAGCAGCTCCATGGCTTCAGTCTGCGGCGGCTGCCTGGCCATGATGGATGCAGGTAGGCTTCGCACACTGCTACACTGTATTGTAACCCTATCAATGCATGTTTGAACAAAGTAGCAGTGGCACCAGCTTGTTACTGAACAGCAAGAAAGCCTACGTGCACCATCATGGAGCTGCTGCTGTTGCTCTTCTTCGCAACATATCATGCAGGCTTGCGGTGCAGTGGCATCAGTACGCTACATTGCACTGTGAGCCTACATTGTATGTTGTGAAGAAGGGCAATGGCAGCAGCTCCATGGGCTCAATCTGTGACAGCAGCCATGCCATGATGGATGATACAGTTACGCTCTGACTCTGTCAAATCACATACTGCTGGCCACACTGCAATACATTGCAATCTTTCCATTGTGTGCTGAGATATAACAAGAAGCAGAGCAACTGCGACAGTCTAATGCTTCAGTCGGAGGCTCTCCTGTCATGGTGGTTGGCCATGCAGGAAAGGACCTGCTCATGTCAAGTCACACATGCATGTGCTGCTGCACTGTGTGATTGAGTGTCTAGCAACATGAAGAAGAGCAACGGCAGCACTTTCAGGGCCTTAGTGTTTGGCGGCTGCCTTGCCGTGTTGAGTGCAGGCGGAGCTTCTACGCGGTGAAGCACCAGGTGTCTTTACTGCGTCAACGCTCACCTACACTCATCTTGACAAGACAATCGCCACAGACTGAAGTTGTGCGGCTGCTGATGTTGCTCTTCTTTATGCTGCTGTACGTACAACCGATGTAGCGCTGCTGTTGCTCTTCTTCGTGCTGCTTTGTACATGATGAAGGGCTGCAAGATCAGATAACTGTTAAAGACCAAAACCAGGGAGGTGCACTGCGATTTGCCAATCATGTACAAAATCCACATGAAGCAGACTAACAGCAACAGCAGCTGACAGAGCTGGACAGGGCTCAAACAGGGTCCAGACAGGATAAGAAGGGGACCTGGTAGGGTAACAAGGGGTTCAGACAGGGTCAGACAGGGTTGAGACAGGTTTGTACATAAAGTTCAAGGTGGCGGGAAACACCTTGATTTTTATGTACCTACCTGTCTGAATGGACAGCAAGGACAGTAAAAGGTCTTCACAAGGTGTGACAGGGCTCAGACAGGGTTAGCAAGGTGCTGCAAGCTGCTACTGGTTGCGATGAGAGCATAGTCACACTCTGCCCCTGTTCTTCCACATCATCTGTCTGTGCGCCTGATCTGTCTGTCTATATATCTATCTGCCTGCCTGCCTGCCTGCCTGCCTGCCTGCCCGCCTGCCTGCCCGCCCGCCCGCCCGCCCGCCCGCCCGCCTGTCTGTCTGTCTGTCTGTCTGTCTCCATGCTGGCCGCTGGCTGAATGTGCGTGTGTGTGTCTGAAGGTGAGTGACCAGCTGAGCGGGCTGTTGGAAGTGAGAGCACGGACAGACCAGGCGGCCTTGGCAGGAGAAGACATGACTGCACGATCTTCAGGTACAGATCATGACAAATCATGACAAACCGTAGGAATGAGCAGCCAATCTGATACTGAAGCTGCATGTCATGTGTGTCTACTGAGCATCTACTGGATGCAGCTTGGTGGACAGTGAGTCTACTGGGTAGTAGACTGTGAGTCAACTGTCTGTCCTTGCAGCACTTGCTGGAGCCGTAAGCTGTAGGTGATCTCACACCTTGTGTGCAATGCACAAATGTGCATGCAGAAACGCGCTTGTCAGCAGCATGATGCCCTTCAGATACAGTGTGGACAACTATAACAGGTAGCAATAGTAACAATGGTAACGGTAGTGCCAATGATGGTGCGTGTGTGCAGAAATGTGGCTGTGGCCAATGTGATGCCCTTTGGCTGGATTGGGGACAACTGTGATAGTAAGCACCAGTAACCAAAGTAGCAATGCTAATGACAATGATGGTGCGTGTGTGCAGGAATGTGGCTGTGGCCAATGTGATGCCCTTTGGCTGGATTGTGGACTTTGCTCCCAGGAAAACCCGGCCTGGTGCACGTGTCAGAGCTGGATGCTGCACAGCAGACCTCACGGCAGTCTGGAAGGCTGGGGACAAGATCGATGTCAAGATTCTGGAGTACGACAAAGCCTCAGGCAGATGCAAGCTCTCCAGGTACTCAGGCCTCAGCTGCTGGACTCAAGTGAGTTCAACCTCAAGTTGTGTACAACTCTGCCCCCCTGGGAGCTAGTGTTGCTTCTTCTACAGTCAAACTAGACAGGTTTAGGAGTTTCCCTTTCCCTTAGGGCTATGGCCTATGGTCAAAGCTCCGGGCTGCCTCCTTAGGAGGCCCCCATCATGATCGCTGACAAGCGTAAAGTTTTCTTTTCTCTTCTCTTCTCTTCTCTTCTCTTCTCTTCTCTTCTCTTCTCTTCTCTTCTCTTCTCTTCTTCTCTTCTCTTTTCTTTTCTTTTCTTTTCTTTTCTTTTCTTTTCTTTTCTTTTCTTTTCATGTGCCTGCAGGGCGATCCACATCATTCTTATCATTGACAGACCATGCATATGAGCTGCTATGGGTGGAAGGAGACCCTAAAGCACCCTAAGGGCTTGAAACGCCATGTGCTGAAACAAATGCTGATGCTGCTGCTGCTGCTGCAGGAAGCAGGTTCTAATTTATGACAGCCAGAGGGAACCTTCTGGAAATGGCAATGGCAATGTTCCATTGGCAGCTGCACCACAGCGGCAAAGCATGTCTACCTAGCTGCTGCTTTGGCATCAGGAAATGGGCATCTAGTGGGCGTTTATGGATAATCCTGGGAATCTTACACACGCGGTGAATGGTGGTACCGCCGGTGCACGAAGAATCAGACTTTGACCTTTCATATCTCACACTCAGCTTAAGCTAAAGGACCTTGAACAGCTCTTTCTGCAAATGCAGCTGTTAGGTTGTGCATTGCTGCCTTTTTTTGTGACTTTAGAGCTTGGATGCTTTTGTGTTGGAGCTCGATAAATGCTGCATGTGCAATTGTTTCAAAAAGTTGATTACGTAGCATTATACTCGTGCACTATCAAGGTGACACCATCGCATTAGCACATGTGCACACTTTTCAATTCAAGTCAATATGCTTTGCTTCATTTGTACAGATCTGACCTACAATTTGTGCCATTTAAGTGTTAGTGCCATGTAAAAGCAACAGGCTCTGTAAAGTTTAGCCTTGGTGCACATGCATTGTTGAAACGTACAGACCTAGATGTGAATAACTCACGTCCACATGAGCAAGTGCCGTGTGCACATGCTGCAGCAGCTGCTTACAAAATTATGCATCTGCATCCAAAAATCTCAGCCGGAGCTACCTGGCCCAATGGTAGGCTCCTGTTTACTTTATTTGCTTTATTTGCACCTTTCGTTATTCACACTGATATGTGTTCTGTTGCCACGTTCAAACTGCGACCTGATGTTGGCTATTAAGCACTGATTCTCATGCGCTCTTGCTTGGCGCCTTTGACGCTGACCAATTTGAAAAGTTGTACAGCTCAAACAACATAGTCAAGTGGCAAAAGAGCAGACAAGCAGACGACCAAGTGGCAGGTGGAAACGTGTTCCAAACAACCTCTATGCATACAAACAAAACAACACGCAACGGAGAGAACATTTTAGCATGCCACAGCAGCAGCGGTACCGAGTGGAAATACCAGCTGTAAAACTGGAAATGAAGAGTCCGCGCACAAGCAATGCCGATCAAGTTTCCAGAGAACACAACTGCCAACATGCGCTTTGCACTGTCAGCTTGCTCAGCACTATCTTGCTTGGTTGTATCTTCAGGCTGTCCTTGTCCTTTCAAACGTCTCAACAGCAACCTGATCAGCCCGCCATCTTCCTTGCACCATTTGTATTGCGCAAAAAGCAGCAACAAGCCCAGATGTGCGCCCAGAAGGCAGACTGCCAGAGCCTTGGAGCGAAAGATATCTTTCGGAAGGAAAGCCCAATTGACAGACCATTTGAGGAGGAAGATTCTGGAGAACTCGAAGGCTTTGTTCAGGTATGAGCGTGGATGCTGAACGAGAAATGGCAGACCCAGCATAAGCTGCAGAACCACGGCTGCTAGGGACCCCAAGAGAATGTCCTTCCAAGGTGCAGCCTGCAAATCAAATAAATTAAAATTTCAACAGGGTGAAACAGGTCCTTCCATGGTGCAGCATACAACTCGAAAGAAATCCAAAGAGTGGCTGTCAATGGTGCTGCCTACAACATGAAGGCATTGGATTCAGTCTCAGCATCATCATTGCTTGATTGTGACTGTGCAGGTGTGTGAAGCCTGCTTGATGTACTGGAGTGTCATACTCTGACAAGCTGTGCATGAAGTGCAGTCAGGAAGATGCAGCAAACAGAAAAGAAAAGAAAATCCTATGCGTTTTGGAATAGTAGCCTGCTGAGGCAGCATCCTGAAGCAAATGCTGCATTGCATGTGATGCATGTGCAGGGAAACACAAAACAGGTATGCATGTGCAAGTTGGCTTGCTTCACAGACCGATGTTCTGCAATGAAGCCTGCTTTGATCAGATGACAGCCTAGCATGCTGCTGACACATTCTTTGCTGGGGTTGTAGACATCAGGCAGTCAAGGAGAAAGTGTATGCAAGCGATGCAAGCCTGTGGCATCAAGCATGTAGAGTGCAGCATGCTTGCAGACGTAGCATGCAGGTACACTCAGCATGCTTGCACACTCAGCATGCTTGCACACTCAGCATTCTTGCACACTCAGCATGCAGGCACGCTCAGCACGCTTGCACGCTCAGCACACTTGCACACTCAGCACGCAGGCACGCTCAGCACGCTTGCACGCTCAGCATGCAGGCACACTCAGCATGCTTGCACACTCAGCATGCAGACGCATGCTGCAGTCATGCATGAATGCCTCAGCCATGCGCACACTGTCAGACTGAACATTATGTCATGCTTGTGCATGGCAAGAAATTCATTGTTATTGTGGGGTCATGACAAAACTGATAGAATGGTCAAGGAACAATATGCGCTCGAAACAAAAGCAAAAAAGCCATAAAATATAAGTTACAGATCACAGCATGTGGAATTTTGTGATAGGCAAGTCATCAACGAACATGCGCACAACATGTTCTGCATGTTACTATGCTCACCTGAAGCAAAATGACTGCGATTGGAGGCGCCAGCAGCAGCACATTCATCTTGACAGACAGAGCTGCGCTGAATACAACCAGTGACCACCGCCACTTTCGTCTGATGAGTAACAGCAACGCTATGTTGACCAACAGCGTGGTCACGCCATCGTTGAACATGCGCAAGAGGAAGATGGACTTCACACGCTTGGACAGACACAGCAGAATCAGCCCCCAGGGAGGCACAGCATGAGAAGTGATGTACAGTTGCATGACAACAGCTTGGTTGGCGAGGTAGATGAAGGCAAAGATGGTTTGAGCCAGCATGATGTTGCCTCCTGCTGTCATGTGGTACAAGGCAGAGTATATGTATAGGAAGCCTGCTGGATAGACCAAAGGGCCTGTCTGGCCTTTGATCAGAGCGTAGTCCCTCTCGCCCTGCATGCATGTGTGATTTTGTTTTCAAGCTGAGGGATGCAAATGGGCTGACCTAGGGATGGACAAGATGAGTAAGCCTGATCTTGATCAGCAGCATCAAGAGGAGTATTAATAGCTTGATTTGTGACAATAGGTTTGCTGCAGCACAAGGCAAGCCACAAGTGGGCTCCAAGAGTTACCTTTAGCACTACGGGAGATGGTGAGATGCACCAAAAGTGCAGTGGTCAGACGAGCAAGGCACACACGGTCTGCGCGCTTCTTGCGCAGCCTACCTGGAGGAATGTCTGCACTTGCTGCATGTACGCAATCCAGTCTATCTCTGTGTCTGCAGGAAGCAACAGATGTTTACGTCTGGCAGCCTGAGGTATGCTTTTGCTATGGAGGCAAAAAGACTTACAAGGCACTTTGGTCAAGATCAAAACACACGCCAGCATCTCCCCACACAGTAGCACTGCAGCGGTGTTGCGAGCAGCCCCGACATCATGGGCCTCATTGAGGCGGCACCAGATCCTCTTGATGCTGACCATCTTGCTGAAGATCTACGCCAAGCTCAGACACTGCTTGTCCCGGGCCATCATCATATGCTTGCTTGCCTTGATGCAGTGAAACAGGGAAAGCCGTGATGCTTGGAAGGTCGACGGCTCGCCGCTAGAGGGATCGCCACAGTATCAGCGTAAGTGCCTGACTTGCTACAGCCAATAGGTGAAGCAACAGATTCACCGTGTCCCTACACCGAACAACGACGGTACAAGAAGAAGAAGAAGAAGAAGAAGAAGATTACAAGCTTTGGCCAGCCAACAAGTATGATCGCTCGTGGCAGAGCCTCAGCAACCCTGCCAAACGTCATCCATTTGTGTCAAACGAAATGTCAGTGACCTCCAGATAGAGATGCCCTGTCAACACCATATGCTTGAGCTGGTTAGGCTAAACAAAGGCCTGAACAAAAGCAAATCCCTAACCCAAAGGCCACATCTGCACATGAAAAGCATAGCAATCATCGTGATCAACATCATGTATCGGCATCGTGTAATAACAGAAGCAAGATAATCAGCCGGAAAAGGTGTCCATGAGCCTAGAAGCTGAAGCTGTGGGGCTGGCACAGTCCTGAAACTCGCT
>JAABUK010005935.1_pt1 | contig 18579 bp, 10 predicted proteins | sample 5559141 | NCBI WGS metagenome assembly JAABUK01 (sample SAMN10711869, study PRJNA513367) | rock metagenome | isolation source: Antarctica rocks | place: Antarctica: Victoria Land, Pudding Butte nord | collected 2016-01-03 | reverse complement strand
GCCGCCCTGGGCATGGCGCGGGCGGCCCGGGTCCGGGGCCGGAAGAGGTCGCGCCGGCTGACTCGCCGATCCGGTGGGCCGGTCTCCAGGTTGTCCGGCACCATGGCACGGCCATCCATCGGGGTCGGGGCGATTCCGGCGGGGCGGCCGTCGGGGTCGCCGGGCACGAGGTCGTGGCGAGGGTCGGCCGTGGGTCGGAGGGCGGCCGAAGGGAGGGTCGAGCGCGGGCGCTCAATCGGTCCAGTATACCGATTTCCCGACCGTCGAAAAGACCCCGCCGATTTCGACCCGACCGCCCGGCCCGGCCCCTCGGCGGCCGGCTCGCCGGAAGGACTCCGGGGATCGCCCCTTTGGGATTTTCCGCCCGCGCCCTAGAATGGGACCAGGAGGCGTGGGGGACGGGAGCGGAACCCGCGAACGGACCGGGGCCGGGTTGGGGGCTTGAGGCGATGCGGACGTTTGTCAGACTGGGGCTCGTGGCGACGGTCGTCGTCGTCGCCGGGGCCGTCCCGGAGTCGTCCGTGGACGGCCCGAAGGTCGCGACGGCTTACGACCTGGTCTATTCCCGGCCGGGGCCGGACGAGATGCGGCTCGACGTGGCCTATCCGGCCGAGGGGGCCGGGCCGTTCCCCGGCGTGGTCGTCCTTTATGGCGGGGCCTGGCGGGTCGGGAACAAGTGGGGCAACCGCCCCTTGCTCGCCGAGTTCGCCAAGCGGGGGTTCGTGGCGGTCGCCCCGCAGTATCGCCACTGCCCGAAGGACGTCTTCCCCGCGCAGGTCCACGACGTGAAGGCGGCGGTCCGCTGGATGAGGGGACACGCGGCCGATTACAAGCTCGACGTCGACCACATCGGGGCGATGGGGTTCTCCGCCGGGGGGCACCTCGCGCTGATGCTCGGGGTGACCGGGCCCGACGACGGGCTCGAAGGCGACGCCCCGCCGGGGTCGCCGAGCACCAAGGTCCAGGCCGTGGTCAACTACTTCGGCCCGAGCGACCTGACCGCCCCCGACGTCCCCGAGGTCTCCGTCAACCTCGTCCGCGACTTCCTCGGGGCCCAAAACGCCGACCGCCCCGACCTCGCCGCCAGGGCCTCGCCCGTCACCTACCTGACCCGGGACGACGCGCCGATCCTGACCTTCCACGGGACCAGAGATCCCCTCGTCCCGCCCAACCAGGCGACCAAGCTGGCCGAGGCGATGAGCCGGGTCGGCGTCTCCGGGCGGGTCGAGCTGCTGATCGGGGCCGGGCACGGCTGGACCGGCCCCGAGATGCGCCGGACGATGGACGAGACTTACGACTTCTTCGAGAAGCGGCTCAAGGCGACTCCGAAGGCCGGGGGCCCCGATCGGCGGGCGGCTGCGGGTCAGGCTGGCCCGAGCCAGGCCTCGCGATAGGCGTCCAGCTCGGCGGCGGCGGACTTCGCGCCGACGGCGAGGCCGACGTAGCCGTCGGGCCGGGCGAGGAAGCGGCTCGACCCGCGACCCAGGGCGTCCCGATACCGGGCGGCATCCGCCCCCCCCTCGGGCGGCGCCAGCTCCACGACCCTGGCGCGGTCGCCCCAGCGGGCGGCGGCCTCGCGGAGGCCCGGGTTGGGCCCGGCCGACTCCTCCCCCTCCCCCTCCCCTTCCCCCGCCCCGTGGGCGATCAGGAGCGTGAAGCGGAGCGGGTCGAGGGCGTCGATCAGGCGACCTTCGCCGCCGGCCCCGAGGCGGACGAGCAGGTCGGGCACGCGGTCGCCGGCGTGCAGGCCGCCCGAGTGCGCTTCATTCGCCGAGAGCGGGCTTTGCCGATAGCCGAGCGCGAGCTGGCTCATCCGCGAGGTGCCCCCCTCCTGCACGAGCCAGGACCCCCCGACGTAGGGGCCGAGGTGGTTGAAGAGCCCGCGCACGATCGGGTTCTCCGAGCCGATCAGCCCGGTCAGTCGCTCGGTGTTGGACAGGACGTCGCGGATCACCGGCAGGCGGTCCTGCTCGTAGGTGTCGAGCAGGCCCGGCGACGCCTCGCCCCGGCAGGCGAGGGCGAGCTTCCAGCCGAGGTTGATCATGTCCTGGATGCCGGTGTTCATCCCCTGCCCCCCGGCCGGGCTGTGGATGTGCGCGGAGTCGCCGCCGAGGATCAGGCGGCCGACCCTGAGGCGCGGGACCATCCGGCTGTTGATGCGGAACCAGGAACCCCAGACGAGGTCGCGGAGCCTGGCGGGGATGGGCGAGCGCTGGTCGTAGATCCGCTGCAACTCGCCGAGCGTCGGCGCCGTCCCCGGCTCGGGCCGGCTGAAAGGGTGGCTGGCGATCAGGCGGAAGCGGCCGCGGCCCATCGGGAAGACGGCCAGCAGGCCGTGCTCCGAGGAGAAGAGGTGGACGTCGGTCTCGGGCAGGTCGCCGTCGAGGTGGAGGTCGCCCAGGACATACGACTCGGCGAGCGACTTGCCCTCGAAGGGCAGGCCGATCGTCGTGCGGACCACGCTGTGGGCGCCCTCGGCGTCGATCAGCCAGGGCGTCGTCGCCTCCTCCGTCCGCCCGTCGGGGTGGCGCAGCGTGACCTTGACCGGCGAGTCGCCGGCCGGGGCGTCGTGCGCGAGGCCGACCAGCTCCACCCCGCGTCCGACGGCCACGCCCATCCGGCCGAGCGTCTCGCCCAGGATGCGCTCGGTCTCGGCCTGCGAGAGGAGGAGCAGATAGTTGTGGCGGCTCTCCAGGTGCGAGAAGTCGAGCCGGAAGAGACGCCCACCGCCGCCGTAGACGCTGCCCCCGCTCGCGGGGTTGCCCAGGCGGACCATCTCCTCGGCGAGCCCCCGCTGCCCGAGCAACTCCAGCGTCCGGGCCTGGATGCCGATCGCCCGCGAGGTCGTCGAGGCCTCCTCCCGCCGGTCGATCAGGCGGACGGGCACGCCGAACCTGGCCAGCTCCAGCGCGGCGGTCAATCCGGTCGGGCCCGCGCCCGCGATCAAGATCGGGTCGGTCATGGAAACCTCTTGAAGCCTCGAAGCCATCGGGCGGGGGACGAGCACGGCCACGGATGGAACACGGATCGGGGTGAGAAATCGCCCTCCCGTCCGTGTTCCGTCCGTGGCTCATTCATTTCCGCCGGCCCGGCGATCACTCCTCCTCGGCGACGCCCCGGGTCCTGGCCCAGCGGTTGACGAGGTCTTGCTGGACGTTGGGGGGGACGGGCTCGTAGGAGCGGAACTCCATCGTGTACGACCCTCGGCCGGCGGTCAGGCTCTTGAGGTCGGTGGCGTAGCGGAGGGCCTCGGCCAGGGGGACGGTGGCCTTGATCGACTGCTGGCCGCCGGGGAGCGACTCCATCCCGGTGATGTGCCCCCGGCGGGTCGAGAGGTCGGCCGAGACGTCGCCGAACTTCTCCAGCGGGGCGACGATCTCGAGGTCGACGATCGGTTCCAGGAGGGTCGGCCTCGCGGCGACGAACGCCTTGCGGAAGGCCGAGGCCCCGGCGACCTTGAAGGCCTGCTCCGACGAGTCGACCGCATGGTGCGAGCCGAAGAAGACCTCGACCTCGATGTCGACCGCCGGGTTGCCCGAGACGACGCCCTTTTCCAGCTGCTCGCGGACCCCCTTCTCGATCGCCGGGAGGAACTGGGCCGGGATTACCCCCCCTCTGACGGCGTTGACGAAGGCGAACCCCTCGCCCCTGGGCCGGGGCCGGACGCGGAGCTGGACGTCGGCGAACTGCCCGCGACCGCCGGTCTGCTTCTTGTGGCGGTGGTGGGCCTCGGCCTCGCCGGAGACCGTCTCCAGGTAAGGGACGTGCGGGACGTGGGTATTCACGTCGATCTTGTACCGGGTCTTGAGCCGGTTCTGGATGATGTCGAGGTGCAGCTCGCTCATCCCGGAGATGACCAGCTCGTGGGTCTGCGAGTCGCGGCGGTAGGTGAAGGTCGGGTCCTCGTCGGCGAGCTTGGCCAGCCCGGCGGAGATCTTCGGCTCGTCCTCGCGCGTCTTCGGCTCGACGGCCCGGGGGACCATCGGCGTCGGGAAGTGGATCGGGTTGAGCGCCAGGCGAGGGGTGTGGCCGTTGGCGGCGACGGTGACGGTGTCGGAGATGTGCAGGTCGTCGAACTTGGGGACGGCCACGATGTCGCCCGCGATCGCCTCCTTGACCTCCTCCTGCGACTTCCCCTGGAGCCGATAAAGGTGCCCCGGCTTGCTCGTCTTGCCGGTGCGGAGGTTCACCAGGGTCGAGTCGTGGGCGATCCGACCCGAGTGGATCCGCAGGACGCTGAGCTTGCCGACGAAGAGGTCGTTGGTCGTCTTGAAGACCTGGGCGACGAGCTCACCCTCCTCGATCGGGGCCAGTTCGACCTCGTCGTCGGCCTCGCCTTGATGGCCGAAGCGGTGGACCTCGTCGGGCTTCAGGGTGATCTCGGCGAGGAGGTCGAGCATCTCGCGGACGCCGAGGTCCTTGCGGGCCGAGACGCAGGCGATCGGCACGAGCAGGCCGTCGCGGATCGCCGCGTGGGCGGCGTCGCGCAGGACCTCCGGCGGGATCGTCTCGCCTTCGAGGTAGCGCTCCATCAGGATCTCGTCGGTCTCGACGATCTGCTCGACGACCATCCGGTAGGCGTCGCGAGGGTCCATCGGGCAGCCTTCGGGGGTCGGTTCGTCGTGGTGGCCGATGACGTCGACGACGCCGGAGAACCCCGCCCCCTGCCCGATCGGCACGAGGAACGGCACGCAGCGAGGGCCGAAGGTGGCGCGGATCTCGGCGAGGACCCGGGCGAAGTCGACCCCCTCGGCGTCCATCTTGGTCAGGGCGATCAGGCCGCCGAGCTTGAGCCGGGTGGCCTCCTGGACGACCCGGCGGGTGGTGACCTCGACCCCGGAGTTGCCCGCGACGGTCAGCACCACGTTCTCGACGGCGGCGAGCGCGCTGAGGGCCTGGCCGATGAAGTCGGGATAGCCGGGCGTGTCGATCAGGTGGACCTGCTTGCCGGACCACTCGCAATGCAAGGGGTGGCAGTCGATCGTGAAATGCCTGCGCCGCTCCTCGTCCTCGGAGTCGGACAGGCTGGTCCCCTCGTCAACCGAGCCGAGTCGGCCGGTAATCCCCGAGGCGAACAGCATGGCGTCGGCCAGGCTGGTCTTGCCCGAGGCCCCGTGGCCGGCGAGGGCAATGTTGCGGATGTCGGTGATGTGATAGGTCGTGGTCATGGCGCCTCCCCCAAGGTTGAACAACCCGAGTGACTTCGCCCAAAGACCGGCGACCGCGGCACCTGATCGAGAAAAGGGGATGATGAGCCACGGATGGAACACGGATGGAACACGGATTAAAACAAATTCTTTTCTCTTCTCTTATCCGTGTTTCATCCGTGTTCCATCCGTGGCTCATCATCTTCGGAAGGCATGATTCGCGGAAATATCAGGGTGCCGTGGAACGGTCGCCGGCGCGTTCCCGCGCCTCAACGAGCCGGAAACGCCCTTCGTACAGGGCCCTGCCGACGATGACGGCCTCGACCGGCAACTCCGCCAGCCGCGCCAGGTCTTCGAGGCTGCCGACCCCGCCGGACGCCGTCACCGGCGTCTTGAGGGCACGGGCCAGGGCCTCGGTGGTTTCCAGGTTCGGCCCGTCGAGCATCCCGTCGCGGGCGATGTCGGTGTAGATCAACGCCGCCAGGGGGAGGTCGTCGAACTGTCGGGCCAGGGTCGTCGCGGCCACCGAGGAGACGTCGAGCCACCCCCCCGTGGCAACCCGGCCGTCCCTGGCGTCGAGCCCCAGGGTCAGGCGGCCGGGATATTTCTCGACCATCGAGCGGAACCAGGCCGGGTCCTGGAGCGCCTTGGTCCCGACGATGACGCGGTCGAGCCCGGCCTCCAGCCAGGCGGCGATGGTCGCCTCGTCGCGGACCCCCCCGCCGAGCTGGCAGGGGACCTGGACCCGGTCGAGGATCGAGCGGACGGCCTCCGAATTGACCGGACGGCCCTCCTTGGCGCCGTCGAGGTCGACCAGATGGATGCGCGAGGCCCCTTCGGACTCCCAGCGTGCCGCCATCGCCGCCGGGTCGTCGCCGAAGATCGTCTCTCGGCCGTAATCCCCCTGCTGGAGGCGGACGCACCGCCCCCCCCGGAGGTCGATCGCGGGGATCACTTGCATGGTATCGTCACCGGATTTCGGACGGACCTTCGCACCAAGCCGGATCGTAGCCCCGCACCGAGGGGCCCGCAAGGCCCACCCGGTTTCAGATTCGGGCGAAGTTGGCGTACATCGCCAGGCCGACGCGCTGCGACTTCTCGGGGTGGAACTGGGCCCCCGTCAGGTTCTCGCGGGCGACCATCGCCGCGAACGGGCGCGGGTAATCGGCCTCGGCGACGACGTCGGCCGGGTCGTCGGGCCGGGCGTAGTAGGAGTGGACGAAGTAGACCGAGGGCTCGGCCTCCAGCCCCTCCAGCAGGGGCGAAGGCTTGCGGACCCTCAGCGTGTTCCAGCCCATGTGGGGGACCTTCAGGCCCGGCTCGGGGTCGAACCGGACGACCCGCCCAGGGATCAGGCCGAGCCCCCGGTGCTCGCCGTCTTCCTCGCTCGCGTCGAAGAGGAGTTGCAGGCCAAGACAGACGCCCAGGCACGGCTTGCCCGCCCGGACGGCCTCGGAGAACGCCTCGCCCAGCCCGGTCCGCCTCAATTCGGCGATGGCGTCGGCGAACGCCCCGACGCCCGGCAGGATCACCTTCGACGCTCGCCGGATGGCCTCCGGGTCGGGCGTCACCATCGCCTCATGGCCGACGGCCTCCAGCGCCTTCTGGACGCTCCGCAGGTTGCCCATCCCGTAGTCGATGATGGCGATCATGAGCGTCTCACCCGGGATGCAGCCCCCTAGAGCGTCGGGCATTGAGCGTATACGAAACCGCCCCGGCAATCTCCGGGGCGGTCCGGGCCCGTCTCTCAGCGTGAGACGGGCGTGACGACGGCGGCGGTCGTGGGGGACGGGTCGGGCGAAGTCATCACGGCCGAGGGGGCCGGGGCGACGGCCGGGGCCGGGGCCGGGGCGGCGGCCTGACCGCCGCGGAGGTTGACGGGCGTGCCGTTGGGCAGCAGGACGACGCGCATCCAGCCCGAGGGATCGAGCGGCGAGACCTGCGTCAAGGAAAAGCCGGGGATGTTCAGGCTGGTCAAGGGAACCTTGATCGGCACCTGGGTCAGTTTGTTCTTGAAGCCGAGCAGGGCGAGGTTCGCCTGGAATGGGCCCATCGTGGTCGGCTTGTTCTCGTCGTCGAAGATGGTCTGGACCTTGCTGTTGCCGCTCGGGACGAAATCCTCGACCTTGGCGTCGATCTCGGTCGGCGGGTTCGGGCCGTTGTCGACGACCTTGTAGGAGAGGATGAACTCGGCCGTCGGGACCAGGAAGCGGAGGACCTTGGAGGGGGCGCCGAGCAGGCCGCCCTTCTCCGCGCCCGGCGGGGCGGGGACGTCCATGCGGAAGTCCTTGACGATCACCACGAGGAAGCCCCGCTCGTCGGCGGCGAACTCGGGCGGCACCGTGGGCTTCTTGAAGCGGATCGCCGTGACCTTCGGGTCGTTCGCCGCGCGGGCCTCGTCGATGTTCTTGAGGAAGGTGGCGTAATCGACGTTCTTGCCGACGGTGACGCCCTCGCTCGCCGGCTGGCCCGGCTGGACGGCCTTCGTCACGATCATCAAGTTGTCGACCTGCTTCACCTCGTCGCCTTGGAGCAGGCCGGCGGCGACGTTGGAGAAGACCGAGTTGACGTGAAGGTCGGCCGAGACACCGGCGTCGGGCACGATCAGGGTCCGGGGCTGGGGCATGTCGGCCCCGATCACCTCGGCGGCGGTCGCGTGGCCGACCTTGCCGGAGATCAGGGCATTCTGGGGCCTCGAGCGGAGCGAAAGCTCGGTGATCCGGAAGTCCTTGACGGCGGCCGTGTCGTTGCCGATCAGGACCCGGCGGAGCTTGGCATTTTGCTCCGCCTGGGCCTCCGGGAGCTTCAACGCGGCCTCCTCCTCCGATCCCTGCACCACCCCTTGGGCGATCCGGGGATAGGCCTGCTGGCCGACCTTGTCGACGATCTTCTGCCGGTTCAGGCCGAGGATCGCCAGGAGGCCCCGGGCCAGCCCCTTGCCTTGGATCGGCAGGGCGTCGAAGGCCGCATTGATGTTGTGGGCGTATGACGAGGCGAGCGAGAGCCCGGTCGAGGGCCGGATGATCGCGGTGATCGTCAGGTTGGGCGTGTCGTGCGACTCGGCCGAGAAAGCATAGAGCTTGGCGATCTTCCGACCCTTCTTGTCCTGCTCCAGTTGATTCTGGAAGTCAGTGATCGGCGTGGTGGTCGTGCCGAGCTGACTGTTGTAGAAGGCGATCCCCTCGTCGCTCGGGAGCAGGCCGAAGCCAGTCCGAGGGCCGGCGACGACTTGCGAGACGTAGCCGCCGTGCGCGATCTGACCCGTCGTGAGGACGTTGTTGGCCAGGAACGGGCTGACCGAGGTGGCGTCGGCCGAGACGTCGAGGTTGGGCAGGTTGTACAGGTTGTCCAACGACGCCTGGAGTTCGGCCGAGTACGGCCAGAAGGTCGCCTGGTTGTTCCTGCGGAGCGAGGCGAGCACCCCGTTCAGCTTCTTGAGGGCCGCCCGGCGCGCCTGGACGGTCTTCGACCCCTCGTAGGTGGCGAGGGCCGTGCCGAGGTCATCGTCGACGAACTTCTTCCAGAGCGGCGAGTGCTCGGTCGAGCCCGCCGAGTCGCCCCGGTGGGCGTCGACATAGTCGGACAGTCGGCGCTCGGCCCAGGCGATCCGCACGCGGGGTGTTAGCCAGTCGTCGAGGGCCGTGCGGACCTGGATCGCCGGGGCCCACGCGAAGCCCCAGAGGGCCAGGTCCATCTGGTGGATTCGGCCGAGCGAGGCGAGCTTGACGTCCTTGGCGGTGGCGGCCGAGTAGCTCGCCAGTTCCGCCTTGAGGGCGTCGAAGAAAGCCCGCCAGCCGGGCGCGTCGGCCGGGGCCGCAGGGCCGGCCTGGTCCCAGGGCCGGGTCGCGTCGTCGATGGCGCGAGCGACGGCGTGGTAGCTGGCGGCCGCCTTCGCGGCGTTGGGCGGCAGCGGTGGGCTGGGGGGCTGGGCCCGGGACTCGGCCGAGGCCAAGGCGGCCCCGGCGGCGATGCAGGCCAGAAGCAGTTGCTTCCCGGTCCGACGTCTCATGCATCCTCCCTGGTCACTTAATCGGGCTGGAGAGTGGGGCCGACACATAGCTACTCCATCGCGTGATCGGCCGACTCGCATGACCGGAAATCACGCGAAGGTCGGCCCGATCATCCGTTTGATTCGAAAGTGAGAGTCACGACCGCCGGGGCGTCCATGATCGCCCGGCTGCGGTCAGGCCGGGCTGTTCCGGGCCCGGTGCATTCGTCAGAGTCCGCATAGCCCGTGCCAATCACTGGGAGCCCCCGGCTTGCGCGACCCAGGCATCCGTCAGCCTCGGGTGAGGAGGAGAACCGGGCTCTGGGCGCTTGGAATGGCCCGGCCGCCGCGCTATAGTCGAGGCCAGGGGCCGCCGGAGGCCCTCCCCGCCCTGCGCCGTCTTGACCCCTTGCCGAGGAGCCACGCATGAGGTTTGCTCGCCCGATCGCCCTGGCCCTGCTGCTCTTCGCCCCGGCGGCCCTCGCCCGGGCCGAGGGGAAATTCTATCTGAAGGACGGCGATCGGGTCGTCTTCTACGGCGACAGCATCACCGACCAGCGGCTCTACACCACCTTCGCCGAGACCTATGCCGTCACCCGGTTCCCCAAGGCGAACGCTACCTTCGTCCACTCCGGCTGGGGCGGCGACCGCGTGACCGGCGGCGGCGGCGGAGGGATTGACCTGCGGCTCGACCGCGACGTGATCGCCTACAATCCGACGGTCGTCACGATCATGCTCGGGATGAACGACGCGAGCTACCAGCCGTTCCGCGAGCCCATCTTCAACACCTACGCCAACGGCTACCGGCACATCGTCGAGAAGCTCAAGGCCGACCTGCCGGGCGTCCGGCTGACGCTCATCAAGCCGTCGCCCTACGACGACATCACCCGCAAGCCGAAGTTCGAGGAGGGGTACAACTCGGTCCTGATCCGCTACGGCGACTTCGTCAAGGAGCTGGCCGAGAAGTCCGGCGTCGACTTCGCCGACCTCAACACCCTCGTCGTCGACGCGACGAAGAAGGCCTATGAGAGCGACCCCGAAGGCGCCATCAAGCTCAACTCCGACCGGGTCCACCCCGGCCCCGGCGGCCAACTGCTGATGGCCTACGCCCTGCTGAAGGACTGGAACGCCCCGTCGCTGGTCTCGTCCGTCGCCATCGACGCGGCGACCAGCAAGGCCGAGGCCGAGAACGCCGCCGTCTCCGAATTGGGGGTCGACGCCGGTGAGGTCCGCTGGACGCAGCTCGACGAGGCCCTCCCCTTCCCGATCGACCTGAAGGACGGCCCGACCGACCTGGCCGTCCGCTCGTCCGACGTCGTCAACGCCCTCGATCGCCAGGTCGTCAAGGTCGCCGGCCTCGACAAGGAGAAGTACGCCCTGAGCATCGACGGCAAGTCGATTGGCTCCTTCACCAAGGACCAGCTCGCCGAGGGCGTGAACCTGGCGACCCTGCCGACCCCGATGTTCGAGCAGGCCGCCCGCGTCCACCAGCTCACCCTGAAGCGGGCCAAGATCCACAACCAGCGCTGGCGGGACGTGCAGGTCCCCTACCAGGGCTATTCCCAGAACCCCGGCTTCGCCAAGGCGATCGAGGGCCTCGACGCCATCGAGGGCGAGGTCCAGGTCGAGCAGCGCGCCGCCGCCCAGCCGAAGCCCCACAAGTTCGAGCTGAAGCCGGCCTGAGCCGGGAGCGGTCAGCGATCAGCGGTCAGCTCTCAGCGGTCAGCGGTCAGCCGGGCAAGTCGAACCAGGACCGGGCGGCAACCCCTGGATCGGCCGCCGAGCGAGGACAGGGCGAAGCCCAAACGAATGAGCTGACCGCTGACCGCTGAGAGCTGACCAGTCGCACGTCCACTCGTGTTCGGAGCCAGAACGCGCATGTCGATCCTGGTCATCCTGGCGGGCCTGGCGGCGATCGGGATCGTCCTGCACGACGGGTTCGAGGTGATGCTCCTGCCGAGGCGGGTGAGCCGCGACCTGCGGGTCACCCGCCTCTACTACGTCTCGGCCTGGCGGGCCTGGCGCGGCGTGGCCCGGCGGATCGGCAATGGCAAGCGGCGCGACGTCTGGCTGAGTTGGTTCGGCCCCTCGTCGGTGATCCTCCTGTTCTCGCTCTGGGCGGGGTGCCTGATCGCCGCCTTCGGCGCGATCCACGCGGCGCTCGGGACGCCGATGAACTCGCCCGACGGCAAGCCGCCGGGGTGGCTCGGCTATGGTTATTTCAGCGGCGTCACCTTCTTCACGCTCGGCTTCGGCGACCTCTCGCCGAGGGGGCCGGTCGGGCGACTCCTCGCGGTCGGCGAGGCCGGGATCGGCTTCGCCTTCCTCGCCGTGGTCATCAGCTACCTGCCGGTCTTCTATCAGGCGTTCTCGAAGCGCGAGGTGACCATCTCGCTGCTCGACGCCAGGGCGGGCTCCCCCCCTTCGGCGGGATCGCTGCTCCTGAGGCTGGCGAGGGGGCGCAACCTCGGGGCGCTCGACCGCTTCCTCCAGGAGTGGGAGCGGTTCGCCGCCGAGATCCTCGAAGGGCAGCTCTCGTTCCCCTTGCTGAGCTACTATCGCTCGCAGCACGACAACCAGTCGTGGCTGGCGGCGATGACGACGATCCTCGATGCCTCCGCCTTGACGATCGTCGCGGCCGAGGAAGTCGACCCTTACCAGGCGCAGCTCACCTTCGCGATGGCCAGGCACGCGGTGGTCGACCTCGCCCAGGTCTTCCAGGCCAGGCCGGCCGGGCTGGAGGTCGACCGCCTCGACGCCGACCGGCTCGCCGGCCTGCTCGACGACCTGGAACACGCGGGGTACGCCTTGCGGGACCGGCCGACGATCGAGGCCAGGCTCTCCGGGCTCCGGGGGCTCTACGAGCCGTTCGTCAACGCGCTCTCGGTCCACCTCCTGCTGAAGCTACCGCCGATCCGGGTCGACGGCCCGGTCGTCGACAACTGGCAGACCAGCTCCTGGATGAGGCGGGCCCGGGGGATCGGCAAGCTCGCGAGGGACGAGTCGGGAGACGACCACGACGATTGACCGGGCCTCGGGGCCCGAACCAAAGCCGCGGTCACTTCGCGACGACGAAGCGGTCGATCTCGGTCCCGTCGGCGGCGACCTGGCGGACGGTGAGGATCTTGCCGTCGACGTCGGCGACGGTCAGCGAGTGGACCCGGGCGACGTACTTGTTGGTGAAACCTTGCCAGGTCTCGGGCTTGCCCTGCTGCTCGGGATTGTAGAGCCCCGCGCCCCCGGCGCCGGTGACGAGGTAGATCACGCCGTCGGGGCGGGTGTTCGCCTTGCCGTCGAAGGCCTTGTCGAGCGCCCACTGGCCGGGGACGAGGTCCTTGTCGCGGGCCATCCGGCCGTCGGGGGCGCGGTCGGCGGCAAACTTCAGGGGGAAGGTGCGCTGATAGTTGTGGACGTGGCCGTTGAAGACGACGTCGACCTTGCCGGCTTCCAGGAGGTCGGCCACGAGCCGCATTTCTTGCTGGTCGAAGTGGGTCTTGGACGAGTGGAAGCCGGGGTGATGGAACGAGACGAACCGCCAGGTGGCGGCCCTGGCGGCCTTCAGATCGGCCTCGACCCAGCTTCGGAGGCCGGGGTCGCGCCAGTCGACGTAGGGGTTGGCGTCGAGGACGAGCCAGTGGGCGTTGGCGTAGTCGAAGGAGAAGTTGACCATCCTCGGGTAGGCCGGACCCGCGGCGTCGAGGAACGCCTTCTTGCTCGACTCGGGCCCTTCCAGGGGAATCGTGTAAGGGCCGGCCTCGGGGCCGTTGAGCGGCTGGTCCCAGTAATGGAAGTAGGCGAGGGCGTCGGGATAGCGGGCGAAGTCGCGAGCGGCGACGTCGTGGTTGCCGGGCGCGGCCACGCTCAGGGTCGAGCGGAGCAAGGGGCCGCCGACCCTCGGCGAGGGCTCGTCGGCGTTGTAGGCCGGCCAGTAGCGGTCGCGATACTCCGAGGCACGCCCCCGGCCGTAAACGATGTCGCCGGTGACCATCACGAAGTCCGGTTTCTCCAGGACCATCCGGTGCGCGACCGCCTTCTGCCCGACCGTCCCCTGCGCCAGGTCGCCCACGGCGATGAACCGATGAGGCTGCGCCGCCGACTTCCGCGCCGTCGCCTCGGCCGAGAAGACGACCTCCGCCCCCTTCCGCACCCGGTAGGCGAACCTCGCCCCCGCCGGCAGGCCCGCCAGGCTCGCCCGGTAGACGCGATGGGGCGGCATTGGCGGGGCGTCGAGCCGGCGGGCCAGCTTCCCCTCGGCCTTCATCCAGGGGGCGGCCGGGTCGGCCCGGTACTCGACCGACCAGGCCGCGTCGGCGTCGTCGGACGCCCAGAGCAGCATCAGGTCGCCGACGCCCGGCTTCGGGTCGGGGCCCAGTTGCAAGTAGGGCTTGATGGCAAAGGCCTCGGCCCCCGGCGCGGGGGAAGCCGCCGAGATCAGGGCCAGGAGCAGGGCGAGGGTCGATCGGAGGCGCATCGAGGGAGGACTCCGGGTGTCGGGGCGGGCCGGGTCGCCCTCGGTCAGGCGGGCTCGTAGGCCAGGTTGGGCGCGAGCCAGCGCTCGACATCGGCGAGGGGGGCGTGCTTCCGGGCGGCGTAGTCCTCGACCTGATCCCGGGTCACGAGGTCGACGGCGAAGTAGCGGGCCCCGGGGTGGGCGAAGTAGAGGCCGCTGACCGAGGCCGCCGGGTGCATCGCCAGGCTCTCGGTCAGCCAGATCCCGGTCGACGCCTCGACGTCGAGCAGGCTCCAGATCGTCCGCTTCTCGGTGTGGTCCGGGCAGGCCGGGTAGCCCGGGGCCGGGCGGATCCCCCGGTACTTCTCGCCGATCAAGTCGTCGGTCGAGAGCGACTCGGCCCGCCCATAGCCCCAGTCGACCCGTGCCCGGTGGTGGAGCAACTCGGCGAACCCTTCGGCCAGGCGGTCGGCCAGGGCCTTGGCCATGATCGCCGAGGGGTCGTCGCCGTCGGCCTCGAACTCCTTGGCCAGCTCGTCGGCGCCGAGGCCCGTGGTCAGGGCGAACGCCCCGATGTAGTCGACCCGGCCCGACTCGACCGGCGCGACGTAGTCGGCCAGGCTGCGGAAGTCCTTCTGCCCCTCGCGCTCCCACTGCTGGCGGAGGGCCTGGATCCGGCAACGCTCGGCCGTCCGCGACTCGTCGGTGTAGAGGATGATCTCGTCGCCCGCCGAGTTCGCCGGGAAGAAGCCGTGGACGGCGCTGGCGCGGAACAGCTTCTCGGCGACGACCCGCTTGAGCAAGGCCTGCGCGTCGGCGAAGAGGTCGGTCGCGACCCGGCCGACGACGGGGTCCTTGAAGATCGCCGGGTACTTCCCCTTCAGCTCCCAGGCCATGAAGAAGGGCGACCAGTCGATGTAGGGGACGATCTCGGCGAGCGGGAAGTCGGCCAGGACCCGGGTCCCGAGGAAGGCCGGGCGGTCGATGACGGCGGTCGACCAGTCGGGGGCGTAGCGGCGTCGTCGGGCTTCCTCGTAGGGGACGAGCTTGCGCTTGACCTTCTTGCCGAAGGCGATCCGCTCGCGCTCCTGGACCTCACGGTTCTCGCGGTCGATCTCGGGCCGGGTCTCGGGCCGATTCAGGCGGTCGACGACGGAGACGGAGCGCGAGGCGTCCTTGACGTGGACGACCGGGCCGCCGTAATGCTGGGCGATCTTGACCGCCGTGTGCTTGACGCTGGTGGTCGCCCCGCCGATCAGCAGGGGAATTTTGAACCCCTGCCGCTCCATCTCGCGGGCGACGTGGGTCATCTCGTCGAGCGAGGGCGTGATCAGGCCGGAGAGGCCGATCATGTCGACCTCGTGGTCGCGGGCGGCCTGCAAGATCTTCTCGGAGGGGCACATCACGCCGAGGTCGATCACCTCGTAGTCGTTGCACCCCAGGACGACGCCGACGATGTTCTTGCCGATGTCGTGGACGTCGCCCTTGACGGTGGCCATGAGGACCTTGCCCCGGGCCTTGTGCTCGCCGGCTTCGCCGCCGGCGGCGAGCTTCTCGGCCTCCATGAAGGGCTGGAGGTAGGCAACCGCCTTCTTCATCACCCGGGCGCTCTTGACCACCTGCGGCAGGAACATCTTGCCGGCGCCGAAGAGGTCGCCGACGACGTTCATCCCGTCCATCAGGGGGCCTTCGATGATCAGGAGCGACCGGCCGTACTTGAGCCGGGCCTCCTCCACGTCGGCGTCGATGTGGTCGACCGTCCCGGTGATCAGGGCGTGCTTGAGCCGGGCCTCGACGGTCCCCTCGCGCCAGGTCAGGTCCTGGGTGCTGGCCTTCTTCCCCTTCTTCTTGACCGTCTCGGCGAACTCGGTCAGGCGGTCGGCGGAGTCGGGCCGGCGATTGAGGAGGACGTCCTCGACCCGTTCCAGGAGGTCCTTGGGGATCTCGTCGTAGACTTCGAGCTGGCCGGGGTTGACGATCCCCATGCTCAGCCCGGCGTTGATGGCGTGGTAGAGGAAGGCCGCGTTCATCGCCTCGCGGACGGTGTCGTTCCCCCGGTAGGAGAACGAGACGTTGGAGACGCCGCCGCTGGTCTGGCACTCCGGGAGCCGCTTCTTCAGCTCGCGGACGGCCTCGATGAACTCGACGGCGTAGTTGTTGTGCTCCTCGATCCCGGTGCCGACGGTGAGGATGTTGCAGTCGAAGACGATGTCGCCGGGCCGGAAGCCGACCTCCTCGGTCAACAGCTTGTACGACCGCTCGCAGATGGCGACCTTGTGGTCCTTGGTGACGGCCTGCCCTTCCTCGTCGAAGGCCATCACCACGACGGCCGCGCCGTAGCGGCGGACGAGCCTGGCGAGTTCGAGGAACCTGGCCTCGCCCTCCTTCAGGCTGATCGAGTTGACGATGGATTTGCCCTGGACGCACTTCAGGCCGGCCTCGATGACCGACCACTTCGAGCTATCCACCATGATCGGCACGCGGGCGATGTTCGGGTCGGCGCCGATCTGGTTGAGGAAGCGGGTCATCGCGGCCTCGCCGTCGATCATCCCCTCGTCCATGTTGACGTCGAGGATGTTGGCCCCGCCCTCGACCTGATCCTTGGCGACGGCGACGGCTTCCTCGAAGTCCCCCTCGCGGATCAGCCTGGCGAACTTGCGCGAGCCGGTGATGTTGGTCCGCTCGCCGACCATGATGAAATTCGTCTCGGGGCGGATCGTCAGCGGCTCCATCCCGCTGTAGCTGCTGAACCCGGACGGCTCGGGCCTGCAGCGGGGCTTGACCCCCTCGACGGCCCGGGCGATCTGGCGGATCGACTCTGGGCTGGTCCCGCAGCAGCCGCCGACGATGTTGAGCCAGCCGCTCCGGGCGAAGTCGGCGATGATGGCGGCCATCTGCTCGGGGGTGTTGTCGAAGTCGCCGAAGCCGGTGGGCATCCCCGCGTTGGGGTGGATGTTGATGTGGCAGGTCGCCACCCCGGCCAAAGACTCGACGTTCGGCCGCATCTCCTCGGCCCCGAGCGCGCAGTTGATCCCGACGCTCAGGAGGTCGAAGTGCGAGACCGAGTGCCAGAACGCCTCGATCGTCTGGCCCGAGAGGGTCCGCCCGGCCTTGTCGATGATCGTGCCGGAGACCATGACCGGGAGCTCGACGCCGTGGTCCTCGAAGTATTTGCTGATGGCGAAGAGGCACGCCTTCATGTTCAGCGTGTCGAAGGAGGTCTCCGGGAAGAGGATGTCGACCCCACCGGCGACGAGGCCGTCGACCTGCTCGTAGTAGGCGTCGACCAGCTCGTCGAAGGTGACGTTGCGGTGCGCGGGGTCGGCGACGTTGGCGGCGACGGAGGCCGACTTGTCGGTCGGCCCGAGGCTCCCGGCGACGAAGCGCGGGCGGTCGGGCGTCTTCGTATCGAACTCGTCGGCCACCCGCCTGGCCAGCTCGGCCGAGGCCCGGTTCATCTCGAAGGCGAGATCCTCCAGCCCATAATTGAGCATGGTGATCTTGTTCGAGTTGAAGGTGTTGGTCTCGATGATGTCGGCGCCCGCCTCCAGGTAGGCCCGGTGGATCCCGGCGATGACGTCGGGCCGGGTGATCGAGAGCAGGTCGTTGTTCCCCTTCAGGGGCAACGGGTGGTCGGCGAAGCGATCGCCCCGGAAGTCGTCCTCGTCCAGATTATAGGTCTGGATCATCGTCCCCATCGCGCCGTCGAGGACCATGATCCGCTCGGCCAGGATCGCTTCGAGCACTTCCCGCGTGGCCACCTGGGCGGTCCTGAGCATGGTTCGGTCGACTCGCGAAAAAGGGAGAGGGCGGGGCCGGCAAGGGGCGCGCGGGCCCGTCCGATTATTCGCCGGGGCTCGAAAAGCTGTCAAGGCGAGCTGCCGGCCTCGGGGGCGATCGTCCACTTCGCCCGGCTGGGGACCGGGATATCGAGCGTGGATGCGTCCTGGGTCCCGGCTTCGGGGTCACGATCGATCCGCCGTTCCTGCGGGAGGCGGCGAAGGTGACGACCCGTAAGAGTGGGATCTGCTCCAAGATCGTGTCTATTGGTGCTGGACCGAGTCACGACCCTCTTTACTTCGACACGGAAAACCGGATGACGCCGCGAAACCCGACATCCCGGCTGTGGGAAACTTGAGGAAGTTTCCGACTGAGCTTGATGTCGAAATCCTCGGATTTGGAGTTGTCAAACCCGCCACCCCGGACGGCACATTCGGCGTTGCTGCTGACCAGGTCGGCGCACCATTCCCTTGCGTTACCACGCATGTCGTAGCAACCATTTCGGCTGCGATCGGTCGTGTTCAGCCCGTTCGGTGCCGTGTATCTCCAAATCAATAACCCATAAGGCTTCGTGGCTCCGTCCCCCCACGGGTATGCCGGGCTGATCTCTCGGCTTGCCGCCACCTCCCATTCTTTCTGCGTTGGCAACTCCTTGCCAGCCCACTTACAGTAATCCCTCGCCGCGAACCAGCTGACGCCGATCACAGGATTTCTTGCAAATCGAACAAATTCGGTCTTCATGGAAAACGGACCATTGACCTCATCCAGGGTGATGTCAGAAAAATTGGTCGTAATGTCAATCCAGGGCGTCCCCCCTACCTGCCTGTTCTCCTTGTGTCCACCTTCCGGTTCGAGAGAGTTCAGGAAAAGGATAAATTGTTCATTCGAGGTCTCAGTAACGTCCATGTAGCAAATGTAACTACCCAACTTCTCGTCGGTGAAGGGAATCGGGTGACCGCTCGGGTCCGCTACCAGGGAGAGAACGCTGCCGTCCTTCTCGTCGTAGATGGTTCTCGGATGAGGCTGCTCGACCGATATACCGGCGACCCTCCTCAGACCCCCGCTCGACGAGGGGTGCAGCTTTGCCCAATCGCTCCTCTCGTTCGTCCACCTAGTCCTGAACCAAGCGTCACCCCAAGCTTTTTGAGCTGTTGAAACTCGAAAACCCCCTGGTTTGAGCGGATAATCGAGGGACTTCACAGCCTCAACTGTTC
>JAABUK010005934.1_pt1 | contig 18583 bp, 17 predicted proteins | sample 5559141 | NCBI WGS metagenome assembly JAABUK01 (sample SAMN10711869, study PRJNA513367) | rock metagenome | isolation source: Antarctica rocks | place: Antarctica: Victoria Land, Pudding Butte nord | collected 2016-01-03 | reverse complement strand
GATCCCCGAGATGAGCTTCGGAGAGTTCCTCAAGCTGAAGCCGGAAGAGCTGCGGAAGCAACTGTCCGGTCAGGAGGTTGCGCCGTGAGATAGTGCCCTCGAGTCGCGAAGGCAAGGCCCCCTGCGCCCCCGGGCGAGTGACGGCGATCGCCACGGCGGCGTTGGCCCGCCGAGCGGCCTCGACCAGCCCGAGCCCCTCGGAGAGCGCGGCGGCCAGGGCCCCATTGAAGGCGTCGCCTGCGCCGACGGTGTCGACCACCTCCACCGCGTGGGCTTCGATCCTCGTCGGGCCTTCCCCCTTCGCCGAAGCCGAGGCGATCAGGCAACCGCCCGACCCGAGGGTGACGACCGCGTGGGTCAGGCCGAAGGCGAACAGGCGATCGGCCGCCAGTCGGCCCGCCTCGGCCCCTTCTCCTTCGCCTTCGCCGAGCCCGCCGAGTTGCCGGGCCTCGGAGACGTTGGGGGTCAGGACGTCGACGAGCCGAAGGGCGTCGGATTCGACCAGGGCCGGGTGCGCCGGGGCGGGGTTGACGACGACGGTCATCCCCGCAGCCTTGGCCCTGGCGATGGCCCGGAGGGCGGTCTCGATCGGCACTTCCAGGCTGGCGAGGAAGACGCCAGGCGCGGCGAAGACCTCGTCGGGAAGGCCGTCGACGAACTCGGGCGAGAGCCGGGCGTTCGGGCCCATGGCCACGCCGATCAAATTCTCGCCGTCCTCGCCGACGAAAATCAGGGCGACGCCCGACGCCTCGCCCTCGACGAGCCGGGCATGGCGGAGGTCGATCCCCTCGCCAAAGTATTTGTCACGCATCTGCAAGCCGAAAGCGTCGCCCCCGAAGGCCGTCAGGAAAGTGACGTCAGCCCCGGCCCGCCGTGCGGCGACCGCCTGGTTCGCCCCCTTGCCGCCGGTCGAGCAGAAGAACCCCGACCCCAGCCGGGTCTCCCCGGGTGCCGGGAGCCGATCGAGGCGCAAGTTCATGTCCATCAAGCTAGCACCGAGCACCACGACGCGACCCATCTTACCCCCAGCTTTGGAAGGACTCAGGACTCAGGACTGGCGTTCTGACGTAGGGAAGGACTCGTCCTGCCGAAGGGGTCGGACCGGCTGGACGAGTCCTGCCCTACCGAAAACGGTCGTCGGAGGACACCGCCCTCAGTCCCCAGTCCCCAGTCCCCAGTCCCCAGTCCCCAGTCCCCAGTCCCCAGTCCCCAGTCCCCAGTCCCCAGTCCTCAGTCCTTCGGGTCGGGCGTGAGGTAATCCTCGCGAACCGGGTGGAAGACGTCGAGGGCGACGGCGGGGCCCTCGTCGAGGGTCCGAACCTCATGGAGGACGTGGCCGGGGATCCGCCAGGAATCTCCGGGGCCGAGGATCCGACTCACGCCGCCAATGGTGAACTCGGCGCGGCCGGAGAGCATCATCCCCATCTGCTCGTGGGGATGGGAATGCTCGGGGACGATCGAGCCGGGTTCCAGGTTCACCAGCGAGAGCATCAGGCCCTCGCCCGCCGTGACGCAGATCTCGACGCCGGGGCCGAGCTTGCGGCGGGCCCCGACGCCGGCGGGGACGAAGCAGCGGTCGACTTCGGTCTGGGGGGCGGGGTCGCTCATGATCTCAGCGTCCATATTTCTCGGCGACCCAGAGCCCCGAGTTGTTGAGGAACTCCTCGCGGTTCCCGCCGAGGCAGCGGTCGATTGCCTCGTCGGTCTTTCCCTGGCCATCGAGGATGACGTGGATGAAGTTGCCCAGCGCGGGACCCGGAAAACTGGCGGCCATCCATTCGAAGAGGGAAAAGCCGACGGCTCGGATCGACTCGGTCGTCTCCTCGCCGCCGAGCGCCCCGTTGACCTTGGCCTGCCAGCCGAGGTTGAAGGTCTCGAACGCCCTGCGGCGGAGGTTCCGGTAGTAGGGGCTGCCCGGTTCCAGGCGTGAGGCCATGAAGGCCCCGAGGCCGAGGGAGACCCACTTCGGCGGCTTGCCCGCCTTGTTCGCCGCGCCGGCGACGAGTTGCTCGGTCAGGAGGCCGGCCAGGGTCCGTTCGGGGCCCCCGGCCGATTCCTCGGCCTTCTTCTTGCCGCGGGACGCCTTGGACTTCGGAGCCGGGGCCGCCTCCTCGCCGCCGGCAACGGGGTCGACCGCAACGATATAAGGCGACTCGACCATCAGCTTTGAACGTGCGGCCTCTCCGGGCTCGACCTCGGCGTTCTCGACGCTCCTGGCGAACTCGACGAAGGGCGACTGGTCCTTGAAGACGTAGAGGCTGATCTTTTCGGAGGGGTTGAGCACCGGCGTCCGGCCGGTCGAGAGCAAAGCGTTGGCCTGCTTGTACTGCGACTCCATCGCCTGGAGGAGCTTGTTGGCCCGCTCCTTGGGGAGGTTGCTGAGCAGGAGGAAATGGCCGCCCTTGGCCGTGGTCACCTCGGGCTCGACCCGGCTGGCCTTCTTCCAACGCTCGCGCCCGGCCTGCTCGGCGATCTTGTCGCGCTCCTCGACCGAGAGCTTGGACAGTTCGGCCCGACGGAGGTCGTCCAGGGTCGCGGCATACTTGGTGATCGGGTCGGCCGCCGAGAGCCCAGCGTCGAGTCGGGCGCCCTGCTGGACCCAGGCCTCGATCTTGGCGGCGGCCTCCTCGGAGAACCCACGCTGGCCATTGGCCGGGGGCATCTTCGGGGTCTCCTCCCCCTTGACCATCTTGACCAGCATGCTCCTTTCGGCATCGCCGCCGACGATGTCCTTGCCCCGGCCGCCGCCGGCCATCAGCTTGTCGAAGGTCGACATGTCGAGCTTGCCCCGCCGCACCCCTTGGCCGTTCGCGCTGTGGCAGCCCAGGCAGTTGGCGACGAGGATCGGGGCGACATCCCTCTGGAATGACAGGGCCCCCTCGGCCGGCGTCGCCGCGCCCTTGGCGGCGGGGGCGGGGGCGGGAGCCTTCTCCATCGAGTCCTTGGCCATCCCGTCCTTGGCCATCGGGTCGTCGGCCTTCTTGGTCGCGCCCTTCTTTTTCTGGACCTTCTGGGCGGCCAGGACCACCCGACCGGCGGCCGAGAGCGTTCCGACCCCGACGACCAGGCTTGTCGACAGGCCGAGGGCGAGGCCCCAGCGCCCGAGCCGAGCGATCTTGAACGACATAGGCCCATCCCGTTCGAGGAGGAATTGCACGGTTGGATGATCTTATTGTGCGTCAAGATCCGCCCCGCCGCAAGGGCTTCGACGCGGGGTCGGCCTCCGAATCCGTCGGGCCTCAGGGCCGGTCGATGGCGAACCCCAGCTCGCGGGTGACGGATCGGTCGGCGATGATGTCGCGGGCGGTCAGGCGGAGCCGGTAGTCGCCGGGGCCGAGGCTCTCGGGCAGGGCGAATTTGTAGACGACGTAGTAGTCGCGACGTCTCCGGCGGCTGGTCTCCTCGGCCGGGCCGAGCGGCCTGGCGAGGATCGGCGGCCCGCCCCCTTCGGGGAGGATCTCGTACTGGGCGGCGACCTTGGTGCGGAAGCCGGCGGCGGACTGCTCGAACTTCAGGCCGTCGAGCTCGCAGTAGAGGATGACCGGCTGGCCGGCCTTGCGGACCGGCGGCTCGAAGGTCTCGTAGTCGCCGAACCCTTCGACCTTCGAGCAGAGCCGCAGGTCGGTGATCTCCAGCGGGGCCTTGTCTTCGAGGACCAGGACGGCCGAGCGGACCTCGTCGCCCTGGCGGGCCGGGTCGACGGCCGAATCGTCGAGGGCTCGGAGGACGGCGGCCACGCCGTCGGAATCGCGGTGGCCGAGGCCCAGTTCCAGGTCGACCTCGGGCTCGGCCAGCCAGGCGAGGACCCGGGCCCGGAGCCCCCAAGGGGTTGCCCCGGCGTGCGCCTGTTCGAGTCGGGCCCTCGCCAGCCCGCCAAGTTTACGGACCCCTTCGCGCCAGAGGTCCTCCGGTTTCGAAGGCTCGGGCGGCTTCGGCTGGACGGCCTCGGCCGCCGGCGGACCCGCGGCGAACGCTGCGGCGACCGGCTCGGGGGAGGGGGGCGGGACCGGTGCCGGGATGGGGACGGGTTCGAGAACAATCTGCGGGAGATCGGCCTTATCTGCGACCGTCGGCGGCGGCCCTTCGAGCGACCGGGCCTTGACCAAAGCGGCGTCGAGCAGCGGCGTTGGCGCCGGGGGGCGCGGGCCTCGGTCGGGCTCGGCCTGGGTCAGCGACGCGGGACGGGTCGCGACCGGCTCGATCGACGAGAGTTCCGAGGGCGGCTCCATCGCCACCGTCGCCGGCAGGAGGGCGGCCCGCCCGGCCGAGCCGAGGGTCGCTTGCGGTCGGTTCGGGAGCGTCGCGAGCTTGCCGACCGGCATCGCGTGGCAACCCGCCAGGGCCGCGACCGCCAGGCTCGCGAGGCTCATCCCGATCCGTCGCGTCCGACTACCAAGCGCCATGGTGGGCTTGCTCCAGGATCGAGGGCATAAAATCGGTGGAGAGGGGCGAAAACGATGCGAGGAAATACCGCAATCCGCCCGATCGGGCAACCTCAACCGGGCCCGCTCCCGGTGCGGAAGATCGCCAGGAGCCGGTCCATCGCCTCGCGGCGGGCCCGGTCGAGCCGCCGGGCCACCTCGACCTCGACCCGCAGGAAGTTCAAGGTGTCCCCCGGTCGGAGCTGGCCGAGGCGGTCGAGGTCGGCCGAGATGACGTGCGCGACATGCGGATAACCGCCCATCGTCCCGCCGGCCACGCCCAGGACGATCGCCCGGCCGCCCGCGACCTGGACCGCCCCCGGCGCGACCGGGGCCGAGACCCGGTCGGCCGGGCCCGCCAGGTCGATCGTCGGCCCTCCGAGCGTCAGGCCCATCCGGTCGGATTGCCCCTCGACCCGGAACTCGCCCGACTCCAGGAACCGGCAACCCCCGCGACTCATCCCCGCGTCGGGCCCGTCGACGACCCGGATCGGCCCGCCCGGGGCGGCGACGGCCCAGGGCCAGGCGACCGGACGCCTCGCCGGGGTCTTCGAGCCGGTCCGGGCCGGGAGGACCTGGCCGGCCTCGACCCTCGCCTCGTCCGACCGGCTCCCGAGGACCGGTGGCGTCTGCCATCCCCCCCGGACGGCGAGATAGGCCCTCGCCCCGAACGCCGAGCCGCCGAGGACCAGCTCGTCTCCGGCCCGGAGCGTCGCCGACTGGGGGATCGCCAGGGGGCGGTCGGGGCCCGAGGCGGACCGGATCGTCGCCGCCATCGGCGCACCGGCCAGGGCGATGGCCAGCGAGGCCTCGGCCCGATACGTCCCACCGACGAGGGCCAGCTCCAGCGCGGCGGCGTCCGGGTCGTTGCCGAGCAGGGCGTTGGCGAGGTCGAGGGACGCCCGGTCGGAGGCGCCGCCGACCGGGACGCCGAATCCGCGGTGCCCGACCCGACCCCGGTCCTGGATGGTGGCCCAGACGCCGGGGCGGACGACGAGCAGCGCCACCTCAGGCGAACCCTTTCGGCTCGACCCCGGCATCCTTCAAGGTCGCCAGGACGAGGTCGGCCAGCTCAACCGACCGGGGGTTGTCGCCGTGCAAGCAGATCGTGGCGAAGCCTCGATCGATCAGCGAGCGGACCTGGGCGCGGATTTCGGCCGGGTCTTCGAGGATGGCGTTCGGCTCGGTCCTGGGGACGAGGCTCCCATCATCCCGATAGCGACGGTCGGCGAACCCCTCGGCGATGAAGGGGAGGTTCCGCCCGGTCGCGATCGCCTCGACCTGGCCGCCGGGCTGGCCGAGGATGGGGAGGCCCCGGCGGGCGACCGGCTCGAGGAGCCTGGCGGCGATGCCCCGGTCTCGCTGGGCCTGGTTGTAAAGCGCGCCGTGGGGCTTGACGAAGCGGATCGGCAGGCCGAGTCGTCCGGCCAGCCGCTCCAGGTCCTGGAGTTGTTCTTCGACGAGGGTTTCGAGCTCGTCGCCGGGGAGGTACCGGTCGCGGCGGCCGAACCCCTCGCGGTCGGCGTAGCCGGGATGGGCGCCCAGGACCGCGCCCCGACCGGCGGCCCAACCGAGGGTCCGCAAGCTCGTCGCCGGGTCGCCCGCATGGGCCCCGCAGCAGACGCTCGCCGAGGTCACGCGGTCGAGCAGGGCCTCGTCCCAGGGGCACCCCTCGCCGAGGTCGGCATTCAGGTCGATGGTCCGGGTCATCCGCGGCAAGCTCCTGAGCCCGGCAAGGGCTTCGGCGAGCTTAGCGGATCAGCCCGGGGCGGTCGACCGGGGACCGGGGCGGCGGGAATCCCGGCGGTCCTGGCGGAATGCGCCAGGCTGCGCCCTACCCGGTCGTTTACAATGGAGCCATCGTGAATCGGCCGCGATCGGCCGGATCGGCCGGCCTGGCCAAGCAGCCCGGCCCTCCCATCCAGAACGGCGAGGTCCTCCGTGCCCCAGGCCGCCTCGAAGATAACGACTCCGGTCCTCGACCGGCTCACGCCCCATGCCGACCGGGACCGGGTCGACCGCGACATCGCCGACTTCCTCGACGACACGAGGCGAGCCTACGCGGCCAACCCCCACGTCTCCCCCCTCTTCGGCCATCTCACCGAGTTCGTCCTCCGGGGCGGCAAGCGGCTCCGCCCCCGGCTCTGCCTGGCAAGCTACCGGATCCTCACCGGGCGTTACGAAGCCCCGCCGCGCCCGGTCGCCCTGGCCTCGGCGAGCCTGGAGGTCTTCCACGCCTTCATGCTCGTCCACGACGACCTGATCGATGGCAGCGTGACCCGACGCGATCGGCCGACCCTCCACGAGGCGCTTCGGCTTGACGCCGACCGCCCCGACGAAGCCTCCGGGCGCAAGCGGGCTTGCGACCTCGGCCTGATCGCCGGCGACCTCCTGTTCTCGCTGGGGATGCGGCTCCTCGGTCGCTCGGGCCTCGACGACGCCACGCTCGGGCGGGCGAATCGGTTGGTGGCCGACATGCTGTTCGAGACCGGACTGGGCGAGGCGCTCGACGTGCTCTACGACGACTGCCCGCTCGAGCACCTCAGCGAGGAGCAGCTCGTCGAGTCGTACCTCCGCAAGACCGCCCGGTACAGCGTCTCCGGCCCGCTGGTCCTCGGGGCGACGATCGCCGGGGCCTCGGCCCAGGCGACTCGGGCCCTCGACCGCTTCGGCGACCTCCTCGGCTTCGGCTTCCAGGTCCAGAACGACCTCGACGCCCTCGACGCCGACCCCGAATACGGCGACCACCCCGATCTCGACGGCGGCAAGCGGACCTACGTCCTCCGGGCCGCCTACCACGGGCTCGACCCCCGGGGCCGCGTCGCGCTCGGGGCCGCCCTCGGGATGCCGCCGGGGCTCGAACGTCGGCGAACCCTGCTCGCCCTGATCGCCGAGAGCGGCGCGGCCGACGCCTGCAGCTCCCGGCTCGAACGGGTCCGACGCGAGGCCGTCGACGTCCTCCGCGAATCGCCCCTCGACGGACACCAACGCCGCCAATTCATCGCCTTGGCCGAGATCTTCCGCCCGAGCCAGCGCCCCGCCCCCGAGTTTTCCGTCGTCCCGGCCGATGAAGCGGGCGGGTCGGACGGGGCCTGAAATCTGGGCAACGGACGACCCCTCCCCCTGAAAGTCAAAGACCACCGATGAGCCCGACGCCCCCCGCCCTGGAACGAACCCGCACGCCGATTATCACGCCGAGCCGACCCGCCGAGGTCGGTTCGCGCGGCAAGGCTGTAGTCATCGGGTCCGGCTTCGGCGGCCTCGCCGCGGCGATCCGGCTCCAGGCCAAGGGGTTCGCCACCACCATCCTGGAGATGCGCGACAAGCCGGGCGGCCGGGCTTACGTTTACAACGACAAAGGCTTCACTTTCGACGCCGGGCCGACGATCATCACCGTCCCTTTCGTGCTGGATGAGCTGGCCGCGCTGGCGGGCAAGTCGCTCGACGAGTACGTCAAGATCGTCCCCTGCGACCCGTTCTATCGGATCTATTTCGCCGACGGTCGCGAGTTCAATTACGTCGGCGACCAGGACCGACTCGAAGCCGAGATCGCCCGGTTCAACCCCGACGACGTGGCGGGCTATCGGGCCTATTTGGCCTACACCGAGAAAGTCTTCGACCGGGCCTTCACCGACCTGGCCGACCACTCGTTCCACTCGATCTGGGAGATGGTCAAGGTCGCCCCCGACCTCATCAAGCTCCGGGCCGACCAGTCGGTCTACAAGAAAGTCTCGCAGTACATCAGCGACCCGAGCCTCCGCCAGGTCTTCTCGTTCGAGCCGCTCTTGATCGGCGGCAACCCGCTCCGGTCGTCGTCGATCTACTCGATGATTCATTACCTGGAGAAGACCTGGGGCGTCCACTTCGCGATGGGCGGGACCGGGGCGCTGGTCAACGGCCTGGTGAAATTGTTCGAGGACCTCGGCGGGACCTTGAAGCTCGACGCGAGGGCCGAGGAGATTGAGGTCGAGGGGGGGAAGGTCCGGGCCGTCCGGCTGGCCGGCGGCGAGCAGTTCTCGGCCGACGTAGTCGTCTCCAACGGCGACGTGGCCAACACCTACCGGAAGCTCATCAAGCCCGAGCATCGGCGGAAGTGGACCGACCGGCGGCTCGAGCGGATGAAGTACGCCATGTCCCTGTTCGTCGCCTACTTCGGCACCGACCGGACCTATCCCCACCTCCCGCACCACTCGATCGTCCTCGGCTCGCGCTACCACGGCCTGCTCGGCGACATCTTCGACAAGAAAATTGTGGCCGAGGATTTCTCGCTCTACCTCCACGCCCCGACCCGGACCGACCCGAGCCTCGCGCCGCCGGGTTGCGAGACGTTCTACGTCCTCAGCCCGGTGCCGCACCTCGACGGCGGGCAGGACTGGGACGCGATCAAGGACGAGTATGCCGACCGGATCCTCGCCTCGCTGGAGAAGCCGCACCTCGTCCCCGACCTCCGCAAGCACCTCGTCACCCTGCGGACGTTCACCCCTAAGGACTTCGAGACCGACCTCGACGCCTTCAAGGGGTCGGCCTTCCAGTTCGAGCCGGTCCTGACCCAGAGCGCCTGGTTCCGGCCCCACAACCGGAGCGAGGACGTGGGCAACCTCTTCTTCGTCGGCGCGGGGACGCACCCCGGGGCGGGCCTGCCCGGCGTCATCAGCAGCGCGAAGGTCCTCGACAAATGGCTCTGACGGCCGGGCCGCTGGAGGACCGGGGGGCCCGGGTCTGCCGGGCGATCACCCGCCACCACGCCCGGACCTTCTACTTCGCCTCCGCCTGCCTGCCGAGGCCGACGAGGGCCCACGCCTATGCCGTCTACGGCTTTTGCCGCTGGGCCGATGACGGGGTCGACGCCGCCACGGATCGTGCCGAGGCGGCCGGGCGGCTCGACCTCGCCCGCGAGGCCCTCGACCTCGCCTACGCCGATGGCCCCGCGCCGCCCGGCCTGCTCGCCTTCCGCCGGACCGTCCGTGCCCGGTCGATCCCCCGCGACCTGTTCGACGCCCTGCTCGACGGGATGGAGATGGACCTCGACGTCACCCGCTACGCCACGTTCGCCGAGCTGGATCGCTATTGTTACCGGGTCGCCGGGGTCGTCGGGCTGATGATGACCCGCATCTTCGGCTATCGCTCGGACTGCTGCCTGCCCGACGCCCTCGCCCTGGGCACGGCCATGCAGCTCACCAACATCCTCCGCGACGTGGGCGAGGACCTGGCGCTCGGGCGGGTCTACCTCCCGCAGGACGAACTGGCGAGGTTCGGCGTCGACGAGGCTCAGCTCGCCGGAGGGCGGGTCGACGATGCCTTCCGCGCCTTGATGAGGTTCCAGGTCGACCGGGCCCGGCGGTATTATCGGCAGGCCGAGGCCGGGATCCCCTGGCTCGTCGGCGACTCCAGCCGCCTGACCGTCCGCGTGATGGGCCGGGTCTATGGTGGCATCCTCGGGGCGATCGAGCGGCAGGATTACGACGTTTTCCGACGACGGGCCCGGGTCTCGACCCCCCGAAAGCTCGCCACGCTCGCCGCCTGCCAGGCCGAGACCGCCCTCGATGCTGCCCGCCGGTTCTGGGGCTGACGAACGACCCGACCCTGATGGGAACCCGAACCCCGTGACCCGCCCCGACCCCGACCGCTTCTTCGACCGGACCACGCCGGGCGCCCACGAGTGGTGGTACTTCGACGCCATCTCCGACGACGGCCGAGATGCGATCGTCGCCGTCTGGTACGCCGGGCTCCCTTTCGACCCGGAGTATGGAGTCGCCACGCTCCGCCACCTCCGCAATCCGGCGAAATATCCCCAGCCCCGCGCGCTCGACCACTCGGCCATCGGCTTCTCCTGGTATCGCGACGGCAAGCTGGTGGTTTACGCCCTGAACGGATATCGGGCCGACCGATTCCGCCACCGGGCCGACCCGTTCGCCGTCGAGGTTGCCTCCAGCCGGGTCGAGCGGGACGGGACCGGGTACAGGCTGACCGTGGCCACGCCCACGGTCGACGGCCAGCCGATCTCCGCCGAATTCCGGTTCCGCCCGGCCGACGCGACCGAGCCGTTCGAGCGGAACCTCGGCACGCCGGACGCCCCGCACGACTGGATCCTTGCGGCGGCCGACTGCCGGGTCGAGGGGACGGCGTCGGTCGGCTCGGAGACGCGAATCTTCGCGGGCCGGGGCTATCACGACCACAACGCCGGGGCCGAGGACCTCACGGTCGCGATGAGGCGGTGGGAATGGGGCCGGGTCCACTCCGGCCCGCGCACCGACGTCTATTATCGGTCCGAGCCGCTCCGGGGCGACCCCCAGTCGCTCTGGATCACCTGCCGCGACGGGCGGCCCGAACAGGTCCGCGAGGGGGTTGAGTTTGCTACCGAGGGGCCCCGGCGGAACATCTTCCGGGTCGCGCACGCCGACACCTTCCGCGTCAGCGAAGGGTCGGGCCGCCTCATCAGGCGGAACGCGAGTCTCGTCGACGACGGGCCGTTCTACCTCCGCTGGGTGGCCGAGTTCGATGTTGAGCAGGCTTCAAGCGTGAAAGGGTTCGCAGAATTGCTCGACACGAAAAACCTGCACAGCCTTTGGTTCAACTGGATGATCCCCTACCGGCTCAAGCGACCCCGGGCTTGACAAGGATTCGAAAAGAAGTCGGGGGCGGCTGTCGGCCCCCGTGACCGGTTCGCGACTAGCCTGGTGGAGCGGCCCGGAGGTCGGGCCGCTGGGAACATCCAGGACATCCCGATTTCATGGAGGAAACGGATGCTCGTCTTGAGTCGCAAGCAGTTCGAGGGGATTCAGATCGGACCGGACATCCGGATCAAGATCGTGAAGGTCGACCGCAATCAGGTCCGCCTGGGAATCGAGGCCCCGGCCGACGTGATGATCGTCCGCGACGAACTGGTCGGCGACGCCGAGGCCCACGAGGCCAGGGCCGCCTGGGAACTCTCCGACCCGAAGCCTTGACTCTCCGGCGTCGTCTCCCCCCGACCCGGGCAGACCGGACCGTCCGCCCCCTCCGCCCTGGAAAGGGCATGGATGGGTTGGGCCCCCCGGCCTGCCCGCCTCAATTTCGAAGCCGGGGGAGGCTCGACCCGACGATCCCGGTGAGGGTCGGGACTTCCTCCCTCGCCGGGGGTCAGAGCGGGACCGGCGGGCCGCTTTCGGTTTCCTCGTCGGCGGCCCCGCCGGCGAAGAGCCGCTTGGCCTTCTCGCCGATGGCGAACGAGTCGAGGGTGTATTCGATCTTGGCGCTGATCGGGTTCTTGATCTTCTCGTCGTAGGCGAAAACGAGGGCGACCTCGTAGTTGCCATCCTTCAGCGTGTAAAGCTTCACTTCCTTGTCGCCGGCCTTGAAGATCAGCCGCTTGAAGCGGTTGCCGCCCTTGCGGCTCTCCTCGCTGAACTTGGGTGTCTGCAAGGCCTCGGGCGCGCCGAAGACGCTGGAGAGGATGCCGAGGACTTCGCCGACGAACTCGCCCCGGGGGGGCGGCACCGGTGCGGGCGGGGCCCCCTTGGCCTGGGGCTTCTTGGGCAGTTTAACCCGCGCCAGGACGTGCAGGGCAGCCTCGGTGTTGTCGACGAACGAGGCGTCGATGTCGAACTGGCCCTCGCCGACGGGGAGTTGGCCGGTCTTGGTCAACGCCTCGTCCTTGGGGGCCCGGACGTAGATGGCCAGGTCGGTGAACTTCTTCTCGTTGGCCGCCTCCATCACGTTCTTCTTCAGCCGCCGGTCGTAGTCGAGCTTCTCGATCGTCTTGCCGAGGCGCTCCTCGTACGACTTCTTACCGCAGCCGAACCCCGCCACCAGAGCGGCCGACGCCATCACCACCCAGACCCGACGCATGGGATACCTCTCGACGAACCGGGGCAAGGGGCCGAATCCCCCCTGGGGGGTCGAGACGTTCGGCCGGAAGGCCGGGCTTGGCCCGGGCGTCCCGATCGTTTAATGTCCATCGAGGGCCGGGCCGTGTCAAGCGACCGCCCGGAGCCATCGGGCGGCCGAGGGGAGGGGCCGATGGGAGTCATGCGGATCGTCGCCCTGGTCAAGCCGTTCCGCGCCGCCGCGGTTCTTTCCGCGCTCGACTCGATCGAAATCCTCGGCGGGACCGTCCGCGAGGCGATGGGATACGGCCGCCAGAAAAATCGGCTGCACCGCTACCTCGGTAGCGAGTATAACGCCTCGTTCCTGCCCAAGGTCGAGCTGACGCTCTACGTCCGGTCGGAGGACGTTGGCGCGGCGGTCAAGGCGATCGTCGGCCAGGCCAGGACAGGCAGGATGGGGGACGGCAAGATCGCGATTACCCCTTGCCTGAACGAATTCATCTCCTGGTGAGGCTGGCTCCCGGCCCGCCCGAAGCCCAGTCGTCAATGTGGCGTGCTGATCCAGACGACCCTGTGGAGCAGTTCCGGCTCGCCCTCGCCGTCGAGCTCGACGAGGATTGAGAGGGGGGTCGTGGCGGGGTTCTCGGCCCGGAGCAAGGCAAACCGGCCGCAATGCTGGAACCAGCGGACCGTCTCCAAGCCCTCGACCCGGGCGACGACCAGCTTGTCGTGCAGGGCCTCGGAGGGCGGCTCGGGCTCCGAGAAGGCGACCTGGGCCCCCTCGGCCACGATCGGGGCCATCGAGCCGTCCGCCATCCTCAAGCTCCGGGAGGCCCGGCGGCCATCGGCTCGCTCGACCTCGGCGAACTCCGGCCGAAACGACTCGATGGGGAGGCTCGCCCCTTCGCCACCGGCATCGTCGAGTCCCGGCTCGACTCGACCGGCCATCGGGCCGTGGTCCCGGGGCTCGAGCCCCGACCGCTCCTCTTCCTCCAGCCGTTCCAGGGCGACCCGGAGCAGCATCGTGATCGGCGAGTTGGCCAGGCCTCGGCTAGAGCCCGACCCCTCCGGCCCGCTCGCACCCGGCGTGGGGACCCTCAGCTTTGGCCCTTCGCCCCGGAGCAGCCAGACCGGCTCCACCGAAGTCATCTCGACGACCCGCAAGATGATCTCCGCGGGCACGGTCACGCCATTCTCGTAGTTATACCAGGTCCGGACCGGGATCCCGAGGGCCCTGGCGAGGTCGGGGCCGCCCCGATCGCCATAAAACTCGGTGCGGAGCGAACGAAGCCGATCGGAGAGGCCATGCTTGACCCGGATTGCCTCCGGGGCATTCTTGCGGCGCGCCATGGGGTGTGGGTTCCCGGTCTGATTGAACCAAAAAGGCTGTCGATCGCCTATCGAATCGGCGGCCGTGGGGGGAGTGAGGGTCCCGCGGCCTGATCATGGCCTGGGGCTCTGACAGCCATGTTTAGCATGAAGAGGCCCGGGACGACATTCACTGTCCCATTAAATCCAACGAATCAACATCTAAGTGGCGTGCCCGCAACGTCGCCGTGCGATTTGGTTCGAATGCGACGATCATTCCGAAACGAGTGCCGGACGAACGCCCCGGGTCGGGCCGGGTCACTCGTCGTCGTCGAGCTTCAGGTCGAGGAGGAAGTCGGCGATGGCGTCGTCGGCGATCGGCTCGTCGATGGTCGGCTCGTCGGCCTTGGCGGCGGCCGACGCGGCCTTGGCGGGCGGCCTGGCGGCGACCGTTTTTTCCTCCGAGGCGGGCTCCGGCTCGTCGTCGAAGTCGATCTCGAACTCGTCGGACGCTGCGCCTGGGGAGACCTTCGGGGCGGGCACGGCGGTGTCGCCCGGCTTGGGCGCGGCCACGCCGGCCTTCGCCGGGGGGGCCTGACCGGCCTTCTCGACCCGGAGCTTGACCGGGCCGATCACCAGCTCGTCGCCCGGCTCCAAGACGCGCTGGCCCTCGATCTTCTTGCCGTTGAGCAAGGTTCCGTTGGAGCTGCCGAGGTCCTTGACCAGGAGCATCCCGTTCTTCTCGAAGAACTGGCAATGGCGGCGGCTGACCTCGGACGACTTGATCCGAAGCTGGCAATCATCGTGGCGGCCGGCCGTGGTCACCCCGTCGCCGAGCTTTAATGCGGTCGAGGCGCTCCGGCCCCTGAGGACGACGAGCTGGAATTCCATGGCGATCCGGTCCTGATTCGATCCGGGCTGGAACCCGGAAAACCCAGCGTTCATGCCGCGGGCGAGCCGCCCCTACCCCAAACTACCGCGTCGGTTCGGTTCCCGCAATGGCGGACCCGCGAGCGGGGCCCTTCGGCGGCTTGACGCCCCGAGAGGCCAGGGGTAAGGTAAATCTCCGATCGATCCGGCCCGGCCCGCCCCTGGACAGGAAGCCCGGACGCCCACCCCTCGACGGCGGCAAAGGCCACGCACCGACCATGCTCAAACGGACGCAGACCTGCGGCGAGTTGACCAAGGACCACGTCGGCCGCGAGGTCATCCTCAACGGCTGGGTCGACACCAGGCGCGACCACGGCGGCCTGATCTTCATCGACCTCCGCGACCGCTATGGGCTCACCCAGGTCGTCTTCGAGCCCGGGACCGCCGACGGCCACGACCCGCTCCAGCACGCCCACGACCTTCGCAACGAGCACGTCATCGGCGTCCGAGGGGTCGTCCACCCGCGCCTCGCCGGCAAGGAAAACCCCAAGCTCAAGACCGGCGCCATCGAGGTCCGGGCCACCGAACTGGAAGTCTTCAACGCCTCGCCGACGCCCCCCTTCGAGGTCAACGGCGCGAACGAGGCGAACGAGGAACTTCGGCTCCAGTACCGCTACCTCGACCTCCGCCGCCCGGCGATGCAAGCGGTCTTCATCCTCCGTCACCAGATGACGCAGTTGATGCGCAACACGATGTCGGCCCTCGGCTTCCTCGAAGTGGAGACCCCGATCCTCGGCCGGAGTACCCCCGAAGGCGCCCGCGACTTCCTCGTGCCGAGCCGGGTCCACCCCTCGCACTTCTACGCCTTGCCGCAGTCGCCCCAGCTTTACAAGCAGGTGCTGATGGTCGCCGGGTTCGATCGCTACTTCCAGATCGCCCGCTGCTTCCGGGATGAAGACCTCCGCGCCACCCGCCAGCCCGAGTTCACCCAACTCGACGTGGAGATGTCGTTCGTCGAGGACGAGGACGTCATCGGCACGATGGAGAACCTCGTCTCGGCCCTGGCGAAGGAGTTTACGGGCGAGACCTTGACCCTTCCCCTCCCCAGGCTCGATTACGCCGAGTCGATGGAGCGGTTCGGCAACGACCGGCCCGACCTTCGTTACGGGATGGAATTGAAGGACCTCGCCGACGTCGCCGCGGCGACCGAGTTCAAGGTTTTCCAGGTCGCCGTCGCCGCCGGCCATCGGATCCGGGGGATCTGTGTCCCGGGCGCGGGCGAGACCTCCAGCCGGAAGGACCTCGACGCCCTGACCGAGTACGCCAAAGGGTTCGGCGCCGGCGGGCTGATCTGGCTGAAGGTCGAGGCCGAGGCCTTCGCCGGCTCGAACGCCAAGTTCTTCCCGCCCGCCGCTCAGGCCGCCCTCCGCGTGCGGTTCGACGCCAGGGCGGGCGACCTGATCCTGATCGTCGCCGACACCCAGGCCGTCTCCAGCCAGGCGCTCTCGAACCTGAGGATTCGGCTGGCCGCCGAGCGGAAGCTCTACGACCCCAAGAGCTTCCATTACTCGTGGGTCGTCCGCTTCCCGCTGTTCCATTGGGACGCCGACGAGAATCGCTACGCCGCCGAGCATCACCCGTTCACGATGCCGCTGGCCGAGGACCTCCACCTCCTGGCGACCGACCCGGCGAAGGTCCGGGCCCAGGCCTACGACCTCGTCGTCAACGGCGAGGAGTGCGGCGGCGGGACGATCCGCTGCCACGACCCCAAGATCCAGTCGAGGATCTTCGAGCTGCTGGGCCTCACGCCCGAGGAGGCCGAGGAGAAGTTCGGCTTCCTCCTCGGGGCCCTGAAGAACGGCGCCCCGCCGCATGGCGGCATCGCGCTCGGGGTCGACCGGCTGGTGATGCTCTACGCCGGCCTGACCAATATCCGCGACTGCATCGCTTTCCCCAAGACCGCCCGGGGGACCGACCTGATGACCGGCGCCCCCGGCACGGTCGATGCCCGCCAGCTCCGCGAATTGCACGTCAAGCTCGCCGAGTGATGGCAATGCCTGGCCACGCTCGGTGAACTTCCGATGAAAAAATCGTGGGTCGGCCGCCGATTGGCCTGTCCCCTCGCCGCAAGTCGGCCGTAAGGTAGTATGGGAGAAGTCGCCCCCTTCGTGCGAATGGGGGCGATTGGGTCGCCCGTCGGGTCCGGCTTTCGTCCCATCTCATCGTCGGTCGACGCGGGTAGGGGGTCCGATGCTCCAGTTACTCAAAGGTCTGTTCGGCCCCGCCGGTCGCGTCAACCTGGAAAAGCGGTTTTCGATCGCGTGCGAGACCCCGCAGGGGAGCATGTCGCGGGTCTACCGGGCGACCGACAAGGTGTCGGGGCGGACCGTCTGCCTGAAGATCCAGATCCCCGACAAGCAGACCGCCGCCGAGTCGCGGGCCCATCGCACCGCCCGCCCGCCCGAAGGCGAAATTGCGACGAAAGTCCTGCACCCGAACGTGGTGCGCACCTATGAGTATGGCATCACGACCGAAGGCGAGGGGTTCCTCGTCATGGAGTTCATCGACGGGGTCAGCTTCAAATTCGTTCGCGAGGCGACCAACACCGGGCTCCGGGCCAAGGTCCACCTGCTGGCCCAGGCCGCCGACTCCCTCGCGGCGGTCCACGCGGCGGGGTTCATCCACCACGACGTCAACCCGAACAACTTCCTGGTCAACCGCGACAACGAGGTCAAGCTGATCGACTTCGGCCTCGCCGTGCCGAACACCCCAGCCTTCCAGCGTCCGGGGAACCGGACGGGGATGCTCCACTACATGGCCCCCGAACTGATCCGCCGCGAGTCGACCGACGAGCGGCTCGACATCTTCGGCTTCGGCGTGATGGCCTACGAAATGCTCACCGGCAGGCTCCCCTTCGGCGGCGGCAACTCGCTCACGCAACTGACCCAGAAGATCAATACGCCGCCGAAGGACCCGGTCCTCGTCAACCCCCGGATCTCCGACGACCTCCGCGACATCCTCCTCCAGACCCTCGCCCGACGCAAGGACGACCGTTGGCCGAAGATGTCGACCCTGGCGAAGGCCCTCCGCGAGGTCAACCCCCGCCGCGAAGCCAAGGGCGAGGCCGAGGCGTCCTGATTTCCTGCCCGACAATCAAGGCATGGGCCAGTTGATGTCCCAGGCGTGGACGAGCTTGTCCTCGCCCGCCGAGTAGAGGGTCCGGCCGTCGGGGCCGAAGGCGAGCCCCCAGACCTTCCCGCGGTCCGAGGGGAGCCGGGCCCGAATGCTTCGCCCCTCGACGTCCCAGACGAATAGGGTCCCGCCCGAGTCGCCCGAGGCCAGGGCCTTTCCGTCGGGCGTGAAAGCAAGCGAAAGCACCGCCTTGAGGTGGCCCTTCAGCACGCCGACTTCCTTCCCATTTGCCACGTCCCAGAGCTTGATCCACCGCGCCTCGTTGGCCGAGGCGACGAGCTTGCCGTCGGGCGAGATCACGACCGGGGCCAGGTACGAGCGCTTGGCGGCGATCCGCAACGGCGGCCGGCCGGTCGCCATGTCCCAGAGGTCGATCGCCCCGTCCATGCTCCCGGTGGCGATCGTCCGGCCGTCGCGGGCATACGAGACGGTCGTGATCGGCCGGAGGGTCTTCGGCCTGACGCCGACCTCCTTGCCGTCGAGGGTCGACCAGAGCATGAGGAAGCCATCCTCGCCGCCATGACTTCCGCCGCCGGCCAGGATCTGGCCGTCGGGCGAGTATGCCAGGCCCCAGCCGGGGCTCATCAGCCCGGTCAGGGCGGTCGGCTGGCCGCCGGGGAAGAGGTAAGTAGTCCGCTCGGCCCCGCGCGGGATCGCCCAGGCGATCGCCCCGAGGCCGACCCGGTCCGCGGCCAGTGTGCGTCCGTCCGGCGAATAGGCGACCGACCCGAAGTCCGACCCGTCGGGCGGGAGCGTCAGCAGGGGTTCGCCCGACGGGAGGGACCAGACCTTGACGCCGTCGGCCCCCCGGCTCGCCAGGGTCTTGCCGTCGGGGGCGACGGCGATCGAGACGACCTCGCGCGCGTGCCCCCGGATCGCGAGCCGTTCGGTGATCGTCGGCGGCTCCGGGCCGCAGCCGGCGACGAGGGCGAGCCACGCGACGATGAAAGACGGCTTACGCACGGTCGGCGAGCCTCCGGGCGAGGA